>Ga0265299_10001643_pt1 | contig 24782 bp, 19 predicted proteins | sample AusTroGonzalo_MG_4_FD_193485 | JGI IMG/M metagenome (GOLD analysis project Ga0265299, IMG submission 193485) | Bovine rumen microbial communities from tropical cattle in Woodstock, Queensland, Australia - Gonzalo_02 | ecosystem: Host-associated > Mammals > Digestive system > Stomach > Rumen ... | reverse complement strand
TTTGTTACACTGAATGGACGTTTCTCCCTCATAGTCTCACTACGCGATAGGGGGTTGATGAATAGCTCTTAGCGGACTATTTCCTTAGTGAGGCAATATATTTACCTTAAGTAAGCCACTTGTGAATGTTTGACAATTGTCAGACAATTGTTTGGCAGCTGTCATTTAATCGTTTGACGGTCGTCAAACAACAACAAATTAATAAGTTGCAATGACCTTTCCCTCTATTCATCACCACGAAACGCCCGAAAAACGTCCTTCAGTCGAACTCTTTCATTATCAAATATTTACGTTTTAACTGAAAGAAAAAAATACTTTTTTTTTAAAAAAAATCTAGGAAGAACAGGATAGACAGAAACCAAAATTTGAAACCTGAAACAAAAAAGAACGGACGAATCCTTTGTGATTCGCTCGTTTTTTTGTACTTTCGCAGTATGATATTCTATTTCTCTGGTACAGGTAATACCCGATGGGCAGCAGAGAAGCTGGCTCAGGAGACGGGCGAAAGATTGTTCTTCATCCCAGAAGAGCTAAAGAAGGGCGAGTGTAAGTATGAGTTACAGGAAGGCGAACGACTAGGCTTCTGCTTTCCCGTTCACGGTTGGCAACCACCGCATATCGTCAGGGAGTTCATCAAACACTCAGACATCATACATCAGCCATCTACCTTCGTTTACGCTCTCGTGACTTGTGGCGATAGCATCGGCCGCACGATGGAGATGTTCGACAAGGATTTGAAAACGAAAGGACTGCATTTGGATAGTGCTTTCTCATTGATTATGCCAGAGTCGTACGTCTGCTTGCCATTCATGTACACAGACACCCCACAACGAGAAAAGGAAAAGATTAGTCAGGCAAGCGAGGATTTGGATTGCTATATTGAACTCATCAAAGAACAGAAAACGGGTGAGGTACACACCCAGCGCGGATTGACCCCTTGGACGTTTAGTCACGTGATAGGTGCATACTTCAATGCCTACATGATAAGCGACAAGAAATTCACAGTTGATGCAGACCAATGTATCCACTGCGGGAAATGCGAAAAGGCGTGCCCCACGGGCGACGTCATTCTGAAAGACGGGATTCCCACATGGCAACACGACGGTTCATGCACGAACTGTCTGGCTTGCTACCACCACTGTCCGAAGCATGCCATCAACTATGGTAGCATCACCCGCAAACGCGGACAGTATTATTTTGGTAGGAGGAGTTAGAAATGCAAGAAACGGGTGACCTTACCCACGAGGCTCTTATCCATATTGTCGATAAAGGCATCGAGGAAACGGGTGCTCAGTTTTAGAGGTATCACATCATAATCGGCCAAGACGGCTGGTATCAAAACACTATTACCCTCGCGCAACAGAAGTTCCTCGCCAGTAGCACGCAAACGAATATGACAGTCGCCCTCAATACACATGGTGATCACAAAACTGTCATATTTTAGCAGGTTACGATGGAAGATCTCTGGTGTCTCCGTGACACGCACACTGAAATAAGGTGAGTCAACAATCAAGTTGGCACGGTTGATATTCTCGCTATAAAGCGTGCGATACTCGCTCTCCACATGATAATCAAGTGCCTGTGCAGCCAGTTCGGTATGCAACTCACGCGGTTTACCATCCATACCAGGACGGTTATAGTCAAAGATACGATAGGTGACGTCTGACGACTGCTGTACCTCTGCCAATAAGATACCAGCACCAATAGCATGCACTCTGCCAGCAGGCAGATAGAAGACGTCGCCCGTCTTTACCTCATGTCGGGCCAGCACCTCTGTGATAGTGCCATCAGCCACATGTTTTTTATAAGCCTCGGGGGTTATCTCCTGCTTAAATCCAGCATAGAGATAACTCCCAGGCTTAGCATCGATGATATACCACATCTCACTCTTACCCATTTTGCCATGTTCGCGCTGCGCCATCTCATCATTAGGATGCACCTGAATACTCAGATCTTTCTGCGCATCGATGAATTTCACCAACAAGGGCAATTGACCGTGATAACGCTCGTTGACAGCCTGTCCGAGGATATCCTCAGGAGCCTCATTGATAACGGAAATCAGGTCACGGCCAGCAAACTCGCCATTGGCAATGATGCTGGGACTCGACGGAACAGCACTAACCTCCCAGCTCTCGCCAATAGGCGTTGCAGAGTTGGGCAGTCGTTTGTAAGAACAAAGTCGACTACCTCCCCACACTACTTCGTGGAGGTTTGGCTGGAATAAGAAAGGATATAGTTTCAACTCTTAATTCTTAATTACAGCAGGTTATTCTTCTCGATATCCTTGAAGTAGCGATAGGTGCCAACCTTCAGTTCGTCACAAGCAGCATCATCAGCCACGATGATACCATGCTGGTGCATCTGCAGAGCAGAGATAGTCCACATATGGTTTACGCTACCCTCTACAGCGGCCTGCAAGGCACGACACTTGGCGTGACCATTCACCAGAATCATCACCTCCTTAGCAGCCATGACAGTACCCACACCTACAGTAAGAGCTGTCTTGGGCACCTGATTCACATCATTATCAAAGAATCGGCAATTGGCAATAATGGTATCTGTAGTCAGCGTCTTCTGACGCGTACGACTGGTCAGACTTGAACCAGGTTCATTGAAAGCGATATGACCATCAGGACCAATACCACCGAGGAAGAGGTCGATACCTCCGAATTTCTCTATTTCTTTCTCATAGTTGGCACACTCAGCAGCCAAATCGGGGGCGTTACCATTGAGGATATGGATATTTTCCTTTGGACAGTCAATGTGATTGAACAGGTTAGTAAACATGAAAGAGTGGTAGCTCTCAGGATGCTCAACGGGCAGACCAACATACTCGTCCATGTTGAAGGTAACGACATTCTTGAATGACACCTTACCATCTTGGTAAGCTTTCACCAAGCCACGATACATACCGATAGGAGATGAGCCCGTGGGGAGTCCCAGCACGAAAGGTTTTTCAGCTGTTGGCTTTGCAGCATTAATCTTTGCAACTACATAGTTTGCTGCCCACTGTGACATCAAATCATAATTCGGTTCAATAATTACTCTCATAAGTTGTAATGTTTTAGATTAATAAATATAAAGTTTATTAAGACATTTCTTTATAGTTCCATCAGCCTGACGCTGAATATAGATACCCCGACCTTTGGCACCTGAGACGCTACGTCCCTGAAGGTCGTAGGTTTGAGGTTTGAGATTTCTTGCGTCCCGTTGGTAGCAAGCGTCCTTCGGCCGAGCGGAGGTTTGAGGTTTGAGGTTTTCTATTCCCGTTTGGTCACCCCCCATGAAATCAAAGGAGATGAGTCCATCCTCGGTCATCTGGATGTTGGTGATAGGTTTGTGGAGAAATGTATCGCCATTATCATTAGGGTAGTTCATCTTAGGTGCCGGCACGGAAGTATCTGTCAGTTCGTTATTGACAAAATCCGTACTGTCCGTAGTCCAAGGATAAGGCGAAGTACTTAGATGATAGTTGTGAATACGACCACTGAAAGCCCATGAGTTAGCATGACGATTGTAAAGCAAATTATGCCAACCATCATAGTCCAAGTTGTCAGCATGAACCAACTCAAAGCGGCGTTTGCCGGCATTATTGTTCACTGTATTACCATTCCACACGGAGGCATTGTAGTGAACATGGTAGATCACTAATCCTTTTCCTGGCGCACAGGCATCCCATCCGCAATGCTGACGATTCTCCAGAAGAAGAAATTCATCATTAGTATGACACACCACGAGAGCCTCACCCCCTTCTGACAACGGTTTCATGTCTTTCACCGTTGCAGGTTCATCCAGTTTGTACAAAGAAGTCCAGCCTAATAGATATTTCTCGAATGCAGTGAAGTTAGGCGGGCACCACCCATAGTTCGTGAAATTACCGCCATCCATCAGATCCCATTCATCGCAGACCGAGTAACCTGCACCGCTCGCTGTGGGATAGATATCAGGAAGGCCAAGGCTGTGAGCAAACTCATGACAGATAGTACCTAAGCCACAAGAATATGAGTAATTAGGATGCCACTTTTCTGCACTACAAGTATAATCACTTATCGTAAATCCATCATGCGTCGTGATGGAAGAAAAAGCAGAGGTGTTTGGCCATAAATATCCTAGACATTCTTGAGCAGACGTATTACCTGCGGCACCGGCAAATACGAAGATGACCTGAGTAACTTTTCCATTGTTGTCCCAGTCATACTGCGAGAAATCTAATTCAGGATTCTCAGCCAAAAACATTTTTGTCGCCTCTACCAAAGCATTACGACCATAGTTTCGGGTTTTGTCTGTAGGTTGGGAATAGGGCTGTGCTTTCTGATCAAGGACATAGGGACCATAGACGTCAAACTGGAGATTCAGCAAACCGTTAGACTGATCCCGGAAATAGTCTGCTACGCACCCCTTTCCATTCCGTTGGTTAAAACCACTCGTATTGAACAAATCATCATGAAATGCCTTTGGATTCTCCATTTGGAAGTAAGTACTGTCGCCTTTAAACTCAACCAGAATTACCAGCTGTTTATAGACACGTGTAGGATCCCAATCTCGGTTAATGCTGCGCAGTCTATAGGGCTTGGAACTGCGAGCCCCAGCCACAGTGTCACCCTCAGGTGCAGGCATACAGTTGCCACGCACAACCTGAAAATCATGCTGTGCGTAGCCTGTAAGCGATGTTAGCACAAGGGCCAACAGACAAAGGAGTCTTATTTTGCACATGGTGTCCAGGGCTTCAAGGTCTTAAAGAAGTCATTGCCCTTATCGTCCACGAGAATAAATGCGGGGAAGTCCTCTACGTCAATCTTCCACACAGCCTCCATACCCAGTTCTGGATACTCTACACATTCAATGCTCTTAATGCTGCTCTTCGAGAGAACGGCAGCCACACCACCGATAGTACCCAGATAGAAGCCACCGTGTTTCTTACAAGCCTCAGTAACTACATCTGAACGGTTACCCTTGGCAATCATCACCAGCGATGCGCCGTTAGCCTGGAACTCATCAACATATGGGTCCATACGGTTAGCGGTTGTTGGGCCCATAGAACCACAAGGATAACCCTCTGGCGTCTTGGCAGGACCAGCATACAGCACAGGATACTTCTTAAAGTACTCTGGCATACCCTCGCCAGCATCCAGACGAGCCTTCAACTTAGCGTGAGCGATATCACGAGCCACGATGATGGTACCCTTCAGGTTCACACGGGTAGATACAGGATATTTAGACAGTTCCTTGCGTACAGCATCAATACCTTCGTTCAGGTCGATCTCGATACCCTTGCCACCCTCACCTGGCTTACGCAGTTCCTCAGGAATCAACTCTGTGGGGTTAGCATCCATCTTCTCAAGCCAGATACCATCAGCATTAATCTTAGCCTTGATGTTACGGTCGGCAGAGCAACTAACACCCATACCGATAGGACAAGAAGCACCATGACGAGGCAGACGAATCACGCGGATGTCGTGAGCCAGGTACTTACCACCAAACTGAGCACCCAAGCCAATCTTGTGAGCCTCCTTCAGCAACTTCTCCTCAAGGTCAATATCACGGAAGGCACGACCAGTCTCATCACCTGTAGTAGGCAGGTTATCATAGAACTTAATTGAAGCGAGCTTCACCGTGAGCAGGTTCTTCTCTGCTGATGTACCACCAATCACGAAAGCGATGTGGTATGGAGGACATGCGGCAGTACCCAACGTCTTCATCTTCTCAACCAGGAAAGGAATCAGCGTACCCTCGTTCTGGATGGTAGCCTTCGTCATAGGATAGAAATAGGTCTTGTTGGCAGAGCCACCACCCTTAGCCACCATCACGAACTTATACTCTGCACCCTCTGTAGCCTCGATATCAATCTGAGCAGGCAGGTTGCAACGCGTGTTCACCTCGTCGTACATATTCAGAGGAGCATTCTGCGAGTAGCGCAGGTTGTCCTGAGTGAAAGTATTGTACACACCACGACTCAGAGCCTCTTCATCCTCGAAGCCAGTCCAGATTTGCTGTCCCTTCTCACCATGGATAATAGCAGTACCCGTGTCCTGACAGAAAGGCAGGATGCCCTTGCAAGCTACTTCAGCATTGCGCAGGAACTGCAGGGCTACATACTTATCATTCTCAGATGCCTCAGGATCGGTGAGTATCTTTGCCACCTGCTCGTTATGTTCACGACGCAGCATGAACTCCACGTCATGGAAAGCCTGCTGAGCCAAAAGTGTCAGCGCCTCCTTTGATACCTTTACAATCTGTTTGCCTTCAAATTCGGCAGTGGTTATGCCTTCCTTGGAAAGCAGTCTATACTCAGTCTTGTCTTCGCCCACCTGAAACATCGGGGCATACTTGAATTCTACTGGTGTTGCCATAGTCTTGTATTTATTTAGTATTATGGGTACAAAAGTACAATAAAAAAACGAGACTCACAAACATGAATCTCGTTTTTTTATGATAATGTCCGAATTAATAGCCAAAGATTTCCTCTGTAGTCAACCGTTTCACGGGACCATACTTCTCCAATGTGGCCATGTCAAGTGCCTGCTCATTGCCTAAGATCACGTAGCGATAAGGCTTACGGGCAATACGTTCATCAGCAAATTTCAAGATGTCAGCCAATGTCAGGTTAGGCATTGCCTCATAGATACGCTGGTTGACATCGTAATCAATACCATTATCCTGAGCTGTCAGCCAGGCATTAATCAGACCGAATTTCGTGGTGCGCATACTAGCCAGACGCTTGGTGATAGACTCCTTGGCAATCTTCAAGGCACCCTCACTCTGAGGCACAGAGTCAAGGATATGATGGAACTCCGCAATACAGTCGGCCATCTTGTCGTTCTGGGTGATGATATGCGTAAAGAACATATCCTTGTAGTCCTGATGACTGGGCTGCATGTAATAGGCAAAAGCATTGTAAGCCAGTCCGCGAGCCTCACGCAGTTCCTGGAAGACGATGCTGTTCATACCACCTCCGAAGAACTCGTTGAAGAGTGCCTGGACGGGAGCCTCCTCCGGATTCCATGCATTACCCTCATTGTGGTACATACGCATATAGATATTCTGGGCATCATAAGGAGCCAGCAGCACCTCGTTGCTGTCGGTAGGCTGCATCACATAGTGCTTATTCGCAGGTACATCCTTCGTTGCCACGTTCGTCTGAGAAGCGTAAGAGGCCAAGGCGTCTGCCAGTTCAACCTCGCTCATCGGACCATAGTACAACACGGTGTGCTTGTACTGGGCAAGGTCTTTCAGCAAGCCAAGCAATTCCGCAGGATTGGTATTTGCCAGCGTGTCGATAGAGATATCATGACGACGGGGATTGTAAGGACCGTATATGCCGTAGCTGGCCAGCATATCAAAGTTCGTACGCTGGTCGGCCTTCGCATCCATACGTGACTTAGCCTCCATGCCAACAAACATCGCATAAGCCTCCTTATCGACCTTGGCGTGCTGCATCAGGTGTTCCAGAAGAGCTACGGCCTGCGGCATATTCTCGCTCAATCCGTTCAGGCTGACAGACAGGCTACGGTCGCCCACCTGGATATTGTAATTACAAGCCAACTTATAGAACTGCTGCTTAATCTGCTCAGACGTCAGCGAGTCAGTGCCCAGATAGTCCAAATACTGCGCAGCATAGCCATAACGCAAATCAGCCTCGTTACCAAACTCATAGCGGAAAGCCAGCTGGAAACGGCCGTTCTCTTTGTTCTGTACATAGATGTAAGGGATTTGAGATTGGAGGTTTGAGGTTTGAGGTTTGAATTCTCCAAAGGTCAGGTCCTTCTGGAAGTCCACGAAACGTGGCTGGATAGGCTTCACCTCCGCATTCTGGATATCCTTCACAAACTGACTCACATAGTCGCGGTTGGTGGGGATAGGCGTGATGGCCGGCTTGTCAATCTTCTTAATCGTTGGGTCAACACCCTGCTTCTTGAATACCGTGACATAGTTGTTCACGAAATAACGATTGGCAAATGCCACAATCTGTTCCTTCGTGATACCAGCCACGCGGTCGAGCGCCTTCACCTCCTGCTCCCATGGCGTACCGTTGATAAAAGCGTTGACAAACATCCTGGCACGAGCCTGGTTACTCTCCAAGGCGTTGTAATACTCCAACTTCAGGTTGTTGACAACAGAGGGCAACAGGTCGTCAGAGAAATCACCGGCTTTCAGTTTCTCTATTTCCTCAAGCAACAGCGAGCGTACCTCCTCCAGGCTCTGTCCTTCCTTCGGTGTACCTCCCAGAATCAGCATAGAGTAATCCTGCATAGGAATAGCAGCACCCCATGCGCCCAACATTCTCATCTGCTGGTTGATATCCAGGTCCAGAAGTCCGGCGGTACCGTTGCTCAGCATCTGCTGGATAACCTGCAGGGTATCAGCCTGCAAAGAACTGGCCCTGTCGAATTTCCATCCCAGCCACAGATTCTCAGCCTCCAGGCCAATAACCGTTGTATCTACGGGGGCCGTCAGTTCAGGCTGCTTGTCGTAAACAGGCTGTTCTACATCCTCACCTGGCTGCCACTCACCGAAATACTTCTCGATGGTAGCCACCACCTCGTCAGGATCAAAATCACCACTCATACAGATGGCCACGTTATTGGGCACATACCATTTCTTGAAATAGTTCTTGATATTGGTGATAGAAGGATTCTTCAGGTGCTCCTGCGTGCCGATGGTGGTCTGCGTACCGTAGGGGTGCGTGGGGAACAACTTCGCCATCATGGCGGTGTAAAGTTTGTCGCCATCATCAGTCAGACTGATATTATACTCCTCATAGACAGCCTCCAACTCCGTGTGGAAACCACGGATAGTCATATTCATGAAGCGGTCAGCCTGAATCTTTGCCCAGTTGTCAATCTCATTGGCAGGGATATCCTCCACATAGCAGGTCACATCATTTGATGTGTAGGCATTTGACCCCTCACTACCGATGGTAGCCATCAGCTTGTCGTACTCATTGGGGATATTATACTTCGCAGCCAACTGACTTACAGAGTCAATCTCATGATAGGCCTTTTTACGAGCCTCGGGATCAGTCAACTGACGATAAGCCTCGTAGCGTTTCTCAATATCTTCCAAATAAGGAGCCTCAGCCTCAGGATCGGTCACACCGAAATGATTCGTTCCCTTGAACATCAGATGTTCCAAATAGTGAGCCAAGCCCGTGGTCTCCGAGGGGTCGTTCTTTGAACCTGTACGCACAGCAATATACGTTTGAATACGTGGTTCCTCTTTGTTGACGCTCAGATAGATCTTCAGTCCATTCTTCAACGTGTAGATGCGGGTCTGGGCCATATCGCCCTTCACCTCTTCATAATCATACTTCGAGCAGCTGCCCAAAGCAAGGCCCAACAGAGCCATTCCAAAAAACAGTTTTAGTTTCATGTCAATTTATTTAGCTTTCATAGTCAATCTCATGATCCAGCTTACTCAGGAAATCGTCAAGCACTTCCTGTTCTACATCACCCATCAGGAACTCCTTCTCGGCATCCTTTCTGATTTCTGCAATCCAGGCACGACGAGCCTTCACATAATCCTCGCGGATACGTTCACAGGCAGCAGCATCAATCTCTGTCAGGTGATAGTAATCCAAAATCAGCTGATAGCTCCATGCCCAACGGTAGTCGCTATAACAGTTATTGATTTCCTCAAAACGAGTCAGCACCTGCTGAATATTATCGATGACACCATCCTTGATCTCATCAATCAGGCGAAGTTCCTCGCTCTCAGGCAACAGCAGTCCACTGAGGTCAGACCAAGTGCCCTTGCCTACATCTGACTTAGGATAGCCGAAGAAGCCCTCTTTCTGAGCACGTTTCAACACAGCACCCATGTAGATACGCAGTGCGATGTCATAGTATTTCAAGCCCTTTTTCAAAGAAGAGGCATTGATGACATACTCGTGGAAATTATACGTCGTGACATTATCGCCCGAAGCGTTACGTAGAGCTTTCAGAATCTCGATACCCTCGATAATCTCACCAACAGTGAAAGGACTCAGCCAGTCAAAATTTATAATACTTTTCTTCGACAGTTTTGAACGCTTGTCACGCTTTGGCCATTTCTTGATATCACGATACAGACCTACGGTAGTGATATTTCTACCTGGTACCAGATACATCGTGTCGCCATAAGCAATGAGATATGAGAACGGCAGATTACGCGTATCAGGATGGTGCATCAGTTTTCCGAAGCATACGGAGAAAGCACCAATCGTAGCAGGCATCAGCACATACGAGCCAGAGGCTGTCTTTGTGCCACGCTCCAGAGTGCCGTAGTGCAGAGGTCCCATCTTATAGGCATGATTTGAGAAGTTGGTGTTAGAACCAGCGTTATAGAACGAGAACTGACCGCCTATGAGCAGACTCGACTTATGATGTGATGCCGAGAATGGACCACAGAAAGCGGCACAGGCCTCACCATTGGCCATGAATGAATTGGCAAAGAACAAACTGGCCTCTGCCGTGAAGCCGTTCGTAATCTGACAGGCCTCACCCACGAAGCAGTCCTGCATCTTCACAGAGTTGTTAATCGAGCATCCGTCGCAGATAATCGAGTTCTCGCAGATAACACCTGTGCCAATAAATACAGGTGCATCCTCACTACTCAGAATCGTACACTCATTCAGTCGTGCACATCCACTAATCTCGCAGTCGCCCTTGATCACGGTGTTGATGATATCCTTGGTATTGATAATCTTCACACTATTGCCAATGGTACCACGTTCTGGTGTTGAGATACGTACCTCATCGTCAATCAACTGACGCAGACGATTTACCAAGGCCTTGTCGCGATTATGCTTCACCATGAAGGCAGCCAACTGTGAGTTCAATTCACGGAAGAGCACGATATTACCGTCGCCCATCTCGTTGAGCACACTGATGGTTGAACCGGCTCCATAGCTTGCACCCTCGCGTGTCTCGAGGGTAGAGATATTTGAGATGTAACAGTCGTCACCAATCGTATAGTTATTGATGAAGTTGCCCACCTTCTCAATCAAGCAGTCATCACCCACACTGACATTCCGCAGTGTGGCGTCGTTAATACCCGAGTGCTTGAAGAAGCCACTAGCCACCTCAATTTTCTTCTCAAACTTACCCAGGCGTATATCGCCATAGAACATCACACGGTGGAAGTTGTAGGGGCGGAACTCCTCGTCTACCAATACCCTACTCCAGTCCTCTGCCCAACAAACGTTGTTCTCAAGGACTTGAATCTCCTCTTGTGTCAGTTGTCTGTACTCTCTCATAAATATTATGTGTTAGGTTCAATTTTCCTCTATATTATATAGGAAGTCGTTATATGGATATTTCTGCACGTGAAGTTCACGCACCTTATTATATAGTGTTGCACGAAGTTCCTCGATATTCTCCTTCTGCTTAGCAGAAATAAAGAGGCAGTCGCCATGCATCTTACTCATCCAAGTTTTCTTCAAATCCTCCAGCGATACATTTTCCTTCGTAGGCTCCGTGAGGTCATCTTCCTCCTGCGGCGTCCACGTATAGGCATCTATCTTATTGAATACCACCATCGAGGGGGTCTCAGAGCAGCCCAGTTCTGAAAGCGTCTGTTCCACCACACGGATCTGGTCTTCGAAATCCGGATGCGAGATATCCACCACATGCACCAGCAGGTCGGCCTCGCGCACCTCGTCGAGCGTGCTCTTGAAACTCTCTACCAAATCTGAAGGCAACTTACGGATGAATCCAACCGTATCAGCCAACAGGAAAGGCAGATTCTCAATGGTCACCTTACGAACGGTGGTGTCAAGTGTGGCAAAGAGTTTGTTCTCTGCAAACACATCACTCTTAGACAGCAGATTCATCAGTGTCGATTTTCCTACGTTGGTATAACCCACCAACGCCACACGAATCAGACGACCGCGGTTCTTACGCTGCGTGGTTTTCTGTTTATCTATTTCCGCCAGACGCTGTTTCAGCAATGTGATACGATGCAGGATGATACGACGGTCCATCTCCAACTGTGTCTCACCAGGTCCGCGCAATCCCACGGAACCTTTTCCGCCACCGCCGCCGGAACCACCGCCCTGGCGTTCCAAGTGGGTCCAGAGTCGCTGCAGTCGGGGCAACATATAGCGATGCTGCGCCAGTTCCACCTGTGCCTTAGCCTCAGCTGTCTGAGCACGCATAGCAAAGATATCAAGAATCAACGATGTGCGGTCCAGAATCTTCACCTGCAGTTCCTTCTCTATATTTCGGATCTGCTTGGCGCTCAGTTCATCGTCGAAGATCACCATACCGATAGGTTGGGGCATGTCGGCTTCACTCTCGTAATCCTCACGATGTTCCATTGCCTCGTCATAGGCATCCTCGCACATCTTTATATACTGTCGTATTTCTTCCAGTTTTCCACTACCTACATAGGTCACGCTGCTGGGACCGCCCACTTTTTGCGTAAAACGCTTTACGGTGCGAGCCCCTGCTGTCGTTGCCAGGAATTCCAGTTCGTCCAGATATTCGTTTGTCTTAGCTTCGTCCTGTTGTCCTGTAATCAGTCCTACTAATATGGCCGTCTCGGCCTTTGCTTCGGAGATGACAAATTCTTTCATTCAGTAAAAATATTATCGATAATCGCCGACAAAAGTAATAAATCTGTATGAAATATGCAAGGAATGAAATATTTTTCTTACCTTTGCAACCACAAAAACAACTACGATATGAAACGAATCCTACTATCTATCGCATCTGCAGCGCTATGTTTAGGCCTTACGGCACAACCCAAATATGATTATTCCAAGCTCAGCACGGAGCCGTTAGACCGTGGCGTAGTGGCTGTTCGTCAGTCCGACGGCAAGGTCTTTGTATCGTGGCGCATCCTGCGTGACGACCGGAAAGGTGAGTCTTTCGATATTTATCGAAATGGCGTAAAGCTCAACCATGCGCCTCTCACCAATGGCGGTTCTTTCTTCATTGACGAGAATCCCCTGGACGAGGATGCTACCTACGAGATTAAGGGAGGCACAGCCAGCGGACAGTTCACGCTTTGTCAGGATGCTCCCGTGGGCTATATCCCCATCAAACTCAACAAGCCCGAGGGTGGCAAGGTGCCTACCATCCAACCTCAGCAGCGCCCAGGCAATAATGGCTGGCGATGGCGCGACACGGGCGAGTATGCCTATACCGCCAACGATGCCACCGTGGCTGACGTTGACGGTGACGGACAGTATGAGATTATCCTGAAATGGGACCCTACGAATGCACACGACAATAGTCACGACGGCTATACAGGACCGACCCTACTCGACTGCTATCGCCTGAACGGTCAACAACTCTGGCGCATCAACCTCGGGCGGAATATCCGATCGGGCGCACACTATACGCCTTTTATTGTCTACGACTTCGATGGCGACGGACGTGCCGAACTGATGGTGAAGACTGCCGACGGCACCCGCGATAGCGAGGGCCATGTGGTCGGCAATTCAGTTGCCGACTACCGCAACAAGATGGGCCGCATCCTTTCTGGCCCTGAGTATATCAGCGTCTTCGACGGTCTCACGGGGCGTATCCTCGACACCAAACCCTATATTCCTGAACGTGGTCCCCTGAAAGCCTGGGGCGACGAGAAAGGCAACCGTTCTGAGCGCTATCTGGCAGGCGTAGGCTATTTTGGCGGAAAGAGGAAAGAGGAAAGTGGAAAGAGGAAAGAAATCGCTTCAGCCGTATTCTGCCGCGGCTACTATACCCGCAGCGTCATCGTGGCATGGGATTGGGACGGCAAGGAACTCAAGCAGCGCTGGGTGTTCGACACCAATAATCCTGAATGGCGCACGTATGCCGGACAGGGCAACCACAACCTTCGCATTGCTGACGTTGATGGTGATGGATTCGACGAGATCACCTATGGTTCCATGGCTGTAGATCATGACGGGCGAGGCCTCTACAACACCCGCATGGGACATGGCGATGCCATCCACCTCATTGCCGCCCCCAGTGACGGTCACCTCTATATCTGGGACTGTCACGAGAATAAACGCGACGGCTCTGACCTGCGCGATGCCAAAACAGGTAAGGTAATCTTCCAGATTAAGAGCAATTCCGACGTAGGTCGCTGTATGGCTGCCGATATCGACCCGACGAATCCCGGACTAGAGATGTGGAGCGCCGATAGTCATGGCATCAGGAATATGAAGGGAGAGGTTGTCAATCATGCCAAGGATTCTGACGACCCTCAGCACAATAATTACCTCGTCATGAATGGCAGGTGGCTCTCCATGAACTTCGGTATTTGGTGGGATGGCGACTTGCTGCGCGAGTTGCTCGACCACGAGACGGTGTCGAAATACGACTGGCAGGAGCATCAAATTATTGACCTGCAACGCTTTAACGGACAGTTCAATAACGGCACAAAATCCAATCCCTGTCTGGCTGCCGATATCTTGGGCGACTGGCGTGAAGAGGTACTTATCCGCAATCGCGAGAGCACAGAGTTACGCCTCTACGTATCCACGATTCCTACGTCTCATCGCATCAACTGTCTGATGCAGGATATCCCCTACCGCCTCTCTGTGGCCTATCAGAACGTGGGCTACAACCAACCCTCAGAACCAGGCTACTACATTGGTCCTGACAAAACAGATTATCTGAAATAAAAATACAATAAGGAAAAATGATAGAAATAGGACTTAAACACACGAGTGAACTTACCGTTACAGATGCCGTCACCGCTATTCAGATGGGCTCCGGTGACATGCCCGTACTGGCAACCCCCGCTATGATGGCGTTGATGGAGAATGCAGCAATGCTGGCAGTAGCCGACTATCTGCCTGAAGGTTGCACCACCGTCGGCGGACATATCGAGTCATCGCACCTGAAACCCTCGAAGATAGGCGACAAGGTATCAGCTACAGCAGAGGTAACCAACGTTGATGGAAAGAAGATTTCATTCAAGGTGACAGCCTATTCTGGAGAAGCAGTACTGGGAGAAGGCACACACCTCAGATTCATCGTTGACCGAGAGCGCTTTCTGTCCAAGCTTATCGGATAACAAAGCATCCCCCTACTCTATCACCTCTATATAAAAGGTGAAAGGACGGAATCCGTCGTTGCAACTGATCATGGCGCTCATCGGATTCTTCATCCATCCGTCGTAGAAATTGCCTTCTCCGCGAGCCAGCGACTTCACGAACTCACGCATAGAACACCATGCCGAGGGGCACATGCCCTCAGGCTGCTGACCATCGATGGAAATCCATTGCTGGCCCTGCTTCACGTCGCAGGTATGTTCGATAGGATTCTCGTATTTCGCCATCAAGTCCTCATAGACGGTCTGGCGCAGGGCAGTGATTCTCACCTTATTCATTATTATAATGTTTTATAATTATAGACTATCCATCAGATACACAATGGCACAACAGATAGCAGCAACAGGGAACAGTCCCATGCGACGCCAGGCAGCAACGATGCCTACACCAAGGGCCACGGCACCCGAGAGAGGCGACACGGTGGTCTCAATGATGCTGGGGAAAGTCATCACGGCCAACGTGACATAGGGAACATAATAAAGGAAACTGCGAAGGAAGCGGTTGTGAATCTGACCTTTTATCAGCAACATCGGCACCACGCGAATCAGGTTGGTGGTGATGATGCCCAACAGGATACAGATGATGATCGTATGCTTATCCATGCGCTTCCTCCTCCACTTCTATAGGTTTCAACCAAGCGGCAACAGCCGATATCAAGATGGTGAGCACGATGGTGCGCGTGCCACTGTTCAGACTGTTTAACACAGGCACGATGCTGCAAGTACCACTCAGCACAAAACTGGCCACCACAGCATAGAGCACATGACGGTCGTCACGTGCAGGCGGCATGATGACAGCCAAAAACATGCCATAAAGAGCCACGCTAAGGGCGGCTACGATATTCATGGGCAGCAAACCGCCTACCACGATGCCAGCTGCGCATCCCGATGCCCAAAACAAAGTGGAAATGAGGGCGGCAGAATAAGTATAAGCAGGCGGACAATAGCCTTTATGGGCGATGGAGATGCCGAAGATCTCGTCCGTGACACAACAAGACATCAGCACGCGATGAAACCACGACGTGCCCGGAGCTATCTTCTGAGACAAGGCAGCACTCATCAGCATATACCGCAGATTAACCACCAGACACATCGCCACAATCTCCACGTAGGTTGCCTGTGCAGCCACGAGCGTATAGACACCATATTCGCCAGCCGAGGCACGCGTAAAGAAACTGCTCACAAAGCCGATGGCGGCAGTCAGTCCTGCCTGTTTGGCTATGATGCCAAGCGAGAAAGCCACGGCAAAATAGCCCAACGCGATGGGTATGCCATCGCGAAAGCCCTGAACAATATCGGTCTTCGTAGCGATCTTCATTTGTATATTTTTGCAACTTTTGAGGTGCAAAGGTAGCACTATTTTTCCATTTTCAGTCCTCATTTCATCTTTTATTTGTAAATTTGCAGCCAAGAAGAATGCGAAACTTGAATAAAATAATAACGATTATGACGTTTTTAGACTTAGTAAAACAGAGGTATAGCTGCAGAAGCTATCAGGAGAAGAGTGTAGAACAAGAGAAGTTGGACTACGTGATGGAGTGCGTCCGCCTTGCCCCATCGGCAGTCAACAAACAGCCTTGGATGTTTCGTGTGGTAAAAGACGATGCAGAAAAAGCAAAACTGCACGAGTGCTACAGTCGTGAGTGGTTTCAGTCGGCTCCGATGTATATCATCTGCAGCATCCTGCACGATGAGGAATGGGTGCGCAAGGATGGCAAGCATCATGGCGACATCGATATCGCCATTGCCGTGGAACATCTGTGTCTGGCAGCAACGGAGCAGGGCCTTGCCACCTGCTGGGTGTGCAACTTCAACGCAGAGAAATGTAAGGAGTATTTCACTTTTTCTGACAACGAGGAACCTGCCGTCTTGATACCCATCGGCTATGCAGCCGACGAGCCTGTCGAGAAGAGACGAAAAGCGAAAGAAGAGATAATGAAATAACCAAAAAAGGAAATGAAACAATTAAGCAAGTATAGTTTTTGAAAAAAAAAGATAAAAAGCTTGGTTATCTCATCAAAATTATATACTTTTGCAATTGATTTTTAATGGTTAAGGTTTATGGTTGATTAACTTAGTATTCGAGGCCAGCAGTGATGCTCGCCTCGATTTTTTTATTTTTCCCTTCTAACTTACTGAATCTTAATCGCTACAGCCTTGAGCTGCTGCCAGCCGGCCTTGTCCGTGAGGCGCACCATGAAGTGATAGTCACCCGGATCAATGTCGGCAGGAATGGGGATATCTACCCTTGCATCATAACGGCTCTGACCGGCAGGAATGGTGAAGTCGTGATTGTAGATCCAAGGATTCTCCGCACTTTTCTTTCCCTCCAGCTCACATTCCACCGACGACGTGCTATGCGTGTGGTGATCAAAATTGTTATGAATCTCGATGTTGAAATTGCCGAGCTCTGTATCATCGGTAAACACATAATGGAACGGCATCGTCCCGCCACGCTGATATACTTGGCAATCAATGGGATTGGCGGTGATGCCTTGGTCGGTGATGACGGGCGGCAGCATGTCCTTCTCGTCGTCAGAACTGCTGCACGCACTAAGTGCGCACAGCAGTGAAATCATCAGAATACTTTTCTTCATATACATATTATTCAAGTTTCGCATTCGCTCACTTTAGAGGCAAGGGACATTACTCATCCTCTTCTTCCTCTGTAATAGCCTTCGTGGCGGTGGTAGAGAGTCCCTGAGCATCCGTGACAGTCATTTTCAGCACGTCGCCCTCTTCCACGTTCTTACCGGCTATATCGGTATGCACATGAAATTCCGCGATATTCAGCACACCAATATATTTATTATCAGTCACAGGGCGGGAAACCTTCACCTCGCCGTCCTGCCCCTCGATAACCAAGAGGATAGAAGCGGTGCGACCTTTAGCTACCACATTGGCCTGACAGCAGAGCTCGTCGCCCTCGATATTGGCCTCATTAATCGTGATCTCAGGAGCAGGCGCCTTATCATCGTCGTCGCTGCTGCAAGATGAGAAACTCAGGGTAAACACACTCACGAGAGCCATCATCAGGCTCATATAGATATACTTTTTCATTTTTGTCTAATTATTAATTATTAATTTTTAATTTAGCGAAGCGCTAAAACTCCAGCCCCACCATCATCGAGAAGTTGCGCCCAGGCTCGGGCACATCAATCAGGCGGTAATAGCTGGTGTGATCGTAGTAGCGCTTATTCAGCAGATTATCTGCATGGAGCGCCACTTTCAGGGTATTCCGTCCCAGCTGGATATTCTTTCCTGCCGAGAGATTCAGCGTCCAGTGCCCGTCAGTGGGCTTTTCAGGGGGTACAATCTCATGTTGGGCACCTACGATATGGGCATTCAGTCCGACGAAGCCCTTTCCCTTTTCATCAAAGTTGTACTTGATGCCAGTATCTACCGACCAAGGCGTAGAGAAAGGCAACGTATAGCCTTTCTTCTGGCCCGACTGCTGTTCGGCTTTCAGGTATTCCCCCTTCAGTTCTGCCTCCCAGTGATCAGACAACAAGCAGTTGACCTGCGCCTCCACACCATAGCGAAGCACGCGTGCCTGCGTGTAGTGATACAGTTGCAAGCCCTCCACATACTGCGACGTGGGGTTCAGGAAGATGTAATTGGGGAAATAGTTCACGTAGGGATCCACCTGCACGCACAGCACCTCATTATCCCAATGGATGCCTGCATCTACCTGATACGATTCCTCCGGGTCAAGGTTGGCGTTGCCGCGCTCGTAGCGGAAGATGTGGTAGTTGATACCATCGGCACCCAGTTCCTTGGGAATAGGTACACGGAAACTCTTGCCGATATTTGCCTTCAGCACCCATTGACCTATGCTATAGTTGACACCCGCCGACCAAGTGATGCTGTTGAAACGGCGCGTGATGTCGGCAGAGCGCTGCATATACACCTCGCCCGCCTCAGTAGGCGTCAGGAACCAGTCGTTATAGCTACTGACATGCGTGTGGGCGTGGTCAATACGGATGCCCGCATTCAGTTTCAGCTGTTCGCTCAGCGTCCAGCGGTCAAAGGCATAGGCACCAATACTCAGCGTCGAGAACTCCGGGATGATGAAGCCCCAGCCCGCACGGCTGTTATCCTGGTACTCACTGTTCACGCCTGCATTCAGCTCGTGATGCTCGCCCAACGGCATCTTCAGACCGATATTGCCCGTATAGGTGCTCTTATTGAAGCGACGCTCCAACGAACCGTCAGGTATGGGCATATACCCATGACTCACAGGTTCCGAGCGCTCCTCGCGCAGGTTGTTCTGATAAGCCAGGTTGGCCTCCAGCATCCAGCGGTCGGCCTGCCATGTGGTGTGACTCAGCACCTTCAGGTGGTTCACCCATTGATAAGGCAGATCTATATCACGGCGCGAGTGGTCGTAGTCAATATCACTCAGGCGCACCTCCAGTCCGTGGGCGTTGGCAAAGAATCCACTCTTGGAATACGAGTCCGAGATGCGCACGTCGGTATGGAAGTTGTAGCCCGCATAACCCAGCATCACACTCCCGTCGCGCTCCAGTCCAGCGGTGTTACGCAGCCGTTGGTCCTTCAGTTTAATATAATAGGAGTAATACTGAATGCTATCGGTAGGCACCTTATAGTCAGCATAGTCGATAAGCGTCAGGTTGGCACGATAGAACCAGTTGCCTTGACGACCGCCCACCTTGGCCGACAGTCCCAGCTGCTCGTTATTAGAGCGGCCAAACAATTGCACGGCACCCTCCAACCGCTCCGTAGGGATGTGGTTGGAGAACAGGTTGAGCACACCGCCAATGGCATCGCTGCCATAGAGCAATGCCGCAGGACCCTTGATCACCTCGGCACGGTCCACGGCAAACTGATCTATCTCCAGTCCGTGGTCATCGCCCCATTGCTGACCTTCATGCTTGATACCGTCTTCGGTCACAGCCAGACGGTTGAATCCCAAGCCACGTATTGTAGGCTTCGACTGTCCAGAGCCGATAGCCATGGCCTTCACGCCAGGCACGCCCTCCAACGTCTGCATGAGGCTGCCCGAGAAATGCTGTTGCAAGTAGTCGTGGCTAATCTGCACCGCCGACTGCGACGAGCGCATCTGGAACTCGCGCTGCCGCTGTCCGCTCACCGTCACGCCCTGCAGCGCAATGGTGGTGTCAGCTGGTTCAAATAACGACAACACAACAGCCAATAAAGATATTATCATATTGGATGTTTGTTTGATGAAAAATGAGATTGTACCCTATTTCTTCAAACAAACTGGAGGCCCGCGCAGACTGACAACGCCGCATGCCATAGTAGCGATGCGACCAGAATTGGAGGCGTACAACCGCACGCCCTTGTTCAGCACTACACTCACAACCACCGCAATGGCTGCCAGCATGGGCAGCGTCAGGAACTGACACAGCACGCAATCGTCCATGTGGACCGTTGTCTGCGTCAGGTGACCACCGCAATGGTTGTGCAGACAGTCTACGCAGGTAGCTGCCTCTGAGCTCTCTGCAGACTCGTGCACGTGAAGCGACGACAACAGTATTATTGGCAGGAATACTGCCAACATTACAAATGCCGCTATCTGTCTCTTCATTGCTTTCACGCCTGCAAAAGTACAAAGATTTCCGCAAACGCACCTACGTCGCCGCGGAAATCTCGTTCAATTTAACATTCTGTAAGAGAGTTGACAATACCTTAACAAACTCATACAAAGCCTGTTTATTTAAAGAATTGTGTAAACGCCTTTACCGTATAAAGGTGGTCGGCCACGCTGCCTGTTTCGCGGCAGCTGTGCATGGCCAGGATAGCGTTACCCATATCCACGCCACGCAGGGGGATTGATGAAGCTAAGATGTTGCCTAATGTGCTGCCACCTGCTACATCTGAGTGGTTCACGAATCGCTGACAGGGCACCTCGGCCTCACGGCAAATCTCGGCAAACACAGCAGCCGAAACCGCATCGCTGGCATACTTCTGTGCCGCATTAAACTTGATAACCGGTCCGCCGCCCAGCACAGGATGGTTGGTGGGGTCATACTTCTCGCTGTAGTTGGGATGCCAAGCATGCGCATTGTCAGCCGAAATCATAAAGGCACGCTCAATGGCCTGATACCAAGCCTCTGTGCTGCCACTCTGTGCCTGTGCTATACGCTGCAGCATCATCGACAGGAACGGACTGCCCGCACCCTGCTTGGTCTGCGATCCCGTCTCCTCGTTATCAAATATCGCCAGCACCTTGGTAGCATCGGTAGTATCTGTATCTATCATCGCCTCCAGTCCCGCAAAGCACATCGACAGATCGTCAAGCCTGCCCGACGACAGGAACTCGTCGTGTACACCAAACGTGCAGGCAGGTGTGGCATCGGCCAAGTACAGGTCAAAATCCAGTATCTGCTCAGGCTTGATGTTCAGTTCGCCGCAGATGATATTCATCAGCAGATTGCCCTTCTCCAGTTCATCGTTGATGATACCCAGTATCGGCAGCATATCCTTTTGCTTGCTCAGCTTCACGCCGTCGTTCACCTGACGGTTAAAATGGATGGCCAGGTTGCTAATCTGCAGCAGCGGACGCTTTACGTGCAGCAGCAGCGTTTTGGGGTTCAGGGCATCATTGCCACGCACAATCACGCGTCCGGCGATGGTGAGCGGACGGTCAAACCAGGTTGACATAATCGGACCGCCATACACCTCGGTGTTCAGCTTTACGATGCCACCCTCGCACAGCATCTCCGCATTAGGTTTAATACGGAAGGTAGGCGAGTCGCAGTGGGCACAAATCATGCGGAATCCCGCCTCGGCCATGGGCTGTCGGCCTATGTGGAAGGCATACACCGACGAGTCGTTCTTTGTTACATACAGTTTATCCCCTGCCTTCACGTTGCCAATAGGCTCGCGAGGGTCTATTTTCTTGTAGCCAGCCTTTTCCAGTTCGCTGGCTATATTCTTAGCTGCCAGGAAGTTAACTGGCGAAGCATCCAAAAAATCCAATAATCGTTTTACGCGCATAATCCTAAAGTTTTGCGCAAAGTTAGCAATTTCTCCGCAATTATCACTATCATATTTCACTTTTTACATTAGAATGGCTGGGGATTGACATCTATTTGCGGAAAAATCAAGAACCTGTCACCTTTAGCTTTGCATGTCTATTGCTAAAAACTATTAAATTTCCTACAGAAAAGGGAGAATTATTTCTTTATCTGTACGGTAATTTGTATATTTGCGCCCAGAAAGTGTTTATCGTAATTAACACATTACAGCAGTATGTGTTTGTTATGGTTAACATATCTACATAAAAAGTGTTTATTAAAACCAACAAGGAAACTGTAAAATTGAAATAGAAATGGAGAGTCTGTTTAAACGTCATGATGCTTATCTATCAAAAGTACCGATGGAGTACGTCCGTGATTTCATGCAACACATCAATTGGAATTCGCGACTTTTGGTAATCCGTGGGCCCAAAGGCGTGGGGAAGTCAACACTGATGCAACAATACATCAAGCAGCATTTCCCTGCAGGCGACCGTCATGTACTCTATTGTTCTGCTGATACAAACTATTTTTCTACCCATACCTTGCTCGATCTGGCAGAAAACTTCGTCATGATGGGTGGACAGTGGCTTTTCATTGACGAGGTACACAAATACCCAGGATGGAGTCGGGAGATTAAAGAAATCTATGATCTCTATCATGAGTTACACATCGTATTGAGTGGCTCGTCACTCATCCAGATAAACGACGGACAGGCCGATCTCTCACGCCGTCTCATGCCATATGACATGCCTGGATTATCGCTACGCGAATTCATTCATCTTGACACGGGACTCGACATTAAGCCCGTTTCACTGGATCAATTGTTAGACAACCCTTCAAAGGTCTGTATGGATATCATATCCAAGTGCCATCCTCTGGAACATTTTGCGCGCTACCGCCAGTTTGGGTATTATCCTTTCTATTTCGAAGAGAAGCAGGATTATTACGACAAATTGGAAAACACGGTCAACTACATCGTTGATGTGGAACTGACAAAATATCGCAGTCTGGATGTAGGGTACACCCGTCAAGTCAAGGCACTGCTTCATGTGATATCTCAAATGACACCATACGAGGTGGACATCTCAAAACTTTCAAAGGCGTCAGGTATCAGCAGACAATCTACTCTCAAATACCTCACAAATATGGAGGAGGCCAATCTTATTCGTAGAGTCTTTACCAACTTGATGACTGTCACAGACTTACAGAAGCCAGACAAGATATACCTTGACAATCCTAATCTGCTTTACACGCTCAGCCTGGAGAAGCCAGAGATAGGAACTGTGCGCGAGACATTCTTTGCCAACCAGTTGGCATCTGCTGGTCACAAAGTGGAATATGCAGGCTATAAGAAGGGCGACTTCCGTATTGATGGTGACATCGTCATTGAGGTTGGCGGACAAGATAAAGGCTTCAGCCAAGTAGCCGATCAAGAGAATGCCTATGTCGCAGCCGATGATATAGAATCTGCCTACATGAGGAAGATTCCTCTCTGGGCCTTTGGTTTTCTTTATTAACGCAAAGACATCACTTTCGGCAAGGATTATTCTTTTGCCACCAGCAATCATTTTACCAATGCGATGGCCTCAAGAGGATGCCAGGGGACTGATACCTGTCATCTCGACTCTTCCTTACCCATAAGGTAATGATTCAGAAGCAAGACACTCGTCTGTCCCTGATGTCCTCTTATTGTGTCAGACAATTTAGGTTATGATACCAAAGGACTCCAGTTCCAGTCATATAAAAACGCTAAAAAAAGGGTGATTTCTTGTAGATGTAGAGAAATTTATATATCTTTGCCACACATTACCATAAACCCCACGCTTATGACGCACGCAAATACACGGAAACACCCATCTTCCTCCCTCACCATCGACGATGAGTGGGACGGCGAGACCTTTATTGAATACAAATTTTAAAAACAAATAGTAATATGAAAAAACAATTACTCTTATTCGCTATGATTTTGCTACCATTGGTAGCTAGCGCCCACGATATTGAAGTTAAGAATGCCGATGGTGTTACCATTTATTATAACTACATTAATGATGGCACGGAACTGGAGGTTACTTACCAAGGTCGCTATTCTGATTCTTATTCAAACGAATATCAAGGCAATGTCGCTATACCTGAGGAAGTAAGCTACATGAACAGGACACGCAAGGTGACGAGCATTGGAAATGGTGCGTTCTCGTATTGTAAAGGCCTCACCTCCGTCACCATCCCCAACAGTGTGACGAGCATTGGAGTTTGGGTGTTCGGTGGATGCTCTGGCCTTACCTCCGTCACCATCCCCAATAGCGTGACGAGCATTGGAGATGAAGCGTTCGGTGGATGCTCTGGCCTCACCTCTATCACCATCCCTAATAGTGTGACGAGCATTGGATTTGGTGCGTTCGCTGATTGCTCTGGCCTTACCTCCGTCACCATCCCCAATAGCGTGACGAGCATTGGAGATTATGCGTTCTGGTATTGCTCTAGCCTCACCTCCGTCACCATCCCCAATAGTGTGACAAGCATTGGAAATTATGCGTTCGACGGAGTGGATTTGACAACAGTTGTTTCGCTTATTGAGAAGCCTTTTGTGATAGAAGGCAAATCATCGTCCTCTAGAGCCTTTAGCGTAAACACATTTAATAATGCAACGCTATATGTGCCAGTAGGAACTATTGATAAATACAAAGCCACATATGGCTGGAAGGACTTTGCTTACATAGTTGAAGGTACACCTACAGGAATTAAAGTTATTGA
>Ga0265299_10001640_pt1 | contig 24815 bp, 16 predicted proteins | sample AusTroGonzalo_MG_4_FD_193485 | JGI IMG/M metagenome (GOLD analysis project Ga0265299, IMG submission 193485) | Bovine rumen microbial communities from tropical cattle in Woodstock, Queensland, Australia - Gonzalo_02 | ecosystem: Host-associated > Mammals > Digestive system > Stomach > Rumen ... | reverse complement strand
ATCCTTGTTGAGCCTGATGTCACAGATTTGCTCATAGAACTCACCCACCTTGTTATTATTGACGGCGTAGGCCAACTGGGCTCCGTTCTTGATGATGTAGGGGTCTTCGGCCTTGCCGGTACCTGCGGCACAGGCGGTGGCCGTGGTGCCGTCCCACACCTGGTTGACCTTGACGTTGAGCATCAACTGGCGGCTTCCGGCGATGGGTGCCGGGCGGTCGGTGTTTCCACCATTGACCGAGACGCGGCTGTTGATAGTCAGCAGACACTTGCCGTCGGCCTTGGCCGTGGCCGTCTGTCCGGCCACGACGAGTGACGGCGTATTAGGAAAGACACAGGTGCTGTTGATGTTCACCGTGCGACCATTGTCCTCGTTCCATGTGCCCTTGTGGTTGTTGACGGTGACGTTGGAGACGAAGTCGTCGGCACAGTCGCCATACTCTACGACGGCAGGTATTGCGGCAAGCCAGGCTCCCGACCGCAACACGCTGCTGTTCTTGCAGAACACCGTGGGATAGAAGCCCTCGCTCACGGTGAAGCCATAGTCGGCACTCTCGTCCGTCGGCAGCATTGACACCACGTTGGCGTTGCCCGAAGTCAGGTCGCGGGTACTCACATCCCTGACGCTGGGATGCGATGTGCAGGCATCGGCAATAGGGCCACTGAAGAGCTGGCTGTCGTAGTAACAACCTCCCACCGTCTCTACAGGGTTGTCGTTTCTGCCCACGATAGCACCATAGCCTTCGCCGTCAGCGGTAGGAGTCATCGTGCCCAAGAAGAGCGAGTTGCTGATATGCTGGTCTTTATCCCATTCAAACAGGCCGACGATGCCGCCAGCCGTCAAAGCGTTAGAACCGTCGATATAACCGGAAAAGGCACAGCCATCAATCGTCGTGACATAGTTGCCGTTAGAGTGTGACATCAGTCCCGTGATGCCACCCAAATACTTGACATTGGCTTTAGGTGCCATGGTCACGGTACTGACGCAGGCCTTCACGTTGGCATCCTGCTGTTGAATACCGCAGATGCCACCCGTGATGAGACCGATTTCACCTGTCATCACGCCTGTGGAGCAACAGCCCTTGACGATGGACTTCGACTCGAGCACTCCCACGATGCCACCCATGTATTGGGTATCGTTTCGCTGACAGTTGATATTGACATCGGCAGCACAGTCGAATATGGTGTTAGAATTGCTTTCAGATGAGCCAAAGCGGCCGCAGAGGCCAGCAACGCCCGCGATTGAACCCGAGCAGTTGAGAGCTACCTTCGCCGTGCAATGGTTGATGTCGCCCTGTTTAAGCCAGCCGTAGATGCCTCCGATATACGAGTCCATGCCGTATTGGACATCCAGCGTTCCCTGAACGTGCACGTCGTTGCTGCCTTTGCCTTCACTGTTGCCACACAGCAGACCAGCAAAGAAGCAATAATAACTGTTCATGACTGTCTGTAGCTTGACGGTGGCATCGAGCAACCGCAGGTTGTTTAAGAGACCTTTGCTCTGGCCAAACAAGCCGTAGTAGGCGCGCACAGGCATGAAGGTGTAGTTAGAGAAGGTCACATCAATATACATCCCTGTGATGCTATGGCCTTTACCATCGAACGTCCCCTGGAAATAGAGGTCATTGCAGATAGGTGTCCACTGCAGCCGCTTACCGTTGACTTCCTTCTTCAGGTTGATGTCGGCTCCCAGTTGAATGACCTTCCCATCGAAATTATTGCTTTTCGACAGCCACGCTATCTGTGCCAGCTGTTCGGCAGTAGAGACGATGATGGGGTTGTTGGCACTGCCCTTGCCGTCGATGCTGAACGACGTGTCGCGGTAGTCTTCCCACGTAGGCGCTTCGCTCTGGGCAAAGACCATGTTGCCAAGCGGTGCCGTCAGCACCACAAGGGCCAGAATCCATTTACATATTGTCGTTTTCATATATACTAATATATTAGTAATTGAACTTGAACACTTCCTGTCCGGCACTGATAATATACACATCGTGGCGCTTCAGAGGAACGAAGAGGGTGGTCGGGATTTGAGAATCCTCTCCAACTGCCGATGGGGTATCCTTCATGTATACCGTCCAGCCAGCCGAGTTGAAGATACGCACGTCATCGCTAGGCTTCAGGTTGCCGAACAGCAGGCCGCCGTCCTGGACGGTGACGCTGACACGGTGGTCCTTGGGTCGCTCGGCGACGGGGTTGTCGATGTTGACGGCCTCGCCGGTAGGATGGAACACCACATACGTGGGATTCGTGCCTTCGCCGAAGTTGGTGATGTGTTCGGCCTCCTCACTGTTGCTTTCCAGGTCTACCACGTGTGCCGCGATGTAACCGTCAACCGCCTCCGCGACGCCATTGACAATCACCTCGGCGTAGGCCCTGCGCACACCACCCATCTGGATGAAGTCGCTGGCATGGATTACTGTCTGTGCCTCGTCGGAAACTGTCTCCAAGGCACTGGGATGTACGTAGGCTCCCACCTGAACGCCCGTGCCGGGTGTCAGGCCGCGAGAGGAGTGGTCGACGACCTCTACGACGAACGTATTGACACCGTTCTCCACACTTCGGCTCACAACGTTGCAGTCTATATCGCTCGCTGCCACACGCTTGCGGCCGAAGGTACGGCTCTGGCGCAGCAGGTTGCGCGCGACGGCACGCCGTCCGAGCTGATGGCGGGCCTTGAAGACGTTGGCATACTCCACCTCGACGCTGCTCTGCATATAACCATCGAAATCAGCAGGGATGGGGTATTGCACCACATAGCGCTCCTGATGCATGGGCTGCACGAGGACGTCGGGAATGGCTATTTCCTGCCCGTTGATGGTCACCGTGGCGGCCTTGATGGCCGACGTGCCAGTGTTGCGGATGAAGACGTTGACGGGCAAGGTGCTGCTGCCAAGGAGTGCCTCGCGGCTGTAGGTGACGTCGCTTTCGAAACTGTTGGTGAATTCTTTCTCGTTCTGCATGATGACAGTGGCATTGGTCCTGACGTCGGTCAGCGTATAGACCACCTTGATGCTGGCATCGTCTAAGAAACCGTCGAAGTCGCCCATCTGCAGGCTGTCACGTTCAGCACCCATTGTGAGCGGATAGGTGAGCTGCGGCGCGTCAGAGAGGTGTACACGGGTGGCATTGAGCACGGTGTAGTACTTGCCCATGCTGCTGTTGCCGTTCTCGGCATCGCGGACTATGGTGCTCTGCTCCGTCCAGAGCACGGCAAAGTCGTTGGTTGTGTCGGAAGAGCGGTCGCAGATAATCTTGACCTTATAAGGCACGCATTTGCCTATGCCTAAATCGCAACCTGCCAGGCCGTCGGCACTGCCATCCATGTTCAGGGTCTTGATGAAAATCTCGCGAGTGCTGTCGGGACGCTCGTAGAGCAGCGAGATGACGCCATGCTCTCCCACGCGGTTCATGAAGAAGTCAACGGCGTGCAGGTCTTCGTGAGAGTAGAACACCTGGTCTTCCTTCACGGGGTTCCACGCATAGCGGAAATACTTGCCGGCAAAGGCACCGATGACGGGGTTGTCCGGCTCCTCGAGCATGGCACCCACCAAGACCGTATCGTTGCGCATGATGAGGTCGTATTTCAAAGGATATAAACTATTGTTGAAGTCGAACACGGTCTTCGGTTCGCTCCATCCCGTGGCAGGCTCGTAGGTGCGCAGCAGCAGCTCGCCCTCAAAGCGCTGGTTCTTTACGGAATCTACCGACAGTGTCTCGTCGATGGGCTTCACCTTGCCGTGCTGGTAGATGACGGCGGCCTTGCCGTCTTCCTGCACGGTGACAACGGGCTTCTGGTCGGTGAATCCGTCGTCGGGGGTCACGACGGTCTGCTTCCATGTACCATCATCCTGGCGGACAGCGGCCTTGATTTGGGTATGCTCGTGCATGGCGGCTTCGAACGTTGAAGCTGTTGCGTCGGTGATTGCAGCGTTGTCGACGGCCTGCGTGGTCTGCTGATAGACCACCACTTCGGCCGTGCCGCGCTTAGAGCGCATCTGCTGGCCAGCGGAGGTGCCGAGGCTATTTATAATTTGACTTTCTACGATTTGGCTATCGTCGGCATCGGAAGAGAGGGTGGCGAGCGTCACATGGTCGTCGTTATAGTCGTTGGCATCGCCCAGGTCGTTGTAAACCACGTGTTCGGCATCTATGAAGTGCGGGTTGGCATCGTAGAAGACATTGTTCACTAACGGCTGTCCCAGGCTGTTGGCCTCGGGGGCACGCAGCGTTCGGAAGGTGTTGCCAATGAGACGGCTCTTCTTCGGAGCATCGGGCAGCCAGTAGGGGAATTTCGGATGGAAGGGATTGGTGTTGTCGTCAGGAGCAAGGAACTCTGCACCGGCGTGGAAGCCCCAGCGTCCTGCCCAGTTGACGATGAAGGAGCGCACACTGAAGGAGGCGTCTATGCCGCCGACGGCCATGGCGCGGAAGCCGAAGCACGTCTCTTCGTCGCTGAACGGAATCATCAGTCCGGTGGCAAGCTGACCTTTCGCGCCAGCACGGAAGCCGAAATCGAAACTGGCGAAGGGACATTTGTTTGTCCTCAGCGTGGCCCATGAGCCAAAGAGCACCGAACCGGTGACGTTGGTGAAGAAGCCCTTGTCCTCGCTGCTCCACTCGTACGGGTTCTTCTTCTTAGCCCCGTATGACTTGATGCCGAAATCGACACGCGCATTGAGGTCTAACTGCAAGCCGATGTCAAGGTCGAAATGTGAGTAATCCTTGAGGAATTTGGTGATGGTCTTCAGCTTTCCCGACCCCATGTCGGGCGAGAGGAACCAGCCGCGGCCGAACTCAAAATAGCCGGAGACCTCGTCCAACTGCCAGTTGGAATAGTCGGGAATCACCAGTCCTATCAGCGGCATCTTCATGGAGAACTTCGCCCCTCCGGCCACATACCATCCGATATGTTTCGGCTGTACGGTGAAGAGATTTTCCATCTCGGATATCACCCAGTCATCGAACTTGAACGTTGGCTCGGCCACCGAGAAGGTGCCAGGTACCTGCTTTCCATTATCTTTAATATTTAGGTCCTTGTGCCGCCAGTTCTGCAATTCTTTCGCATTGTCGCGAGCGGCCTTCAGCTTGTCTTTCTTCTCCTGCGTGCTACCCTCCTCCTCCATGGAGATGGTCAGGTTGGTATAGAAATTGTACGTCTGCTTCGTGAAGTCCATCGTCGTGCCGGTCTTGACAGTGATGCCCTTGGGCAGCGAGAACTTGAACTCCAGGGGAAGGCGGAAGCCAAGATCCATGTCACCCGTGACGTTGGCGCTGTTTTCGCGGCCATCCTTCGGCGTGATGTTCTCTTTTGTTTTCTTGTCGGTCTCTTTCTTCGCCTCCTCGTTGTCCTTGTAGATGTTGAGGAACGTGGGAAACTGTTCGTAGGTGGACGTGCCTGCGGCGAGTTTCAGCTTGCACTCCTGGTTATAGGGAATGGCCTCCGACATGTCGTAGCGCACGAAATAGTAGTCTCGGGTGAAGTTCTTGAACTGCTCTGCGGACACCACGTAGGTCTCTATGGCCCGGGCCTCGTGGCTCTTCTTGCTCTTCACCTCCGTCGCCGTCATGTGGCTCTGCGGACTGCTGTTACCCTTGGGCGAGGAAAACACCACCTCGAACTGTGCCAGTTTCTCAATGGGCTTGTTGTTGTACAGTTTGGGGTAGTCGTTGCCGCCGTTGTCCATGAACGACACCACGTCGGACGGTATCTTGCCAGAGATGTTCTCCTCGGTAAGGGTGACCAGTGCATACTCGATGTCGCCGCGCGTGACGGCGATGGCCTCGTCCTTCAGGTAGCGGAAATACTGGTCGCTGATGGCGATGCCGCCGGCATCGGGATTGCCGGGCTTCAGCGTTATCTTGGCCGAGCAAAGGTCGGCGCTCACCTCCTTCGTCTCAGCATCAGCGGCACCCTTGTAGCGGTAGAGCAGCGGAAGATAGCCGTTGACGAGTATCTCTACGTAGGCAGGATGGCCGTAGGTGAGCACCTTGTGCTGACCCATGGCCTCGTCGTAACCAATGTAATACAAAGAGTTGTCGTTGCTTATCAGGTTGCCCTCTTCATCGACGCGGTGGACGTTCATACGGGCTTTGCTCACCGTCTTTCCCCGCTCGTTGAACAGTTTGATATAGAGCGTGTCGTACTTCTCGAAGAGACCCGTACCCAACCAGTTGAAGTTCATCAGCTCGCGATATTCATGCTTGGCCAGGTTGAACTTGGTTGAGAGATAGGGAATCTCCAACTGGTCGTCGATGTCGATGTTGGGATGTATGTCCTCCATGTTGAGTCGCAGCCTCACGTTGCCCTCCTTCTCATTGCCCGTAAGGAAATAGACGGCGGTGAGCGAACGGTCTTCGGGCACGTAGAAGCTCTGGAACTTCGTCTCCTTCAGCTCCAGCGTCTTCGTCTCGGTCTGCATCTCGCCCTCCTCGTCCATCTTGGAGGTCACATACTCCATCTTGTAGGTGTCGCCCGTAGACTGTCGTTTCTGGTCGAGCTGGAAGATATAGACATTATCATCGTTCCAGTCATAGATGAAGTAGCGGAAGTTGATGCGCTGCGTGGGGTCTTTCACGCGCCATACGTCGATGGTCACCATGTCGCAAGCTAAAGGCATATTGGCGAAGAAATAGCGGCTGGTGGTCAGCGTGTTCTTCAGCTCATTGCCTTTCTCGTCCTCGCCGTAGTTCACCTCCACGCGGAAGCTGCCGTTGCCCGTAGGGTCATCAATGCGGAAGCAGAGCAGCATCTGGTCGCGCATCTTCCAGAACAGCCGCTGGTCGTCTAACCCCTTCATACGGGTGGAACCAAGCATCTCCATGACTTTCGTCACATCAACGCGATTGCCGTCGAAGGAGCCATTGGTCACCTCACGCCATGTCAACTGTTTGGCAATGGCATTCACGCTGCTGAAGTTGGTCACGTCAGTAACGTTCTTGGCATAAAAGAGCTTGAAATCCTGGGCTGCCGACGAAAGAGGCAGCAGCGTAAGGAATAGCAATGCATTAATTAGTCTTTTCATAATGTTAAGGGATTAGGGTGAGAGGTGAGTGAAGAATAAAAAAAAAGCACAGGTGCGCAGGGAAAGCGTACCTATGCTGATAGATGAGCGCTAATTAGTGCAGCAGTTTCTGAATCTCAGCTTCTATGACCTCTATTTTCGTGGTCGGCTCGAAGCGTGCCACAACGTTGCCCTTCTTGTCGATGAGGAACTTGGTGAAGTTCCACTTGATAGATGGCTTTTCTTTGTAGTCGGGATCTTCCTTCGAGAGCATGTCGTCGAGGATATGGGCAATGGGATGATCCATGTCCCATCCAGCGAAACCTTTCTGCTCCACCAGGAACTTGAAGAGCGGGTCTGCATCTGGGCCGGTCACCTTTATCTTCTTGAAGCGGGGGAAGTCGGTGCCGAAGTTGAGCTTGCAGAACTCGTGGATGCTCTCGTCGGTGCCAGGAGCCTGCTGTCCGAACTGGTTACAAGGGAAGTCGAGGACGACGAAACCGTCAGAACGGTATTTCTCGTAAAGTTTCTCCAGCTCCTCATATTGTGGGGTGAAGCCACACTTCGTAGCTGAGTTCACGATGAGCAGTACTTCGTTGGCATACTCCTTCATCGACACATCCTTACCTTTTCTGTCCTTGACAGTAAAATCATAAATGGTTTTCATGTTCTTTTGGTTTATTTTTCACTAATTGGGAGAAATATTATTTCACTAATTGGGAGAAATATTTATCTTTATTTGCCTATCATTTGTCATAATTTGTGTAATGATTTCTCATAATTTGTGTGAGTTCTATAGCCCCCATGCTCTCTTGACGTTTTCTATTGGCAGCTGTTCGACGCGCTGTTCTACGTCATCGGGCAGGTTGCAGAAGAAGTCTATGCCTGTGAGCCGCTGCAGTTCCTCGATGTTCACGGCATAGTCACCCAGTGGCAGTTTCTGGCTGTAGCCGCTCACATGCTCCATCCAGAATCCCACGGCCTTGTAGCCCTGTGCATTTTTCAGGAGTAGGGCGACGAAGAAATATTTCGGAATAATCATCTCGCCTTTCAACTTGTTGGGGAATATCTGGTTGTCTTCTATCGTTCCACCCTTCACTACGTAGAGTGTCTCCGTAGCCTGTGCATTGGCCCAAGAGCGTACCTGGGTCTCCAGTCTGAACCACGGACTCTTGTCGTTTCCGTTGAATGCACCATATTGTGGCTGCATATTAGTAAGAAAGAACGTCTGGTAGTTAGCCTCCGCCGAATAGAGCCGGTCTGCTGACGGGCAGATATGTCCGTGTTCGAAACCTGTGTTCCAGATGCAGTCCTGACTGAGATACAGGCTATTCTGTAGCAGTGGGTCGTGAGGATACTGGTTGTTGTCCGACCTGTATCGGCTGGTATTCTTTTCCAACGACCTGGTGTCCAGTTGGTAGGCCGACCATCGCTGCGCTTTCTTCTGGGGGTCCCACTCCACGGAGTAGTTGATGCCGTATTGGTCGTTGGTGGTGTGTATGAGCACGATGTTTCCCTCCTTTATGTGGGGGAACTCCAGACGCTGCAATGCCGGCTCACGGCTCGTGTCATTGCGGTTCGCATTGTTGGCCGAGTCGGGTGAGTCGCTATTCCATGAATCATCGCCACTGTCAGAGCACGCCACAATGAAGAACATCACAGGCAGGAGCGCGAGCAATGTCCTTATTGTAGTCGTTAGGCGTATCATGTGCAGAGTGGGTTAGTGGTTGTCAAGTTTTAGTTTTTAAGGGAAAAAGGTGTGTACACGGTATATGCAACTACCCTGTACACACCTTTTAAGTCATAAGTTTCTCTTGTGGTATGTGGTTACTTCTTAGCAGCCTTACCGTAGCGGCTCATGAACTTGTCGACACGTCCGGCGGTGTCCACGAGCTTGCTCTTACCAGTGTAGAACGGGTGCGAGCTGCTAGAGATTTCAACTTTGATCACTGGGTACGTCTCACCTTCGAATTCCACAGTGTCATTACTCTTTGCAGTGGACTTCGTAAGGAACATATCGCCGTTGGACATGTCACGGAACACGACGGGGCGATAGTTGTCGGGATGAATTCCTTTTTTCATTTTTTTACGTTAATAAATTGGTTTATAGATACATTTGGGCTGCAAAGGTACGTACTTTTTTTCATTCCCGCAAAACTTTTGCTCATATTTTTATAAATGTTAAGCAATTTACTGCCTATTTTTCCCCTTCCTTGTAGGTTCGAAGGCATGGAGGGTGACATTTTGTCAGAGTGAGGGGTTGCGGCACGCCGTTTGTTTCCTCAGACATAGGAACTTGTTTTTAGATTTTAGATATAAGGACAACTATAAATATGAACATAAAGAAAGGAGAAAAAGATTATGACACTGGAAAAATTCACTATTAAGGCGCAGGAGGCGGTGCAACAGGCCGTCAATACTGCGCAAAGGAACGGACAGCAGAGCATAGAGCCCGTACACTTGATGAAGGGACTCATGGAAAAAGCAAAGGACGTGACCATGTTCATCTTCCAAAAGGTGGGCGTGAATCCGCAGCAGATAGACATGCTCTGCCAACAAGAGATGCAACACCTGGCACGTGTGCAGGGTGGAAATCCCTACTTCTCTAACGACAGCCAAAAGGTGCTACAGAAGGCCGAAGACCTCTCTCGCGAGATGGGCGACGAGTATGTCTCTGTGGAGCCATTGCTGCTGGCACTACTCATGGTGAATAGCACCGTGAGCCGTATGCTTAAGGATGCAGGCGCCACGGAGAAGGACATACGACAGGCTATTCTGGAGCTACGTCAGGGACAGAAGGTGCAAAGCCAGAGCGCAGACGACAATTACCAAAGCCTAGAGAAGTACGCTAAGAACCTGGTCGACCTGGCACGGCAGGGAAAGCTTGACCCAGTCATCGGCCGTGACGATGAGATACGCCGTGTGCTGCAGATTCTATCACGGCGTACGAAAAACAATCCTATATTAATAGGTGAACCAGGTACTGGTAAGACCGCTATCGTTGAGGGTCTGGCACAGCGTATCATGCGTGGCGACGTACCTGAGAACCTGAAGGACAAACAACTCTACTCGCTCGACATGGGCGCACTCATAGCCGGTGCAAAATACAAGGGTGAGTTTGAGGAGCGTCTGAAGAGCGTCATCAACGAGGTGACTAGCAGCAACGGGCGTATTATCCTTTTCATCGACGAGATACACACCCTCGTGGGCGCTGGTAAGAGCGAGGGTGCGATGGATGCCGCTAACATCCTGAAGCCTGCTTTAGCTCGTGGTGAACTGCGCAGCATCGGTGCTACGACGTTAAACGAGTACCAGAAATACTTCGAGAAGGACAAGGCACTGGAGCGCCGCTTCCAAACCGTGATGGTCGACGAGCCTGATGAGCTTTCAGCCATTTCCATATTGAGAGGTCTGAAGGAGCGTTACGAGAACCATCACAAGGTGCGTATACAGGACGATGCCTGTATCGCCGCCGTACAGCTTTCCGAGCGTTACATTACCGAGCGTTTCCTCCCTGACAAGGCCATCGACTTGATGGATGAGGCTGCCGCCAAGCTTCGTATGGAACGCGACAGTCTGCCTGAGGAGCTCGATGAGATTACCCGACGTCTGGCGCAACTCGAAATTGAGCGCGAGGCCATCAAGCGTGAGGGTGATGCTCCGAAAATTGCCCAACTGGACAAGGATATTGCCGAGCTGCGTGACCAGGAGCGAGACTTCCGAGCAAAGTGGGAGGGCGAACGTCAGCTCATTAATAAGATTCAGCAGGACAAGCAGGAAATGGAGAACCTGCGGCTGGAGGCCGAACGTGCCGAACGTGAAGGCGACTATGGACGCGTGGCCGAGATACGCTACTCAAAACTAAAGGCGCTGGAGGACAACATTGCACGCATACACGCCCAGCTCAATGGTACCGCTTCCGGCGGTTCTCCCGCCGGAGCCTCCCGCCTCGTCCGTGAGGAGGTCACCGCCGATGACATCGCCGAGGTTGTCTCCCGCTGGACGGGCATCCCCGTCAGCCGCATGATGCAGAGCGAAAGGGAAAAGCTGCTAAAGCTCGAAGACGAGCTGCACAAGCGCGTCATTGGCCAGAACGAGGCAATAAGTGCCGTCAGCGATGCAGTAAGAAGGAGCCGTGCCGGCCTACAGGATCCGAAGAAGCCTATCGCCTCGTTCATCTTCATGGGAACGACGGGAGTAGGAAAGACCGAACTGGCAAAGGCTCTAGCCGAGTACCTCTTCAATGACGAAACGATGATGACCCGTATCGATATGAGCGAGTACCAGGAAAAGCACACCGTCAGCCGACTCATCGGTGCCCCTCCAGGATATGTGGGCTACGACGAGGGTGGACAGCTTACCGAAGCCGTACGCCGCAAGCCCTACAGCGTTGTTCTTTTCGACGAAATCGAGAAAGCACACCCAGATGTGTTCAACATCCTGCTCCAAGTGCTCGACGATGGTCGCCTAACCGATAACAAGGGACGCACAGCCGACTTTAAGAACACCATTATCATCATGACTAGCAACGCCACCATGGAGCAGCTACGCATGACGATGCGTCCAGAATTCCTCAATCGTATCGATGAAATCATCACTTTCCAGCAGCTGACAAAAGAGGAAATTGCTCAGGTAGTACGTCTGCAACTCAATCGCGTACAGAAGATGCTGGAGCCTCAGGGATTCACCCTGGAAGTGACGCCGCATGCCGTCAACTGGCTCGCAGATGCAGGTTATGACCCCGACTTCGGTGCACGACCTGTGAAGCGCGCTATCCAGCAGCACTTGCTCAATGAGCTTTCGCGCCGTCTGCTCGCCGGCGAGGTATCACGCGAGAAGCCCATCATCGTCGACTCCTTTGGCGATGACCTCGTCTTCCGCAACTAATATTTCTATCATCGGTTCTTCCCAGGAATGACGTGGTTATCATGTCATTCCTGGGAAAATTTGTATAACTTACCCTGTCTTTGCAAAAAAAGAATAAATTCCTTTGTTTTGCGCTTGACTTTTCGTAACTTTGCGGCAAATTTCATTTGAAGTCAGGTCTCCAAACTAGACAGTCAAGGAAGAGTAAGTATGAAAATGAATTACGACGTAGTGGTGGTTGGTGGTGGCCATGCGGGTTGTGAGGCTGCCTGTGCCGCCGCCAATATGGGTGCCAAGACGCTCCTCGTCACCATGGACATGAACAAGATTGCACAGATGTCGTGTAATCCTGCCGTTGGGGGCATCGCCAAAGGACAGATAGTACGTGAAATCGATGCTTTAGGAGGACAGATGGGCATCGTAACAGACCGAACAACCATTCAGTTCCGTATGCTCAACATCGGCAAAGGCCCCGCCGTCTGGAGCCCCCGTGCTCAGTGTGACCGAGGAAAGTTCATCTGGGCATGGCGCTACGTTCTAGATAATACTCCAAACCTCGACATCTGGCAAGACCAAGCCTGCGAGCTCCTTACAGAACCCTACCCCACCTCAGGTGACGTAAATTGCGTTAATGGTGTGGCCCCCATGAAAGCTCGTGCAATCGGCATAAAAACCATCTGGGGCGCTGAAATCCACGCCCGTAGCGTCATCATTACCGCCGGAACATTCCTCAACGGTCTCCTCCACATAGGCCGTAAAATGATTCCTGGCGGTCGTATCGCCGAGCCAGCAGTCGCCCATTTCACCGAGAGCATCACCCGTCACGGCATACGTTCAGCCCGCATGAAAACAGGAACTCCTGTGCGCATAAACCGACGCAGCGTTGACTTCTCCTACTTGGAAGAACAACCGGGCGAGAACCGACCCTACCGATTCTCTTACTTTAATAATTCCCCCTGTAAAAACTCCTCTTCAATCTCGTATACCGAGCCATCTGCGCAGTCCCCCACCCTACCCCAACTCTCATGCTGGACTTGCTACACCAACCCTGCGGTCCACGAAATACTGCGTTCCGGATTGGCCGACTCCCCACTTTACAACGGCCAGATACAGTCTATCGGTCCGCGCTATTGTCCTTCCATAGAGACTAAGCTCGTCACCTTCCCCGACCGCGAGCAGCACCCCCTCTTCCTCGAACCCGAAGGCACTGACACCAACGAGATGTACCTCAACGGCTTCTCCTCCTCACTTCCCATGGAGGTACAGATAGAAGCCCTTAAACAAATGCCAGCTTTCCGTAATCTCAAAGTCTACCGACCTGGATATGCAATAGAATACGATTTCTTCGACCCTACGCAGCTAAAACACACGTTGGAATCGAAGATTATCGATGGGCTCTTCTTCGCTGGTCAGGTAAATGGCACTACTGGCTACGAAGAGGCCGCAGGTCAAGGTTTAGCAGCAGGAGTCAATGCAGCCCTTCGATGCGTTGGAACCGAAACTTTTATCATGCACCGCGATGAATCATACATTGGAGTTCTTATTGATGACCTCGTGACAAAGGGTGTGGATGAACCTTACCGTATGTTCACGTCTCGTGCTGAATACCGTATTCTGTTGCGCCAAGACGATGCAGACCGACGGCTTACAGATAAAGCTTACCAACTAGGATTGGCATCAAAAGAGCGTTATGATTGGTGGCAGGAAAAGAAACGAGCCATCGAAGAAATCGAAAACTTTTGCAAGGATTTCCCCATCAAAGCGAAGGAAATCAATCCAAGTCTGGAGTCATTGGGAACTACACCTCTACAATTTGGCGTAAAGCTAGAAGACCTGATTGCACGTCCTCAACTTAACTTCCAGAACCTTTCACCATTCATTCCACAGCTTCGAGAAATACTGAATCGTCCTGAGAACCGCAAGGAAGAAATCGCAGAAGCTGCAGAAATCAGGATTAAGTACAAAGGCTACATAGAACGCGAACGGTTGGTTGCTGACAAAATGCATCGCTTAGAGAACATCCACATCAAGGGCCACTTCGACTACAACACATTACAGTCATTATCCACTGAGGCACGACAAAAGCTCACCCGCATAGACCCCGAGACCCTTGCACAGGCAAGTCGCATACCTGGAATCTCACCTAGCGACATCAACGTCATCCTTGTACTCATGGGACGTTAGTGTCCTGCCTGTTCCACGTGAAACAAAACAATTACAAAACCCTATAAACTAAAGCAAAATGAACAATCAAGTATTACTGGACAACCTCCGCAGCATCCCCGACTTCCCCAAAAAGGGAATCAATTTCCGTGACGTAACTACGCTTTACAAAAATGCAGAATGTGTACAAATCATGCTAAACGAACTTTGTGAACTCTACAAGGACAAAGGCATCACCAAGATTGTCGGAATAGAAAGTAGAGGGTTCATCATGGCTTCCGCCCTTGCAGCACGTCTAGGCTGTGGAATTGTGCTAGCCCGAAAACCAGGGAAACTTCCTGCAACAGTCATTAAGGAATCGTTCTCGAAGGAATATGGAGTAGACACAATTGAAATGCACATCGACTCTATCGATGAGAACGACGTAGTACTCATACACGACGACCTACTCGCAACAGGAGGAACGGCCAAAGCTGCCTACAAATTAGTGCAACACTTTCATCCAAAGAAAACCTACATGAACTTCATTATCGAAATTAGAGATGAAGGTCTTCACGGGCGAGATCTCTTTGAGGGAATTGAATTGACTACGTTGATGATTATATAATGTTCCACGTGGAACACGGAGTTGTGAAACACCTATAAACAAAGGGAATGACAAGAGAAGAGAACGAAAAGCGTCTTGCGTACCTCAAGGGAATCGTAACACGTCTGCCAAACAAACCTGGTAGCTACCAGTTTTACGATGACCAACATATTATTATATATGTAGGAAAGGCGAAAAACCTAAAGGCTAGAGTGTCGTCATACTTCCACACAGAGGTTGACAGATTCAAAACAAAAGTACTTGTCAGCAAAATTTTTGATATTAGCTACACGGTAGTGAAGACAGAGGAAGATGCACTCCTACTGGAAAACGAACTCATCAAGAAATACAATCCTCGATATAACGTTCTCCTCAAAGACGGGAAAACATACCCAAGTATCTGTGTTACCAACGAACACCTTCCTAGAATCTTTAAGACACGAACCATCAACAAGAAATGGGGAACATACTATGGCCCATATTCCCACGTCGGCTCAATGTACACCATATTGGAATTGATAAAGAAACTCTATCATCCACGTTCCTGCAAAATGCCTATTACAAAAGAAGGCATAGAAGCTAAAAAATACCAAGTTTGTTTAGAGTATCATATCAAGAACTGTGACGGACCTTGTGTAGCAAAACAGTCGTATGAGGATTACCAGGAAAACATACGCCAGGCACGTGAGATCTTAAAAGGAAATACTCGGCAGATACTGCGTGAAATGAAAGACCTGATGATGACACTGGCAGAGAATCTACGTTTCGAGGAAGCTGAAAATGTCAAGAAGAAATACCAACTGATAGAATCATTCGTAAGTAAGAGCGAGGTAGTTAGTCACACGATTGATAACGTTGACGTATTTACCATCACCAACGACGAAAACATAGCCTACATCAACTATATTCACGTGGCTAACGGGGCCATCAACCAGTCATTCACCTTTGAGTTTAAGAAGCGTCTCAACGAGAGTGAAGAGGAACTTTTACAGTTAGGAATCGTTGAAATGCGCAAGCGTTTTCATAGTAACTCAAAAGAGATAGTTGTACCCTTTGACCCTCAGCTTGAATTGGAAGGAGTGAAGTTTACCATTCCCAAACTTGGCGACAAAAAGACTCTTTTGGAGCTATCAGAGATGAACGGAAAGCAATACAAGTTTGACCGACTAAAGCAAGCCGAGAAGCTGAATCCAGAGCAGAAACAAGTACGTCTGATGAAGGAGTTGCAGGAGAAACTTGGCCTTCAAAAGATGCCTTACCACATAGAATGTTTCGATAACTCAAACATAAGCGGAACAGACGCTGTGGCCGCCTGTGTGGTATTCAAGAGTATGAAACCGAGCAAACAGGACTATAAACGATACAACATCAAAACTGTTGTCGGCCCTGACGATTATGCTTCTATGAAGGAGGTCGTTCACAGACGTTATAAGAGGCTGATAGTGGAAGAACAACCCCTACCGGACCTTATCGTTGCTGACGGCGGACAAGGACAAATGGAGGTCATCAGACAAGTCATTCAAGACGAACTACACATTGATATTCCTATAGCCGGCTTGGCAAAAGACAACCGCCACCGTACAAACGAACTGCTTTACGGGTTCCCGCCAAAGGTCATCGGGCTGAAAACTGACTCAGAACTCTTCCACGTTCTTACACGTTTGCAGGACGAAGTTCACCGTTTTGCCATCACTTTCCACAGGGAAAAACGGTCAAAACGAGCACTACATTCCGAGCTAAATGACATCAAAGGCATAGGTCCAAAGACAAGAGACGCACTTCTAAACACCCTAAAAACAGTAAAGAAAATTAAAGAAGCAAGCCAAGAAGAACTCACGGCGATAGTGGGAAAATCAAAGGCTGAAATAGTTTTTCAGCACTTTCACCCATAAAACCTTTGGCCAATTCAATAATAATTCGTAACTTTGCAGCACTATGAGAGCAGTCATACAAAGAGTAAGCAGAGCCAGCGTTACCATCGAGGGTAAAATCAAGGCAGAGATTGGACAAGGATTCCTCATTTTACTGGGCGTTTGTGACGAAGATTCAAGCGAAGACGTTGAGTGGTTGGTAAAGAAAATTGCCAATCTAAGAGTCTTTAACGACGATAATGGAGTGATGAACCGCTCCATCTTAGAAATAGGTGGCAACTGTCTGATAGTCAGTCAATTCACTCTGTTTGCAAGCTATAAGAAGGGGAACCGACCGTCTTGGTTCCGAGCAGGAAGTCATGAGCACTCCATTCCACTATACGAATCTTTCTGCCAACAGTTATCAGAGGCCATCGGCAAGACCGTTGGTACAGGTGAGTTTGGTGCTGACATGAAAGTGGAACTTATTAACGATGGCCCAGTAACCATCTGTATGGACACAAAAAACAAAGAATGATATGACGATAAAAGAAGCACAAATAGCAGTAGACAAGTGGATTAAGGAATACGGCGTGCGCTATTTCTCTGAGCTGACCAATATGGCAGTACTGACTGAGGAAGTAGGCGAACTGGCCCGCGTGATAGCTCGCAAATATGGCGACCAGAGCTTTAAGGAGGGTGAGAAAGAGAATCTTGGCGACGAAATGGCCGACGTGCTCTGGGTACTCCTCTGCCTGGCCAACCAGACAGGCGTAGACCTCACCGAAGAGTTCAAAAAGAACTTGGAGAAAAAGACCCATCGGGACTCTCTAAGACACATAGGAAACCCTAAACTAAAAGCATAATAACTATGACAGAAAACCACAATTATGAACACTGTGAGTGCGGTCACGATCATCATCACGCACTCCCCACGAACCGCATTGAAGAGGCTCTCAAGAAGTACAATCTCGACATCAGCGACGCTGAAGTAAGCGAGGCAGTAAAGAAAATCATAGCCGAAAAGGTGCACGAAAACGACACCTTGGAAGTCAAGAAGTTCCTCATGGGCAGCGTGGAACTGACTACCCTAAAGACCACCGACAGCGACGAGAGCATTCTCGCCTTTACGGAAAAAGTGAACCAATTTGAGGAAGCCTACCCTACCCTACCCCATGTAGCTACTATCTGCGTCTATCCAAAATTTGCCAAGATTGTCAGCGAGACCCTTGAGGTTGACGGCGTTGAAATAGCCTGTGTTTCAGGTAGTTTCCCCAGCAGCCAGTCTCTTATCGAGGTAAAGACCATTGAGACTTCACTAGCCATTAAGGATGGTGCTACGGAGATTGACATCGTTCAGCCCGTGGGATCCTTCCTGGCAGGCGACTATGAGACCGTTGTCGATGAGATCCAGCAACAAAAAGATGCCTGCGGAGACCACGACATGAAGGTCATCCTAGAGACGGGTTGCCTGAAGACTGCCGCCAACATCAAGACTGCTTCCATCCTGGCGATGTATGCCGGTGCCGACTACATCAAAACCTCGACGGGAAAGCTTGAACCAGCTGCCACTCCAGAGGCCGCTTACGTGATGTGTCAGGCCATCAAAGAGTACTACGAAAAAACAGGCATCCAAATTGGTTTCAAGCCAGCTGGTGGCCTTAACAGCGTCATGGATGCGCTCATCTACTACACCATCGTAAAGGAGGTATTGGGTGAGAAATGGCTCACCAACAAATGGTTACGCCTCGGAACTTCACGTCTTGCCAATATGCTGCTCAGTGAAGTCCTTGGACAAGAAACAAAGTTCTTCTAGTAATTACGCTGCATGACATAGTCGAGATACGCGTTTAGAGCCTCGCGTATCTCGGCTTTTTGTATAGATGCTACATACATCTGCGCTTTGGCTCGATAGTCAAGCATGGCTTGTTCAGCATATTCTATGCCTCCCTGTTGCTTCGTAAACTCCACTAAAACTGCGATTTCATCACGGTTAATCGTGCCTGCCTTTACCTTTCGGGCAAGGTTCATCATCGACTCGTATGGACTCTTATTCAAGGCATAGATGATGGGCAGCGTCAGCTTCCCCTCAGTCATATCGTTACCCGTAGGTTTGCCAATGTCCTTAGAGTCGAAATAGTCAAAAATATCATCGCGAATCTGGAAGATGATACCTATGTTTTGGCCGAATTGTCCGGCTAGCTTCACCTCCTCGTCAGAAGCGCCTGCCGACAGCGCACCGATAGCAGCACAAGCCTCAAAGAGTGCAGCGGTCTTCTGCTTAATCACCTGATAATAAACATCTTCCGAAATATCCTGATTGCGAATATTTGACAGTTGGAGTATCTCGCCGGAAGCTAAAGTACGGCCTAGTTCGGCAAGGTTTTCCACAATACGCTGGTCGCCAGTATAGGAAACATGAAGCAACGCCGTAGAAAGAATGTAGTCTCCCACCAGCACAGACACCTTATTATTGTACGTAGCATTTACCGAAGGCTGACCACGACGCTCACCACTCTCGTCCACGACATCATCGTGCACAAGCGAAGCTGTATGAAGCAGCTCCAGGCCGATGGCACTATGTTGCGTGACCTGGGTCACCTCGCTGTAGTTCTTGGCAACGAGCATCATAAGAATAGGTCGCATACCCTTGCCCATGCGCTGTCTGATGTGGTTCAGCACCTCAGCAAGCAGCCCGTCGGTATGCGTTAGAGACTGTTGAAACAGCGAGCGAAAAGTTTCAAATTCAGCCTCTATAGGGCGTTTAATGAGCGATAAATGGTCCATATCGTAGAAATTTGTGACAAAAGTAGTGAAAAAATTGCAGTATTCGGAATTTTTTTAGTAATTTTACACGAAAATTCTGTAAAACTATGGATAAATTATTCCTTTTAGACGCTTACGCGCTCATCTACCGTTCCTATTACGCATTTATCAAGAACCCCCGTATCAACTCCAAAGGCCTTAATACTTCGGCCATTATTGGCTTTGTAAACACGCTCCAGGAAGTTATCGAGAAGGAGAAACCCACCTATCTCGGCGTGGCTTTCGACCCACACGGCCCTACGTTTCGCAGCGACGCCTTCCCCGAATACAAGGCACAACGAGAGAAGACACCAGAAGACATCACAAAGGCAGTACCGATTATCAAGGAACTGTTGGCTGCCTACCGCATACCTGTGCTACAGGTCGATGGCTACGAGGCTGACGACGTGATAGGCACACTGGCAAAAAAGTCCGAATCCATCGAGGGAATCGAGACGTTTATGCTCACTCCCGACAAGGACTACGGTCAATTGGTCTCAGAACGGTCGAAAATCTACCGCCCCCGTCATGGTGGCGGCTATGAGGTGATGGGTCCGAAGGAGGTCTGCGAGAAATACGACATCCCCCACCCTACCCTCGTCATCGATCTCCTTGCACTCATGGGCGACTCGGCCGACAACTTCCCCGGCTGTCCAGGTGTGGGTGAAAAGACGGCGACGAAACTCATCAACGACTTTGGCTCCGTGGAGGAACTCCTGAAACGGACTGACGAGCTGAAAGGCGCTCTAAAGAAAAAAGTGGAAGAGCATGTCGATGACATCCGCATGAGCTATTTCCTTGCGACGATAAAAACGGACGTCCCTGTTGACCTTAACCTGGAGTCACTCCGCATGACCGACCCCGACGAAGCCGGACTGGCAAAAATCTTCGAGGAACTGGAGTTCAAGAGCCTTGCCAACCGAGTTCTTAAAAAACCTGAAACAAAACCAAAAACCGCTAACGCACAGCTCTCTCTTTTTGACGAAAACCCGACCGTCGGGGAAGAATCGAAAGAATTTTCAAGTTTTGAGACCCTTAAAACCACCCCTCACGAATACAAACTCATTGATAATGAGGAAGAAATGCGTCAGCTTTGTGACTTTTTCTTTACAAAAGAAATTCTTTGTCTAGACACAGAGACCACTTCCACCCACCCTATCGACGCAGAATTGGTCGGTTTGAGCTTCTCCGTGGAGCCTCACAAGGCATTTTATGTTCCCATTCCAGCTAATCGTGAAGAAGCGTTAAAGATTCTTGAAATATTCAAACCACTCTATGAAGACCCAAAGATTTTGAAGATTGGACAGAACCTGAAGTACGATTTAGAAGTTTTAAGAAACTATAACATCCGCTTACTAGGCCCCATGTGGGACACGATGATAGCCCATTACCTCATCCAACCAGAGTTGCGTCACAACATGGACTTCATGGCCGAGGCCTATCTGGGTTACAAGACCGTTCACATTGATGAGCTGATTGGTCCGAGAGGAAAGAACCAACGTTCCATGCGCGACCTCTCCCCCACCCTAGTCTATGAGTACGCCTGCGAGGATGCTGACATCACCCTACAGTTGAAAGAGAAATTGGAACCAGAACTTAAACGTCTTGACTGCGAAAAACTATTCTACGACATCGAGATGCCACTCATGCCAGTACTGGCCGAAATGGAGATGAACGGCGTGCTGCTCGACACAGAATCGTTGAAACAAACGTCAAAATATTTGACAGCAAGGATGAACGAAATAGAGGAGCACATCTACGAACTGGCTGGCGAACAATTCAACATTTCATCACCTAAACAGGTGGGCGATATTCTCTTCGCCAAGATGAAAATCATAGAGAAGCCGAAGAAGACCAAGACGGGACAGTACGTCACCAGCGAGGAGGTGCTCACCCAGCTTTCAGGCAAACATGAGATTGTTGCTGAGATATTGGCTTTCAGAGGTTTAAAGAAACTGCTTTCCACTTACATAGACAATCTGCCGCTGCTTATCAACAAGCGTACAGGTCATATCCATACCTCGTTCAACCAGTGTGTCACAGCTACCGGCCGCCTCTCTTCGAGTGACCCCAACTTGCAGAACATACCTGTTAGAGGTGAAGACGGAAAAGAAATACGCAAGGCCTTCGTCCCTGAACCAGGATGTCAATTTTTTTCAGCAGACTACAGTCAGATAGAACTGCGTGTGATGGCCCACCTCTCACAGGACGAGAACATGATTCAGGTGTTCCGTGAAGGCAAAGACCTTCACGGTGCCACAGCTTCCAATATCTACAAGAAACCCATCGAAGAGGTGAGCCGCGACGAGCGGACGAAGTCGAAGCGCGCGAACTTCGGCATTATCTACGGCATTACCATTTTCGGCCTGGCCGAGCGGCTTGACATCAGTCGTGACGAGGCTCGTCAGCTCATCGACGGCTTCTTCGAGACGTTCCCAAAGGTGAAGGACTACATGGAGCGGGCAAAGGAGGAAGCGCGAAAGAAAGGCTACGTGGAGACACTTTTCGGTCGCCGTCGCTATCTCCCGGACATTAACAGCGGCAACGCCACCGTGCGCGGCTTTGCCGAACGTAATGCCATCAACGCACCCATACAGGGCACCGCCGCCGACATCATCAAGGTGGCAATGATTCGCATCCACGAACGTTTCCAGCGCGAGGGCATCAAGAGCAAGATGCTCCTGCAGGTTCACGACGAACTGAACTTCTCGGTCTATCCAGAAGAGAAGGGTAGGGTAGGGGAGATTGTCCTCCAGGAGATGCAAAACGCCCTACAGCTCTCCGTTCCCCTCGTGGCCGACAGCGGCTGGGGCGACAATTGGCTGGAGGCACACTAACTGTTGCGTACACACGCTTTAGTAATGCGAAGAAAAGGTCACTCAATAACGTAAATGCCTCCCGACTGCACAGGAGCAAGTCGGGAGGCAATGTAAAAAGAGCGGTCAGAGTGCGTTGATGTACGAACTCAATCAATGTTTTTACTCGGTGCCGTAGTCCACAAGCTGGCCGTCCTTCACGCGCTTGGGCTTGCCGTTCTTGTCGAAGATCATGTTCTGCTGCAGGATGCACTTCTTGGCGAACTGGCGGCTGGTGATGTTGTCAAGCTCGGCACTTTCGGGCAGGAAGCGGATGTGCACGCCCTTCACGTAGGCGTTGGCATCGTAGCCGACGGGCGTATCTGCGCCGGAAGCCTCCAGCGTGGGGTAGAACGTGCCCAGTCCGTCGAGCTTAACGCCGGTGCCCTGCGAGACAAGCTCCGTGAGACACGAGGTGAACTTGGTGAGCACACCCAGCACCACGTCGCGGGTGTAGATTGAGCCGTGGTCGGTGATGTGGTCGGCCAGACCGCGAAGGGAGAGGGTGTCGCGGCGCACGGCGCGGGGATACCAGAGACCGAAAGCGGGACTGTTCTCATTGTTGTTCTGCTTCAGGTCGTAAGCCATTGAAATCTTTTCTTTTGCCATAATTGTTTGTGTAGTTTTTAAGGGTTGAACTTTGGGTTAATTGTGACATCAGCGCTTTTGTCGACGGCAAAGGTACGACAAGCCGACGCGGGCTTTTTCCGTTTCGTGCAGTTATCTGACGTTCCACGCCGATAAAGGCAGAATAAGTCCGTTATTTTCCCTTCGGCCACCCATGCCACGAAGCGCTCGGCATCCCCGAAGGGGTGACGCTTGCATAACAACGTGGAGCAAGAACGTATCTTCGCACCCCAAAGAACGTATCTTCAGGCCACGAAGAACGTATCTTCTCCACGGCATCCTTTATTTAAAGGCTCGTCTTTTGGCCGTATGGAGATTATTTGTTACCTTTGCAGCCGGCAAGAATGCAACAATGGCAAAAAGGACATCTGAAGACTTCTACAAGGAAAGCAAGCGTATTAGGGAGGAAGTGCTGCAACAGGCAGAGCTTTTGAAAGGCAGCCCCTTGCGCTTTACCATCACCAATGAAATAACCATGAGGGTGGAAATCACTAAGACTGACCTGAAGACCATTGTCAGCAAGAATGTAGGCGACGACAAATTCAATGCCATCAAGAATGCGTTGGCAAAAGATATTCCAGGCTATCTCGCAAAGGCTACTTATCTGGGCTGGAGGCCAGTTGCCGAAGGAAAGCACTTCGAGAGTGCCTATTTTGCCTATTTCAGCAGGGAACTGGGATGCCGGACAATCTTGTGCATGCGCCGGCTCGCGGATGGCAACATATACAAGCCATACGCCATCATCAACGACCACACGTTTGCAGCTGCGGAAGGCGAACTGAGGAAATAAAAGAACTCCGTCTTAACAAGTCGCTTGCCGATACAAACGGGGCTCTTGCCCTATAGCTACACTTTTTGTTCAACGGAGCAGGGGCGGTGATGTCTTACTCCCCGCGTAAAGCGGCGTGTGGGCAGGCTTTTGCCTCCCGTCTGGACTATCCCAGACACTCAGAAATTAATTCTGACGCTGCAAAGATAGGCATTATTTTTCATTCCCGCAACTTTTTGGGCAAGTTTTTTTGCGAGGTTCAGGAAAATTGTGTAATTTTGCAACCGCATTGCCTGGTTAAGACTCCCGTCGGGGAGGGAAAAATACCGGGTAGGCACTACATATTGGAAAAGCGTCACACGATGCTTTGTCAATTGGCTGATTGAATACTACCACCATCGATTATGTACCAAAGACAAATGCAGAGTTGATGCCACGGGTATGCTGAATACGTATTCCCGTTGTGTGCTGCGAAGGCTAACCATGCCTTCAACGCACACTTTCGGGTGTATCAGCAATCCTTTGCGTGGGTATCACCTGTTCGTCAGTACATAGGGCTGTGGTAGGCCTCAATCAGCAGATGAGCAGAAGGTGGATACCCACGTTTTTCATTATGTAGCTATGAAATGTCGAATACTAAAGCCAGAGCTTGGGTGTCATAGGGCAGTGGAAAAGCAATGACTCTTTACAAATATCGTAGCCTTACAAATTTGGACTGGACTATTGACATTTTATTAAGTCAGAGACTATACGCCTCGAAATATGTGAATCTCAATGATCCCATGGAAGGCTTTTTCTATCATCATGGTCTTTCAAAAAGCAAGCTTGAATCTATTTTGAAAGACAAGCTTTCTTTTAGAATATGCTCTTTATCAAAAAGCCCCACAGATATAGGTCTTTGGACTTTTTATGCTGACGAAGGAAGAGGGTGCTGTATAGAGGTCGAACCAGAAACAGATGGATGGAACTACAAAGAAATCGAATATAATCAAGATATTCCAGAGATAAATGATGTTGTTAATGGGCAATATGATGTCCAATCCATTGAAAGAATATTGTGTACCAAAACGGAAAGATGGAAATATGAGCAGGAAATACGTTTCTTAAAAGCCGTAGGAAGAAGTAATCATTCCACCTATCTAAACGTAAAAATGAAAAATGTTATTTTAGGATATAACATAAATGTAGAAAAGAAAGAAATAATGGCTTCTTTAGTCGATACTTTGAATAAGAACAGAAGTCATGAAGATTCTATTGGCATCATAGAAATGAAAAAAAATGAATTGACTTACGA
>Ga0265299_10001636_pt1 | contig 24874 bp, 23 predicted proteins | sample AusTroGonzalo_MG_4_FD_193485 | JGI IMG/M metagenome (GOLD analysis project Ga0265299, IMG submission 193485) | Bovine rumen microbial communities from tropical cattle in Woodstock, Queensland, Australia - Gonzalo_02 | ecosystem: Host-associated > Mammals > Digestive system > Stomach > Rumen ... | reverse complement strand
AATAGGGCTGTGCTGATGTCGAACGTGACTTACTATTATTATCATCGCCCCAATTCACTCACCCATGTTGTTGATCGTAGAGGCTTTAGTATTAATGAGGCTATTAATGCAATAAAAGCGATAGATTGTCACAGAGAGATCTGTCGTTCGATTGCTTCGAAACCTTATTTTGATTGCCGGACAACAAAGGTTCTAAAGGAAGCATATTATATTTCTATTGGAATACTAAAACATAGAGATGAAATGGATGGAGAGATAAGTAATTCGCAGGTTAAGAAAATTTTGGCGTCTCCCGCCTCTTTTAAACAAATAATTGGGTTTAAAAGATATCGTTTAGCCAATATTCTTGTGTATCTTCTGCATATGCTGCCATCTTCACTTTATGTGAAAACGCTTTTGAGTATTGCAAAACATAGAAAGTGATGTTTGTTAATGTGAAGTATTTATGAATATCATATATATAACAGATACATTGGCACTTTGGGGGGGAATAGAAAAGGTCCTTTCGTGCAAGGCAAGGGAATTAACGGAACGATTTGGCTATCACGTGCGGATCTTGACGACCAATCAAGGTTCTCATCCGTTGCCATTCGAATTTTCTGAGAATGTTAGTTATGTTGATTTAGATATTAATCTTCATCGTCAGTATAGATATAAAGGAATAAAAAGGCTTTTGTTCTTGTATAGAACAAGAAAACTCTTTAGAGCTCGTTTACAAAAGCAGGTTAAAGAATTTCATGCTGATGTTGTTGTTCTTATTATGTTGGATTATGCAGATATTCTAGTTGGTGCATTGAAACAAACTCCTTGGATATTTGAATCTCATTCCAGTTACTACGCAGAGAGATACGAAAGGAAAGGTTTGTTATATCGGTTTAATTGTTTAGTCAATAAGCTATGTTTGCATCATGCAAGTGGAGTAGTTGCTTTAACAAAGAAGGATGCCGTGAATTGGAAAAGGGTGAATCCTTATACATCTGTTATTCCCAATATGGTTCATCTGAATGATACTAGTGAATTTAGTGATTGTCATTCAAATCATTTGATATTTGTAGGTCGTATCACTTATCAGAAAGGAATAGATTCGTTAATTGATATTTGGAAACTTGTTCATCAAAGACATCCTGATTGGTATTTGGATATGTATGGTGAAGGAGACATGAAGGATTATTATCAGAAGATTATTGATGATTCAAATATAAATATCGTAATACATAAACCTGAGGCAACAATTCTTCAGCGCTATTGCGAAAGTTCTGCTTTGTTATTAACTTCTGTCTATGAACCGTTCGGTTTGGTTCTGCCTGAAGCAATGAGTTGTGGATTACCTGTTGTTTCTTTCGATTGTCCTTATGGTCCAGCTGATATTATTACGGATGGTGTGGATGGTTTCTTAATCAAAGATCGCAATACTCAGGAGTTTGCTGAACGTGTATGTCAGTTGATTGAGGATAAAGACTTGCGCGTACGAATGGGGCAAGCCGCCATCAAATCGTCGCAAAGATATCGTGCAGATGTCATTATGCCAAAGTGGAAGGAACTTTTCGAGAGCCTTTGCCGAAAAGAATAGCATATTTGTTTCTATGTGTGATGACAGGTAATAGCACTATTTCTATGAAGAGTGCTAAGATGAGGCATTCGTACCAATCATACATGATATTTGTTTGGTGAAATATCTTTTCTATGCCAAAGTCTATGATGCCAATCATCATTCTATGAAGGCCAAAGATAAGCATCGTCCCTATAGAAATGAGGGTGATGATGCTGATCTTAACTCCGTTTAGCGCTTTGGATAAGTAGATAAAAGCATATACGGAGATGATATTAACTACATAATATAAAATAATGTGTAAAACAAATCTGTCTTCATTGATATGCCAGTAGAATAAGATGAGGCTTAGGAGTAGGGCGGTGGTGCCAATTGTCAAGTCTTTCTTGAAGTTCAATGACTTGAGATAGTTCCATTGTTGGAACAGGGAGCCGAGAAAGAAGAAGCAGATATTTCGGATTAATCCATGATAGGTTATGTATGGGGCATAGTGATAATACTTGTTGGCACCATAAAGTATCATCGTTATTATGCTGAGCCCCAGCATGATGGTCTTTCCATGTTTACTCCGATTGAGTTTGTCGGTAAGAACGTGCATGATAAACAGGGCAATTAAAAACCACGTCACGCCGTTTAATTCGCATGAAAAACTGCTGTTCAATTGTCCTAATAAGGTGCCTGTAATAGGCTTTATTGCCTCGGTCCACGTCATACTGCCGTGTTCAATATAGAATTTGGCCAACCAGTAGGGGTAATAAATGGCATTATAAATAAGATAAGGTATCAAGAGGGCATAACCGTATTTCTTGACAGACTCTTTAGTAGTAAGCGTCCTTTTCTTGAGATAGCCTGAAACAAAGAAGAATGTGGATAGGATAACAGAGGCTAAATATTGCAAATAGAACGTATCTTCCTGCTGAGGTAAATGGCAGAAGACTACCACCGTCATGCAGAATGCTTTTGCCCAATCTATCCAGTTAATTCGCTCTTTCATGGTGCAAAAGTAGTATTTTCTGTCGAAACACGCAAGAGTTCCAACTTTTTTTTGTACTTTTGCACGCGTAATGGCAAAGCAGAGAATAGAATACATTGATGCAATGCGAGGATTCACCATGATTCTCGTAGTGTTTACACATGTGTGTATTTTCTGTTTAGACGATTCGCAGATGGGCTATAATACGGTATTTATTCTATTCCGCATGCCTTGTTTCTTTATGATTAGTGGTTGGCTTTTTGAGTCGGTGGCTCAGAAACCTTTTGGGGGCGTTGTCCGTCATAAGGCAATGGTCCAACTATTACCAACCTTTATTTTTTTGTTGCTTTTGGCGCCACCGCCAGAATTCTTCCATCAGTTAGGAACGCTTAAAGGAGGCTATTGGTTCACTTTCGCGCTGTTTGAGTATTTTGTACTCTATATGCTGATGATCCGAATTCCCAGAAAATGGACACCTCTGATGGCAGTCGCGTTGACTATTGGAGCTTTCTTATATGCTCGTTTTTACTATAGCTTCAGTCCTGGTGCCGAAGGGTTTCAACGGTGGCTCATAGACTTTTCTGGCTTTTTGAGTATCACTAAATGGCGTTTCTTCCTGTTCTTCTATTTAGGCACATGTATAAGACGGCATTTCGATACTTTTATTCGATGGACGGATAAGTCGGCTGTCATTATATTGATGACTGCTGTCTTTGCTTTCATTGCATCTACCTCTCATCACGATAATCTGTTGTTCGAGATGTTCAGGTTTTATGTTGGTGGTATTAGCGGTATGTGTATGGTATTTACGTTCTTCCGCCTTTCTGCTTCATGGCTTAAGAGGTGGCATATTTCAAAACCCTTGCAGTATGTTGGCACACGAACCTTAGACGTTTATATGCTACACTATTTCTTCCTGCCAAAATTCCTCATAGTTTATGCTGCGCAGTTATCAGCCTACGATAGTCGTTTCATCGAGTTTTGGGTGATTATGGGCGTATCACTTGTTGTGCTGGCGCTTAGCTTGGTCGCCAGCTATACCATCCGACTCAGTCCTGTTTTAGGGCATTATCTGTTTGGTGTGAAATACGAAAAAACGGTTTAAGTTAAGTTGTGCCAGGTGTAATGCCACAATTTGTGCCACCAGTTGCGGAAGGTAAAACCGTCGCCCATTATCAAACTGAGTAGGAATTGTCCTTCTTCTTCAAGTGGCTCAACAGGCATGTGCTTTTGGTCGAGATTAAATATCTCCTTTAGCATCCACATAACGCCACGTGAGAAACGGGTTAACCCCAAATCTTTGATTTCGCTTTCTACTGTCGTTTGTGCGAATTGGAACAGATTACTGCTTCCGTCACCATAATGGAGTACAAAGAATAAATCCATGAGGTTGCGCATTGTGACACCTTTTTTCGTAAATAATAGGTCGTAAAGATGAACTAACTGTATGATAATGGTCGTTGCGTGCGAGGGTACTGTGAGATCGCCGGCCTTACGGAACATCAGATCGTTATTCTGCAGTATCCATTTGTCGAGTCGGTTGTTGCGGCGTGTCGATTTTCCGGCACGCAGTTCGGTATGGATGCGCACATTGATATCGGCCCATTGGTTCAGGTCTACCTGATTCTTGTAACCAAACACGTAGAGGTCGACACTCTTGGTATATCGAAGCGGCTGAAGCTCGCGGTCGTAGAAACGCACCAGCGCCGGTCCTGTTATGACTGATGAACGTAGGTGATGCGACTGTAGCTCTTCTTGGAGTGTCACCAGTCTGCGACTTCTGCCGCGATTCCGCTCTTTGATTTCCTCGGCTTCTGCCATCCAGTCAAGCGATAACTCTTGCGGCGCCACCAATCCGTATTCAAACAATTTCGTTACACCATGGTAACAAATGCCTGTTACTGCATGGCGCTTGGCCAGTTCATAAAACTTCATCCATTCATCGGGCTCAGGAAAACGGCTCACGCAATCCAACTGGCCCACAGAAACCTGCATAAACTCGAAAAAAAGTTTCCTCATCATGATTACAGATTGATAGTCTTAATGATAACTAATGTGATACCTAATGCCAATACCGATGATGCTATACAGCCTACTACAGCGTAAATCATCATGGCAAAGGCGTTAATAGGTGCAAAACCGCCCATCAGCATACCGCAGAACAGCAAGGGTAGGGCCACTAAGGCCATGGCCGAGAGGTTGGCGATAGTTGGTGATATGATAGCTAACAGACTGGTACGCATAAAAGGCGCTAAGGCTTGCCACTGCGAAGCACCGTTGCCTAACAGAAAGTCATATTGGGCACGATTACGCTGTAACATTGTTGCAAAATGGCTAAGGCCTTTTACGAGCATGGTTGCCGAGTGGCCTAATAGTACCGCCATCACTGGTACAAACCAACGGGCTGTCATGTTGTCTATAGGTAGAACGGCTACCAGTAACCATAGGCCAATCAACAGTACACTTGCAAAGAGTCCTGTACTGGCGGGGAACAGGTGGCTCGTGATAGATAGCTTGCATTTGTTGGTAACCAACCATCCTGCCCATACCGACATGGCAAGTAACCATCCTATCGACAGCCATATCTTGTCTACTTTATAAACGCCCCAGGCTATGAGTGCAAATATCAATAGTTGTATCAAGCCTTTTGTTAAAGCGATGACAAGTGGTTTTATCGTCTGACGGTCTAACAGATAAAGTGCGCCAAAAGGTAGAATCAGTAGCAAGAGTGCTAAGAATGTATGTAGTATCAATGATGTTGTCATATCTGAAACTGGTTTAAATCAATCACATGGTGGGAGTTATCTATGAGTTGTGGATTACGACTGGCTATCAACACACATTTACCTTGAGCAGCCTGCTGTTGTAGCAGCTGTAACATTTGTGGCGCTAATTCAGCCGAGAGGTGTGAGGCCGGTTCGTCTGCAATCAGAATGGGTTTGGCTGTAGCCTCAGCGATGGTCGCATTTGCCAAACGGAATACCTCTTCGGGAGATAAGGGCGCTGTTTCTGACGTGTCTGCTGCCGGTTGTAACACGCTGTTCCATACTCCGTATTCATCAGGCTCCATCAGCATACGTTCGGGTTGGTAAAGCTGATGGCGTAGCAGATGGATGTTCTGAGGTATATAGCACATCATCTTTCTGAAAGCAGGTGCTGATTGTACAGTCAGCAATTCCCCGTCGACACTCACAAATCCTTCGGTAATAGGCAGAAATCCCATCAGCGTACGTAGGAAAGTGGTCTTGCCGGAACCTTCTGAGCCCGTGATGCAAGTTATCTTCCCATCGTCCGCTATAAAGGATAGATTTTTAACCAGAACCTTCCCCGAAACGGATATTGTAGCGTCTTTAACCTCTAACATAACTAATTGTTTGTGCAAAAATACAAAAAAAACTCATCATGCCATCAGTTATTACTCATTTTTTTGTAACTTTGCGCCAAAATTATGAGCATAGAAAAGAATAACGCAACAAAACGGTGGCGACTCCCTGCCGAATGGGAGCCACAATCAATGGTGCAGCTAACTTGGCCGCATACAAAAACAGACTGGGCACCCATGCTCGAAGAAATCACCGAGACTTACGAAGAGATGGCATCAGCCATCCGCCGATATGAGGAGTTGTTGGTCGTTGGAGAACCAAACAATGATACTTGGGCGCGCGACCATGGTTTCATTACGTTGGTCGATGACGAGGGCGGTGCTCGTTTGTTGGATTTCTGTTTCAATGGCTGGGGCCAGAAGTTTGCTGCCGATCTCGATAATGCCATCAACCGTCGTATTTTCGACGAGGGTAAGGTCAAGGGCGAATATGTTGATTGTCTGGACTTTGTGCTCGAAGGCGGCTCGATTGAGAGTGATGGTCGCGGCACGATTTTTACCACATCTTGTTGCTTGTTGGCTCCACATCGTAATCAACCGATGACAAAGGCAGAGATTGAAGCCCGTTTGAAGCGCGATCTTTGTGCAGAGCGTGTGCTCTGGATTGATTATGGGCATCTGACAGGTGATGATACCGATGGTCATATTGATACCTTGGTTCGTGTTGCGCCTCATGATACCTTATTATATATAGGATGTGATGATGAGGCTGATGAACAGTATGAAGACCTGAAAAAAATGGAGGAACAGCTCAAGACTTTCCGTACTGTTGATGGCAAGCCTTATAAGTTGGTTAAATTGCCTATGCCTCGTCCTATATTTGATGAAGATGGTGAACGCCTGCCTGCTACACATGCCAATTTCCTTGTGATGAATGGTGCTGTGTTGGTACCAACTTATCAGCAGCCCGATTTGGATGCTGAGGCCTTGAGGCTAATTGGCGAAGCTTTTGAGGGTAGGGAGGTCATCGGAATAGATTGTAGAAGTATCATTAAGCAGCATGGCTCGCTCCATTGCTGCACCATGCAATATCCAAAATTATGAGAGAACTGAGAGTAGGTTTTTTACAGCAGCATAATACTGCTGACACCAAGGACAACATTCTGAGATTGGGTGAGGGTATTACCGACTTGGCAAAACGTGGTGCACAACTTATCGTATTGCAGGAGTTGCATAATACGCTGTACTTCTGTCAGACGGAGGATGTGGAACTGTTCGATCTGGCCGAGACGATTCCTGGACCATCTACCAAGTTATATTGCGAGTTGGCCAAGAAATTGGGCGTTGTCATCGTGGCATCTTTGTTCGAGAAACGCGCACCAGGCTTGTATCATAATACGGCTGTGGTTATCGAGAGCAATGGAGAAATAGTCGGAAAGTACCGCAAGATGCATATTCCCGATGATCCTGCCTACTATGAGAAGTTCTACTTCACCCCAGGCGACTTGGGCTTCCATCCTATTCAAACATCGGTAGGTAAGTTAGGCGTGTTAGTATGCTGGGATCAGTGGTATCCCGAGGCTGCTCGTCTGATGGCATTGCAAGGAGCCGAAATGCTGATTTATCCTACCGCTATTGGCTATGCCGATAGCGATACCCCCGAAGAGCAGCAGCGCCAGCGTATGGCTTGGCAGACAGTGATGCGTGGTCATGCTGTGGCTAATGGCCTACCAGTAGTAGCAGTAAACCGTGTTGGCTTTGAGCCCGATCCTTCCGGTCAGACACCTGGTATCCAGTTCTGGGGAACATCGTTCGTTGCGGGGCCTCAGGGCGAAATCATTTACGAAGCTTCTACCGATGATGAGGAGAGTATCGTGATTGAGATGGATATGGACCGCTCTGAACAGGTGCGTCGTTGGTGGCCGTTCCTTCGTGATCGTCGTATAGATGCCTACGGTGATATCACTAAAAGGTTTATTGATTAAAGAGTCAAATAATAAATCGTCAAATAGTAAAATCGTCAAATATAACTATGTCAAATCAACTTAGATTCCAGGTTGTTGAGGAGGCTTTCAAGAAAAAGGCTGTTGAGGTAGAAACACCAGCAGAACGCCCCTCTGAGTATTTTGGTAAGTATGTGTTCACCCGCGAAAAGATGTATAAGTATCTGCCTATCGCGGTGTATAATAAACTCATTGATGTAATTGATAACGGGGCTCGCTTAGACCGTTCTATAGCCGATGCAGTAGCCGAAGGCATGAAGAAGTGGGCTCAGGAAATGGGTGCAACCCATTACACCCACTGGTTCCAGCCGTTAACAGAGGGTACTGCCGAGAAGCATGATGCTTTTGTTGAGCACGATGGTAAGGGCGGTATGGTCGAGAACTTCAGCGGAAAGTTGTTGGTACAGCAGGAACCTGATGCTTCGAGCTTCCCTAATGGTGGTATCCGTAATACCTTTGAGGCCCGTGGCTATTCTGCCTGGGATCCTACATCGCCTGTGTTCATCATCGACGATACTCTTTGTATTCCCACCATCTTCATTGCTTATACTGGCGAGGCACTCGACTATAAGGCACCATTGCTCCGTTCGCTTCATGCTGTGAACAAGGCTGCTACCGAGGTGTGCCAGTTCTTCTATGATGATGTTACTAAGGTTCAGGTAAACTTGGGTTGGGAACAGGAGTACTTCCTGGTTGACGAGGGCTTGTACTCTGCACGTCCCGACTTGATGCTCACTGGTCGCACATTGATGGGGCATGAGAGTGCCAAGAACCAGCAAATGGACGACCACTATTTTGGTACCATCCCCGATCGCGTACAGGCTTTCATGAAGGATTTGGAAATTCAGGCTCTCGAGTTAGCCATTCCTTGTAAGACACGTCATAATGAGGTAGCACCTAACCAGTTTGAGTTAGCGCCTATCTTCGAGGAATGTAACTTGGCTGTCGACCACAATATGCTGCTTATGTCGCTGATGAAGAAGGTGGCTCGTAAGCATGGTTTCCGTGTGTTGTTACACGAGAAACCTTTTGATGGTATCAATGGTAGTGGTAAGCATAACAACTGGAGTCTTTCAACCGATAGCGGCGTTTTGCTTCATGCGCCAGGCAAGACTCCTGAGGAGAATCTGCGTTTCGTGACTTTCATTGTCGAGACATTGATGGCTGTTTATAAGCATAACGGTTTGCTCAAGGCTTCTATTGTGAGTGCCACCAATGCCCATCGTCTGGGTGGCAACGAGGCTCCTCCTGCCATTATCAGTTCCTTCTTGGGTAAACAGCTCACCGAGTTGCTCGACCATATCGAACTCTCTGATAAAGACGACCTCTTCAACATCAAGGGTAAGCAGGGTATGGAGATTGATATTCCTCAGATTCCCGATTTGATTATCGATAATACCGATCGTAACCGTACGTCACCATTTGCCTTTACTGGTAACCGTTTTGAGTTCCGTGCACCAGGTTCTTCGGCTAACTGCGCATCGGCTATGATTGCGCTCAACTCGGCTGTGGCTGAGGCATTGCAGAACTTTAAGCATCGTGTTGATAAGCGTATTGCCAAAGGTGAGAGTAAACTGTCGGCTATTGTTGATATCCTGCGTGAGGATATTAAGACCAGCAAGCCTATCCGTTTTGATGGTAATGGCTATAGCAACGAATGGGTAACCGAGGCTGCTAAGCGTGGACTGGATGTCGAGAAGTCTACACCAAAGATCATTGAGCACTATCTCGATAAGGAAAGCGTAAAAATGTTCGAACTGGTGAAGGTGATGAACCGTAAGGAGCTGGAAGCCCGAAACGAGGTAAAGTGGGAGACTTACGTGAAGACTGTTCAGATTGAGGCCCGTGTGATGGGTGACCTCTCTATGAACCATATTATTCCTGTAAGTACGCACTATCAGAGTCAGCTCATTAAGAACGTTCAGGGTATGAAGGATGTCTTCGAAAAGACCGAGGCAGAGCGTCTCTCTGCACGTAACATGAAGTTGATTAAGGAAATTGCCGAGCGTACTGAGCGTATAGAGCAGTTAGTCGATGATCTTACCGAGGCTCGCCGTGTGGCCAACCGTATCTATAATATTCACGAGCGTGCCATGAGCTATCATGACACCGTTTGTCCCAAGATGGATGCCATCCGTTACGAGATTGACCATCTGGAGATGATTGTTGAAGACGGTTTGTGGTCATTGCCAAAGTATCGTGAATTGTTGTTTATCAGATAAACTGGGCACACAAAAATGAAGAAACTCTTAACTATATGGGTGCTCTTGTTTGTAGTTATTGCAGCCAAGGCACAGATGATGGACCCGGTACACTTCACCAGTCAGTTGAAAGACTTGAAGAATGGTGAGGCCGAACTGGTGTTCAAGGCAACGATTGATGCAGGATGGCATGTGTACTCAACTGGTTTGGGGAGTGATGGTCCTGTATCTGCATCGTTTCATCAGGTAAAAATGGAAGGCGCTGAGCCCGTTGGTAAGCTGCAGGCTCGCGGTAAGGAGATGAAGCAGTTTGATAAACTCTTCGAAATGGAGGTACGCTTTTTTGAACAGGCAGTGACTTTCGTTCAGAAGATTAAGTTTACCAAAGCTAAGTATGATATCGACTGCTATGTAGAATATGGCGCTTGCAACGACCAGGCCTGTTTGCCACCATCCGAGGCTCCTTTAAAAGCAAAAGGTACCGCAAGTGTTCCTCAAACAAAAGATACAGTTGTAGTAGAACAGCCTAAAGATACGTTAGCTGTTGTTGAGGCTACTCCAGTTTCTCCTGCATCTGAAAATGAATTGTGGACACCTGTTGTAGATGAACTCCAGGCGTTTAATGGTAACACGGCTCCAACAGAGAGTATGGCTTTATGGCTGATTTTTATTGAGGGATTGTTAGGTGGTTTTATCGCCTTGTTTACTCCATGTGTATGGCCAATCATCCCCATGACGGTATCTTTCTTCCTTAAGCGAAATAAGGCCCGTTCAAAGGCTATCCGCGAGGCCACTACTTATGGTTTGAGCATCGTCGTTATCTATGTTTTATTGGGTCTTACAGTTACGTTGCTGTTTGGCGCCAGCGCTCTCAATGCCTTGGCAACCAATGCGGTGTTCAACATATTCTTCTGTCTATTGCTGGTGGTCTTTGCTGCTTCGTTCTTAGGGGCGTTCGAGATAACATTACCATCTTCATGGTCAACCAAGATTGATGAAAAATCCGAGAGCACCACAGGCTTGCTGAGCATCTTCTTAATGGCGTTTACTTTGGCTTTGGTGTCTTTCTCATGTACAGGTCCTATCATTGGCTTCCTGCTGGTGGCTGTTTCTACGCAGGGTAGTATTGTGGCACCTACTATCGGTATGTTAGGTTTTGCCATTGCATTGGCTATTCCGTTCACCCTCTTTGCCATGTTCCCTTTGCTATTGAAGTCGGCTCCCAAGTCAGGTGGTTGGATGAATGCCATCAAGGTTACTTTGGGTTTCATTGAATTGGCTTTTGCGTTGAAGTTCCTCAGTGTGGCCGATTTGGCATACGGCTGGCATATTCTTGATCGCGAGGTATTCCTGTCGTTGTGGATTGTTATCTTCGGACTGTTGGGCGCTTATTTGTTGGGATGGTTGAAGTTCCCACACGATGACGATAAGCATCGAACCAATGTGCCACAATTCTTTTTGGCAATGGCATCATTAGCCTTTACGGTTTATATGATTCCTGGTCTTTGGGGAGCGCCACTAAAAGCTATCTCAGCTTTCGCACCACCCATGAGTACACAGGACTTTAACTTGCAAAAGACGGTGACCGAAGCCAAATACAAGGACTACGAAATGGGAATGGCAGCTGCTAAGGCTGAACACAAGCCTGTTATTATCGACTTTACTGGTTTTGGTTGTGTAAACTGTCGTAAGATGGAGGCTGCTGTGTGGAGCGATCCTCAGGTGGCTGATATCCTGAACAATAAGTACATCCTGATATCGCTTTATGTAGATGACAAGACACCGCTCGATGCACCTATTGAAGTGGTTGAGAATGGACAGCAGCGTACATTACGCACCGTTGGCGACAAGTGGAGCTATCTGCAGCGTGTTAAGTTCGGTGCTAATGCCCAACCGTTCTACGTGATATTAAATGAAGAAGGCCACCCGCTTGCGGGCAGCCGTTCATACGATGAGGATATTCAAGGTTATATAGAATTCCTGAATAAAGGTCTTTAATAAAAAATCCCCTCCAATGCGGAGGGGATTCTTTTTTTTATTTGTTCTTCAAAGCAGCAATGCTTTCTTTCAGCGAAGCAATCTTCTCTTCTGAATCACTCTGTTTCTTGCGCTCCAGAGCTACAACAGCCTCTGGTGCATTTGCTACAAAGCGCTCGTTACTGAGCTTCTTCTTGACACCGGCCAAGAAACCTTCGAGGTGCTGCAACTGAGCCTCCATCTTGGCAATTTCAGCCTCAACGTCAATCATGTCACCAACAGGAACGGCAAACTCATCAGTTCCTACCATGAAAGCTGATGCTGTTGCGTCCTTCTCGGCAACGACGTTAATACCCTTCAGGTTGGCCATCTTGATGGTAACGGCATCAAATGCTGCGTAGTCGTTCTTGCCAACAACCTGCAGGTCGAGCTGCTCCTTTGGTGCAATGTTCTTCTGGTTGCGGACCATGCGAACACCCGATACAATCTGCTTCACATTCTCAATCTGTGCAACCAGCTCGTCGTCGGCCTTGGTAGGTGCATCGAGCTTCAGGCTTACACGCATGATACTCTCACCATCCTTGCGGTCGTAGAGGTGCTGCCACAACTCCTCAGTGATAAATGGCATGAATGGGTGCAGCATCTTCAGCAGAATCTCGAAGAACTCAAGTGTCTTATTGTAGGTCTGCTGATCGATAGGCTGAGGCTCGCCATTGATGTAGGCAGGCTTCACCATCTCCAAGTACCAGCTTGAGAACTCGTCCCAGAACAGCTTATAAACTGCCATCAGAGCCTCGCTAATACGATATTTCTTAAACAGATCGTTAACCTCGGCGTTGGTCTGCTTCAGCTTGGCCTCGAACCATGCGGCGGCGATTTGGGTGTTAGGTGTTGGGTGTTGGGTATCAGATACTTTCCAACCCTTTACCAAACGGAAGGCATTCCAAATCTTATTGTTGAAGTTACGTCCCTGCTCGCAGAGTGCCTCGTCAAAAAGAATGTCGTTACCTGCAGGTGCGCTGAGCATCATACCCATACGAACACCATCGGCACCAAACTTCTCAATCAGCTCGATTGGGTCGGGGCTGTTACCAAGCGACTTTGACATCTTACGGCCTAACTTATCACGAACAATACCTGTGAAGTAAACGTTCTTGAATGGGAACTTACCTAAGTACTCCTCACCAGCCATAATCATACGAGCCACCCAGAAGAAGATGATATCCGGACCGGTTACCAGGTCTGAAGTGGGGTAGTAGTAGTTAATCTCCTCGTTGCCAGGGTTGTTAATACCGTCGAACAGAGAGATTGGCCACAGCCATGATGAGAACCATGTGTCGAGTGCATCCTCGTCCTGACGTAGGTCTGATGCCTGGAGATTAGCGTTGCCGCTCTTCTCGCGAGCCAGTTCAAGTGCTTTCTCGGCATTCTCGGCTACTACATAATCATCGTTCTCGTTGTAATAGTAGGCTGGAATGCGGTGGCCCCACCAAAGCTGACGTGAAATACACCAGTCCTGGATGTTCTCCAACCAGTTCTTATAGGTATTCTTATATTTGGCGGGATAGAACTTCAGTTCGTCATTCATTACTGGTGGCAGGGCGATATCAGCAAAGTGCTGCATCTTGAGGAACCACTGCAGTGAAAGGCGTGGCTCGATAGCTGTGTCTGGGTTACGCTCTGAGTAGCCTACCTTGTTAATATAGTCCTCAATGCGCTCCATCAGACCGGCCTCTTGCAGGTCCTTGCTAATTTGCTTACGGCAGTCCATACGGTCCATACCTACATAGAGTGGGCTCTGCTCGCTGATGGTTCCATCGGGATTGAAAATGTCGATGGTTTCCAGCTTGTGAGTCTTACCAAGCATATAGTCGTTGGTATCGTGTGCAGGTGTTACCTTCAAACAACCGGTACCGAACTCAATGTCAACATAACGGTCCTCGATAACAGGAATCACGCGGTTCACCATAGGCACAATCACCTTGTGGCCCTTCAGCCACTGGTTTTTGGGGTCCTTGGGGTTAATACACATAGCGGTATCACCCATGATGGTCTCAGGACGGGTTGTGGCTACTACAGCATAATACCCTTTCTCGTCCATGTGAACCACATTGCCTTCGGCCTGAAGCTGTTCAATGTTCAATGTACCAGCTTCAATGTCTGCTACGTAGTATTTCAGGTGGAACAGGTGACTCTTCTCCTCCTTATAGATAACCTCCTCGGTCGAAAGAGCAGTCAAAGCCTTTGGATCCCAGTTTACCATACGGAGTCCGCGGTAAATGAGACCTTTGTTATAGAGGTCAACGAAAACTTTGATAACGCTTTCGCTGCGTGTCTCGTCCATGGTGAATGCGGTGCGGTCCCAGTCGCAACTGGCACCTAATCTACGCAACTGCTTCAGGATAATGCCACCGTGCTCGTCGGTCCACTCCCAAGCGTGCTTCAGGAACTGCTCACGGGTCAGATCGCGCTTCTTGATGCCCTCGCCAGCGAGTTTCTTCACTACCTTAGCCTCGGTAGCGATTGAAGCATGGTCGGTACCTGGCACCCAACAAGCATTCTTACCTTCCATGCGAGCACGACGCACCAGAATGTCCTGGATAGTGTTGTTCAGCATGTGTCCCATGTGCAGCACACCCGTTACATTGGGTGGTGGGATAACGATTGTGTAAGGTTCGCGTCCATCGGGTTTACTGGCAAAGAGTTTGTTGTCCAGCCAGTACTGATACCATTTCGATTCGACCTCTTTTGGGTCGTATTTGCTAGCTAATTCCATATATAATATTTTAATATTTTGCAAAAATCGCTGCAAAATTACTAAATTTCCGTTTAAAATTAGTACTTTTGCACGGAAAATGATTGATTTATGCATACAAAAGAAGAAAAAATGCAGGCTTTCGGTCGATTTCTTGACGTTTTGGACGCGTTAAGAGCAAATTGCCCATGGGATAAAAAACAAACAAACGAAAGCCTTCGCCCCAATACCATCGAAGAGACTTATGAACTCTGCGATGCGCTCATTAAGAATGATATTCCCGATATTTGTAAAGAATTAGGCGATGTGCTGTTGCATATATGTTTCTATGCCAAGATAGCCGAGGAGAAAGAGCAGTTTGATATGGCGGATGTATGTAACGCCCTTACCCGTAAGATGATAACCCGCCACCCGCATGTTTACCATCCTTCGCAGATAGAGGCCGAGAATCCCAAGCCTTTACCCTTCGTGCCTGATAATCTTTCTCCCGCGGACAGCGGAGAAAAGGTCTCCACGGTAACTCAGGTTTTGGAAAACTGGGAGCAAATCAAGCTCAAGGAGAAAGACGGCAATAAATCCGTACTTTCGGGGGTACCCGATGCGCTGCCGTCACTCATCAAGGCTTATCGTATACAAGATAAGGCTCGTAACGTGGGTTTTGATTGGGAAGACCGTCAGGATGTGTGGAAAAAAGTACATGAGGAACTGGCCGAACTCGAGGTGGAACTGAATAAGGAAGATAAAGAAAAATCAACGGAGGAGTTGGGTGATTTCTTGTTTAGTGTCATCAATGCCGCCCGATTGTATAAACTCAATCCCGATAATGCGTTGGAGAAAACTAATCGTAAGTTTATCAATCGGTTTAATTATATCGAGGCGCATAGTATCAAGGTGGGCAAGCCACTCAAGGATATGACCCTTGGCGAGATGGATGCCTTATGGAATGAAGCAAAAAGAAATGAGATATGAAAAAGTTAGTTTTTCTGAGTGTGGCTATTGCCGCGATGATGTTGTTGAGTTGTGGAGGCAGCGGTCGTTTTCAAGCTGAGCGTGAAGAAGATACTGTCGATGTGAACGATTTAATTCGCGACCACACACTCTATGGCCTTTGTGGAGCTATTCCTTCGGCTTCGGTGTTGAAAGTGATAACCGACACAGGCGATACACTGACAGTTGATATTACGCGTGCTCGAGAGGAACATAAGTTGTTAGGAACTTTCAGGGTTGGTGATCGCTTGGCGCTGATGACGAATAAGAACCAGACCGAGGCTACCGAGGTGATTAATATTAACCTGTTGTTGGGTGATTGGGTGATGCCCGATCCGCTGGATGGCAGCGATGAAGTAGGTATCCGTATCAAGGAAGGTGGTGTGGCAGAGTCAATCGACTTGACCAATATCACCTATCGTACTTGGAGAATTTTTAATGGCAAATTAGAAATAACTTCTATCCGCGAAGGTGGTGGCGAGGGTGAAGAAACGAATCGTTATGATATCCTGAAACTTACAGACGATACGCTTATTTATAAAACCATAGATAAACCTCAGGATGAGGAGGAGACATTGGAGTATAGCCGTTGGAGAGAAAAAGTACAGCCCGACCTTCATGGCCTGAAGTTGGAAGAACATCAGGACGAGTATATGAAATTGTAAATAATATTATTAAGAATTGGAACCTTTTAAAGTTCATATATTAGGATGTGGTAGTGCACTACCTACACTCCGTCACTATGCGTCGTCGCAGGTGGTTGAGGTGCGTGAGAAGGTGCTGATGCTCGATTGTGCTGAAGGTACTCAGATGCAGCTTCGTAGATGCAGGGTGCGTTTTACCAAACTCAGTCATGTGTTTATCACTCATTTGCATGGCGACCATTGCTTTGGATTGATAGGCATGATTTCTACTTTCGGTTTGTTGGGCCGTACTGCTAAGTTGCATGTGCATGGCCCCAAGGAGTTAGGACCAGAGCTTGACCGACAGCTGAAGTTCTATACCCACGACTTGGGTTATGAGGTGGTGTTCTATCCTGTTGATACCACACTACGCCAGGTTGTTTACGAAGATCGCAGCATTAAGGTTGAGAGTATTCCACTGGTTCATCGCATGCCTTGTTGTGGCTATTTGATTAGCGAGAAACCCTCACAACCTCATATTCGTCGTGACATGATGGATGCTTACCAGATTCCTAACTCGCAGATAAATAATATCAAGTGTGGTGCCGATTGGACTACACCTGATGGCGATGTGATTCCTAATGAGCGTTTGGTAACGCCTGCCGATCCTGTTCGTAGCTATGCTTATTTGTCGGATACCCGCTATATTCCTGAGCTCTGGCAGCAAGTGAAGGGCGTGAGCACACTTTATCACGAGAGTACTTATGGCGACGATCATCTGCCACAGGCCGAGAAGTATTGCCACTCTACCGCTCGACAGGCTGCTATGGTAGCCCGTGATGCAGGCGCTGGTAAGCTGCTTTTGGGTCATTATAGTTCGCGATATGAGGACGAAACGGTGCTACTGAATCAGGCTAAAGAGGTGTTTGAGAATAGCTTTTTGACGAACGAAATGGCTGTTTTCGATGTGTAAAAGCAGCAAAAACACTACTTTTTTTGCTTAAAATTTTGTCATATCGGAAGATTTATCTATCTTTGCGCCAACTATAGATAGATTGCTTATGCGGAGATTTCTACTCATATCAACCATATTGTTCCTACTGGCAGCGCCTGTTTTTGCTGTTAGTATGCTGATGGACCCGGCTTCTTCGGCGCAATTCGATGAACCATCGATAGCTGTCGAAGGAAATATTGTTACGGTAAGTGGTGCGCAAGGTGCAAAGCTCCAGGTTGTATCACTAACGGGTCGACTAGTGGCTGAATATGATATTGATGCCCCCGTTCAGCGTGTGGAACTTAATCTTTCAAAAGGGTGTTATATATTAAAAGTAGGAAAAGTCGTTCGCAAGGTATCCATCCGATAAGTTTCGGTTTGCTGTGTATCTGTATGATACTGGTTTCCTGCTTTGGTAGTGGAAACCACGAGCTTACTGAAGCCGAACGTTCTGCTTTTGGCGAGTATGTTAATCAAATGGATAGCACACTTACTGGTGTGTGGTTTGATAGGATGGGCGTTTCGGAAGACGCCGATTCTGTTCTGGCTTATCTACGCCATGAATTGCCTCGCAATGGACTTGATACCGCTGCCTTTTTTGTACCTGATATAGCTGCTGATTTGGCCATTGTTCGCCAACTCGCATTCGATTCGGTTGGTGTGAGTATCAATGAGGTTCTGCCTCGTTTGGACAATCATCTTTCCAGGGCTTATGTGCGTTATGTTACCGGACAACGCTATGGTTTTATGAAGCCTCGCGTGTTTAATCGCATGGACCCTAAAGTCGGTAATCCTGATATTTTTGCCCGTGTGTTTGATTACGATCCAGCTTTGCCCGATACAACTGTGGCTGCAAAGAAGGTGGCTGAGAGTGATCGTTTGAGCTATCTTGTTGTCTCGGCACCTGATACCTATATCTATAAGGCACTACTTCGTGAGATGGATAAAACCACCGATGCTAATAAACGTCAGCAGTTAGCGGTAAATATGGAGCGCTGCCGTTGGCAGATAGAGCATCCCAAGGATGGAAAACGTCAGATTCTGGTGAATATCCCAGCCCAGCAGCTTTGGGCCATAAGTAGCGATAGTGTACTCAATATGCGTATCTGCTGTGGTGCGGTACCTACTAAAACACCATTGCTGCATAGCGCCATCAGCTATATGCAGGTAAACCCAGAGTGGGTTATCCCTCATAATATTGTTAAGACCGAGGTGGTGCACCATGCTGGCGATTCGGCTTATTTTGCCCGTAACCGTTATGCTATTATCGATAAGGAGTCGGGCGATACGCTGAATGTGGCCGATGTAGGTTCTGCTTCGCTGCTTTCAGGCAAACTGCGTGTCAGTCAGCGAGGTGGGGTAGGCAACTCTTTGGGCCGTATTGTATTCCGTTTCCCTAACGACTTCTCAATCTACCTGCACGATACCAATAACCGTGGTGCTTTCGAGCGTGAGCGTCGTACGTTATCGCATGGCTGTGTTCGTGTGCAGAAACCGTTCGAACTGGCTTGTTTCTTGTTGCCTGATGTTGACGAATGGACACGTGAGAGCATTCGCATCTCCATGGATATACCTCCAGTTACCGATCGTGGTCGCGACTGGGTTCGTAAGCATGCCGATGCCCAGCGCCCCTTCCGGTTGATTTCCTATCACGGGGTGTCGCCACACGTACCTATATACATATTATATTATACCACCTTCCCGAATCCTCAGACGGGTGCAATCGATTACTGGCCCGATTTATATGGTTTCGATAAGGTTATCAGTAAAGAATTAAAATGGATAAGCGAAGGGAGTTCGAATCGATAGTACGAGAATATAGCGAACAGCTATACTGGCAGATACGTCGCATCGTGCTCACTCACGACGATGCTAACGATGTGCTTCAGAATACATTTCTGAAAGCATGGAATGGCTTTGATAATTTTCATGGCGAGTCGAAGGTTTCTACTTGGCTGTCGCGAATAGCCATCAATGAGAGTCTCGACCTGTTACGTCGCAATAAGCATCTGGCCTCTGCTACGTCCGAAGATTTGTCGGTAGCAAGTTCGTTAATGGCCGATGACTATTTTGATGGTAACGAGACCGAGGCTATGTTGCAGCAAGCGGTAGCTCAGTTGCCCGATGTGCAGCGTACAGTTTTCCAGTTGCGCTACTTCGAGGAGATGAAATATAGCGACATTAGTGAGCTGCTTGATACGTCGGAGGGAGCATTAAAGGCGTCCTATCATATTGCTGTGAAAAAGATTACTGAATTTTTTAAGTCACGCGATTAAACTATTTGAATATCAATACGTCATATATACGATGAACGAAGAAATGTACATACAGGAAAAGGTTGGAAAGCGGAATCCGTTCCGCGTTCCAGATGGTTATTTTGATAACTTGACTGCTCAGGTAATGCAGAATCTGCCCGAGCAGCCTAAACGTCGTGCCAAGTCTGTATTTATGCGCCCCGTATTCTATGCGGCAGCCAGTGTGTGCGCTTTGTTAGTGGCTGGTGCTGCTTGGATGTGGCATCCAACTACCGAGGCTACTTCGGCCGATGCTGTTCAGGCTAAGACTGTTGCTCTGCCTCAGCAGGATGCCAGTGGCGAATATATTGATGAGGCCGCTGACTACATGATGCTCGATAATCACGAAATCTACGCTTACTTGGCTGAAAACTAAAAAATGTTTGAATGATGAAAAAGCTAATTTTATCTGCTGTCTTGATGTTGATGGTTGTGCTGTGCGCACAAGCTGAGGAGCAGCAGAAATTCTCTCCCGAAAAATTCCAGGCTGACTTAGAGCAGTTTATCACGACTGAGGCTAATCTTACCAACGAGGAGGCTGCAAAGTTCTTCCCGCTTTACCGTGAGATGCAGCAGAAGCAGCGTGTGGTTTACAATAAGATGCACGAACTCTTCAAGTTGCCTAAGGATGAGGCCTCTTGTAAGAAAGCTATGCAGCGTCGCGATCAGTTGGAGATTGAGTTGAAGCAGATTGCACAGACCTATCACAACAAGTTCTTGCATGTGATTCCCGCTTCAAAGGTCATCGGCACAATTATTGCCGAGGACAAGTTCCATCGTCGTGCTTTCCGTAATATTGGCAAGCGCCGCTAATCTCGCATTTTTCACAGTGAGGTTTCCTCGCTGTGCAAACATAACGTCCGTGTAACAACAACCAATGGTGCGCATTAGGTATATCCTCTTCGGGTATATACTTGGTGAGCGCCATTTCTACTTTATATGGGGTGTTATCGCTTGGGTTTACCAAGCCTAAGCGGTGAGCTACACGGAAAACGTGTGTATCGACGGCTAAGGTGGCCTTACCAAAAGCTACACTCTGGATAACATTCGCTGTTTTGCGGCCTACACCAGGTAGGGTTAACAGTTCGTCGAGCGTGCTGGGTACCTCGCCGTTAAACTTCTCTACCAATACCCTTGCCATCTCGGCAAGATGCTTGGCTTTAGCGTTAGGATACGACACGCTCCTGATCCATTCAAAGATATCTTCTTCATCTGCTTGTGCCATCGACTGAGCGTCGGGGTAGTGTGCAAACAAATCGGGCGTTACCTGATTAATGCGTTTGTCGGTACACTGTGCACTTAGTACAACTGCCACCAGTAATTGGAAGGTACTACCAAAATCCAACTCGGTAGTTACCAACGGCATTTTTTCACGGAAATGCCCTAAAATAAGGTCGTATCTCTCTTTCTTTTTCATCTTACAGGTAGATTATGACAAAGAACGATGCTAACCAGCCCAGAATGCAGAACTGCACGAAATGATCTTTAACCAGCGATTTTGTGGGACTGCCACTCAGGCCAAACACAATCATGTTTTGCAGATATCGTAGCAAACCTGCTAATACCCATCCTGATGTCAGGTAGACATAACGTGTACCCAAACGGTGGATAACCTCGGGCGACATGGTGTACATGATGTAGCAAACCAATGTTACTGAGGCTATGATAGCTGTAGCCTCGTTGATAAAGGTCTTGTTATAGCCAGTGATGGATACACGGGGCTTGGTGCCCGTTTGTTCGTAGATGCGGTAATCGTCGTTACGTTTGGTGAAGGCTAAGAACAACGTTACCAGGAAGGTCATCATAATCAGCCAATGCGACATCCATATATCTGTGGCAATACCGCCTACCAGTACACGCATTACAAATCCGATGGCGATGATGGATACGTCGAGAATGGCATATTGTTTGAGCTTCAAACAGTAGGCAATGTTCATCAGCCAATAGCCAATTACTATCATGTACAAATAGTGTATATTCTCGCTATGCGACAATGGTAAAATAGCTAAAGCACCAATCATGCACAATATCATCATGATGTAGCCACCTGTTACTGGAACTTTGCCTGAGGCTATTGGACGTTTACACTTCTTGGGGTGCTGTCTGTCGGCCTCAATATCCTTAAGGTCGTTGAAGCAGTAGATAGAGCTCGAAATCAAACAGAATGATGCAAACACCATCAGCGTAGGCCAAAAGAATTCAGGCTTCAGCAGGTTGTTGCTGAAGAATATGGGCGCAAACACAAAGATGTTTTTGAGCCACTGAAGTGGGCGTAAAAGCTTAATGTAATGTATCATGGCGACAAAGATACGATTAAGTGAGCAAATAACCAAATTTTATTTGGTTTTTTTCGAACGTGAGTCTCTTCGAGCTTCAGCTCAAAGATAGATTTTTTTCGGCGAAATATCCAAATTATCTAATGATTTATTTGGTTATGTCGAATAGAATGTGTATCTTTGCAGGTGATAGATTGGTTTCGGGAAATTCCGAACATTTCTTTAAAGCCTATATACTATAGGCCCTATCCCTATAAATAGGGCCTTATATTTATAATTAAAATTACGGGTGTGCCTGTATGGGGCACACCGATAAAATTAAATTAATTGATGAGACATAAGAATGATATTGCTATAGCCGCTACGAGCGCCCGCAGCTATAATCGCCACTGGCGCGCTCACAAACTGTCGTGGACGGAGATCGGAAAGATAAAGTATCTTTTCGATGGTGCATACGAGTATATGGATGATGTGACATTGGCTTATCCGCGCGAGCAGTTTAATAAGTTGCGTAAAGTGCTTGGATTTAAGCAAGATTCGGAATTATCCGAACTCGTAGAGAAGTCGGAAGCTTTTCGTATTGTTCGTCATAAAGACACTCGGCAGATGGAGGCGTTTATGTCGCCCTTCGTGGGCGACCGTTTCGTGCCTACGGCTAATCAAGAGATTGAAGAGCCGGCTATTCCCTATGACCTTTTCTTCTGTAAAGCCAATGCATTGGCCAACGATAACGATCGCGACAAGATTTCTGAGAATCAGCGACAGCATCGGAATGGTATCGACATGCATGTGCTTCTGGCAGGAAATGTGCCCAAATTTCACGTAGAAGCCAAGCCAGAGGCTCATGATCGTGTATCAGCCATACTCAATGAGTTGCTTGACGATGATGAATATATGCGTCGATATTTTGGCGAGTGTATTTACCAGTACGCACATAAATATAAAGTAGATTATCCTCAAACTTATACCATTGTGAAGTATTTTGTACTTAACAAGTTAATTGAACACATGTCTCGCAGGGTAGGTGTCGAGAACTGGCCCGAGGAAAGTGTCATCAAGTGGGTCGACTATTATTTTGGTGTTAAGCGATTACCACGGGTGATAGCTGAGATTCGTGAAGAGTGGATGAGAAGAGAATTTAAACCAAATAAAAACAACAATGAATAAGATTAAACCCGAAGAAATTCCTGACTGGTATACAGTCTGTATGAAGTCCGATTGCCCTGTGGCAGACCACTGTCTGCATCAGTTGGCAATGCGTTTGCTAACCGATAGATATAATGTCATCAAGATTGTTAATCCCTTGCTTACGCAACCCTCCGATAAATGTCAATTTTATCGTACAGACGAACCGCAAACCTATGCTCGCGGTTTTAAGAATATGCAGCAGGAGATGATACCCCATCAATATGCCACGTTTATGTGTCGTTTAATAGGACAGTTTGGGCGTACTGGCTACTTTGAGCGTAGACGGGGTGAGCGGTTATGTTCGCCTCGTGATATCAAGTTGATAGAGAATGTACTTGAAGAACTTGGTTTGAAAAACTTGTCGTTTGATAAATACGAGCAGAAATATAATTGGGACGACTGAGTACGTCCTAAGGCGCACTCCAGTACTTTAGTAGGCGTACTCCAGTGCGCCCTATGGCGTACTGATATGGCTGTATAAGCTTCTTGAGTTAAATTTTATAAGTCATTTAATTCTTTCTTTATAGCGATTATAATTGTTGTAGTCGTTATAAAATCATTTCATGTTGTTTGACTGTTTAAAAATGTTAACCATAAGCACTTTGTAGTTAAAATATTTGCGAATGGGAGAAATAATTGCTATTTTTGCACAAAATAAACAATATAATCGATTTAATTTTGCCAATTATGAAGAAGATAATGTCATTTGCAGTTTTAGGTTTGATATTGCTATCCAGCTGCGTAAAAGGTTTTGATGGCTCAGAACCTGCTCCAACTCCAGATCCAACTCCAACAAACAACAAAGCTACTCAGGAAGAGATTGAAGCTAATGTGAAGAAGGTATTTGGTACTACTTTTAGCTCTGATCAGGACTGGAGCTCTACAACCAAGTATACTGTATCTGTTACAGCAGATGCACCTATGAATGATATTGCTAAGGTGCAGATTTTGACTGAGTCTCCTTATTTTAATGAAGATGCACGTGTACTGAATGAGGCTACTACCAGTAAAGGGCAAACAGTATCAATTAGTTATGATTGTCCTTCTGAGTATACCGAGTTGGTGGCAGCTTGTGTTGACAGCAAAGGCGTCTACTATGTTACTGGTTTCAAAGTTGGTGATAGTAGTGTAAACTTCCATAAAGCAGCCCAGGCTCGTACAAGAGCTGTGTATGATCTTCCTGATTTACCAGCAGTTAGTGGGCTGAAGATGAAATATAGAAACTCACATCTCTCATTTAATGCTATTCGTGCTCAAAAGGCTGGCCAGGAAGGTGAGGATGCCAAAATTGATCCTTGGAAGAACAGCAATTGGGATAATGAGCGCCTCTGGATGCTGAGTAATGAGGGCGGCAATGCTACATGGAAAGTAGAAAAACAGACCATTTTCCGTAATGTTACGATAACCGATGCTGAGAAGGAAGGACTGGAAACGGTTTTGTCCGCAGTTGGTGGAAAAAATGGACGTGACAAGAGTTATAAGGAAATGAATCTGTCAACTATTCGTAATTCACCAGTTTATGAGTTGACTAAGAATTATCTGGTTGCTGATGGAAAGGCACCAATCACAGTTACGCCAGTTCAGATACTGACTACGGATTACACTAATAATTGTTTGTATTATTACTATTTTAATCCAGATGAGTTGAATGGCAAGTCAGAGGAAGATCAGATCACTTTCTTGAAGAACCTGCCTAAGTTTAAATGCGTTGATTGTAAGCTGACAAAGCAAG
>Ga0265299_10001633_pt1 | contig 24911 bp, 23 predicted proteins | sample AusTroGonzalo_MG_4_FD_193485 | JGI IMG/M metagenome (GOLD analysis project Ga0265299, IMG submission 193485) | Bovine rumen microbial communities from tropical cattle in Woodstock, Queensland, Australia - Gonzalo_02 | ecosystem: Host-associated > Mammals > Digestive system > Stomach > Rumen ... | reverse complement strand
GCGTCATTGAGGTGATTGCTACATATCGTCAATTGATACTCCCGGTCGGAAAAATCCGCCTTCGTATGCAGCACATCAGAGTAGGATTTCTGTCCCAATTCGTACTGACGCTGCGCCGACAGCATCGCCTTCTCCGCCGTGTTCACCTGCGCACGAAGAGCGTTGCCCAATTCGGTATAGTAAAGCACGTTGCAATAAGCTTCCATCACGGCGAGACAGAGCCGGTCTTCAATCTGTTGCTGCTTGGTCAACCCCGACTGTTCCGCAATCTTCGTGATTTTCAGGTTGTTGACCGCCTGGAAGCCGTTGAACAGCGTGATGCCCGCCGACAAGCCGTAACCATTATGGAAAGAGGTAACCGTACTGTAGGTGTTGGTCTCGGGGTCGATAGAACGTCCGAAGTTGGAGTAGGCGTATGCATCGCCGCTGACGGTCGGGGTGAAGGCCCTGAGGATGGCCTCGCGACGGGAAATCTGCGCGTCCCGACAGTCTGCTTGCTGCAACCTCACTTCCGCTGAATGTGCCAAAGCGTAGCTCATGCACTCCCGCAACGTCATCCGCACGGTGTCCTGCGCGTGCACCGTAAAAGACAGCACTGTCATCAGCATCATTATTATCCACATTCGCAAATACATCCTATTTATATATTGGCTATTAGCTGTTGGCTATTGGCGCTAAACCATAAACCCTAAACCAAACCATGCCAATGCCGTGCCAAACCGGCAAATCGCTAATCGACAACATCTTACAAAAACAAACAAGGGGAACGTTGTAAGAAATTCTTACAACGACTGTAAGCGGAATTTACAATGACGAAGCGCATTTCCTGTCTTTGGACAAAAAATTATTCGGAATCACATCGTGGTATCAAAAAAAATTGTATTTTTGCCGCCGATTTCAACTGCTGCGTTCTTCTAACGGTTAGGAATCAAGATTCTCAATCTTGCAATACGAGTTCGATTCTCGTACGCAGTACAAAACAAGGCCATCTGTTAGTAACAGATGGTTTTTTTGTAGAGACGCTAAATTGTAGAGACGCAAAATTTTGCGTCTCTACAGCGGTTACTTATAGTCATATAAATGAAAAAACTCCTCTACTGGATCCAAAATGCGCGGGCGTACGCGCTGCCGCAGAGCGTGCTCCCCGCCTTGGTGGCCGTCTTCATGGCCGTCGGCAACGATAACTTTTCCATCGGACTGAGCATCGTGGCGGTGCTCGGCGTGATGGTCGCCCACCTGTCCGTCAACCTTTTCGACGACTACTTCGACTACCCCTTCCACAGCGAAGAGGTGCGCGAACAGACCGTGGCGGAGGGAGAGCGGGCCCGTATCGCCAAAAGTCCCTATCTGACCTCGGGCGAGGTGACTACGCGACAACTTTTCTTTGTGGCCTCTCTTTTCGCCCTTGTGGCCATCCTGTTGGGTTGTATCGTCTTTGTAAAACGCGGACTCACACCGCTTTACATTGCTTTGGCCGCCGGATTCCTCGGCTTTTTCTACTCCGGCAAACCCATCCGTTTCTGTTATCACGGGCTCGGGGAATTGGTCACAGGACTCATCTTCGGACCGCTGCTGATGGCGGGTGTGCATTATTCGGCATGTGGCTCGCTCAACACCGGACTCTACGTCGTTTCCGTCGCCGTCGGCTTGTGGGTGGTCAACATTCTTTACACTCACTCCATCATGGATGCCACCGCCGACCGCAAGGTGGGCAAAAAGACGCTGGCCGAGGTGATGAAGACCAAACCACTACAGCTGACCGCCTCTGCCGTCTTCAATTTCACGCCGTATCTCATCTTACTTATCTCGTTGATCAACGGTTCTTTACATCCCGTTTTTGCGACCATCTTTCTCATACTCCCGCTCTCTATAGCCCTGTTCTATCTACTGTATCAGTTCTGCTACCACCCTGAACGCGAATTCGAACGCAAATGGTGGTACGGCCCCATCGAGCACTGGGATGCCATCTGCGAAAACCATCTTCAATGGTTCGCCATCCGCTGGTTTTTGGCCCGTAACTTGCTGCAATTCGCAAGCATTATATTCATTGTCTGCTCGTTGGTAAAATAATCGATTATGTAGAGACGTTTCAGGAAACGTCTCTACAATGTTCCAAAATCAAAAGTCCCTGCTCACAAATCGAAAAAAAGTGTACTTTTGCACCTGCAATCCGGCCCCGTAGTTCAGCTGAATAGAACGTCAGATTCCGGTTCTGAAAGTCGTGGGTTTGAATCCCGCCGGGGTCACAAAATACAGTCCGTATGAATATCGAGAAATACGATGAAATCCGGGCTTCCCTGCCCGAAGGGGTGTGCCTGATCGCCGTCTCCAAATTCAAACCTGCGGAAGACATCGCCCTGCTGTACCAGCACGGACACAGGGCTTTCGGCGAAAACCACGCCCAGGAGATGAAAGCCAAACACGAACAACTTCCTCAAGACATCGAATGGCACTTCATCGGCCACCTGCAAACCAACAAAATCAAGTACATCGCTCCGTATGTCGCACTGATTCACAGTATTGACAGCTTTCCCCTGTTGAAAGAGGTGAACAAGGCCGCCGTCAAAAACAACCGTTTTATTCCCTGTCTGCTACAATTCCATATCGCGGATGAAGAAACAAAATTCGGATTCTCCCTTGAAGAATGCGAGGAAATGCTGCAAAGTCCCGATTTCCAAGAGCTAAAAAACGTTAAAATCCACGGTGTGATGGGCATGGCCACCTTCACCGACAACCAGGAACAGGTGCGTCGCGAATTTCATCATCTTCACGATATTTTCCAACATCTCAAAACCCTATATTTCTCACAAGACCCTGATTTTAAGGAAATTTCCATGGGTATGACCGATGATTATCCCATTGCCATTGAAGAAGGAAGCACGCTCATCCGCATCGGCAGCGCCATCTTCGGCCCCAGAAATTACAACGTATAAAATGCATTGTAGAGACGCAAAATATTGCGTCTCTACATAAACCTTACACTCTAAACTCCTAAACTCTTTAACCATTTACCTTTATGAAAAAAATCTCCCTCTTCCTAATCTTAACCATGTTGGCAGGCACTTTCACTATTTATGCTAACAACGTTGAGGACAGTATTTTGAAAGATAAAAAGCCTAAAAAGGAAAAGTCCAAAAAGGATTCCACTGGAGTGCGCAAAGGCTGGACATTCGGTATATTGCCCAGCGTGGCGTATGATGCCGACAAAGGGTTCCAATATGGTTTGCTGTCCAACGTATATGACTTCGGCGACGGTTCCACCTATCCCGACTACTTCCATTCGCTCTACTTCGAAGCCGCTTACACCACCAAACGCTCCGGCATATTCCGCTTTGCCTACGACTCCAAATACCTGATTCCCAAACACCATCTGAAGATCGATGTCTCTTATCTGCCTGACGCACTATGCGATTTCTATGGCTATAACGGTTACCAAACCGTCTATAACGGTGGGTTTACAACGAAAAAAAGCGATCAATACATCTCCCGTGCTTTCTACAAATCACAGCGCGACCTGTTGCGTTTGGCGGCTGATATCGACGGGAAAATCAGCGGAAACTGGTTCTGGAATGCCGGTTTGGGATTGTTGTGGTATAATATCGCACCTGTGAACATTGACATGCTCAACAAAGGCAAGAAAGAGGAGAACAAGCTTCCATACGTGGATGGATTATACGACAAATACGTGAAATGGGGCATCCTGTCTGCTGCGGAGGCGAACGGCGGCTGGCATCCCTATTTGCGCGGTGGCGTTTCCTTCGACAACCGCGACCGGCAGCAAAACACCAAAAAGGGCATGAATGCGGATTTCTTCTTTACCTATTATGCCGGCTTTGGTGAAGATGTTGGTGCCAACAGCTTGATCTTCAACGCCAGTTTCCGGCATTTCGTACCGGTATATAAAGACATCATCACTTTTGCTTACCGTCTGGCCGCACAAGTGAATGTAGCCGGCAATGCTCCGTTCTATCTCAACAACTATTACAACAACTTATTCATACAAAGGGTTTTATATGAAGGTATCGGCGGCGGAAACACCTGTCGTGGCATCCTGCGTCACCGCATTTCCGCCAAAAGCTATGCCTTTGCAAATGTGGAATTCCGCTTCCAAATCTGCAAATTCGACATCGGCAAGGAGCATTTCTTCATCGGGTTGAACCCGTTTTTGGACATGGGACTTGTCCTGCAACCCTATCGCCTGGATGAAAGGACCATCACGGAAAACATCTTGCAAAACGACTCGGACTTTGATCTCGACAACCTCTCCGACTATATCGTTTTTGACAAAACCAAGAACGTTTATCGCCCGCATTTGTCCGGCGGCTTGGGGTTGAAAATCATGATGAACGACAATTTTGTGCTTTCGGTCGACTGGGCCGTGCCGTTCGACAAGCGCGACAACGATGGCATGGCCAACATCTATGTGAAAATGGGCTATATGTTCTAATTATGCAGCTATTTGAAAGTCTGAATCTTAAACCATACAACACCTTCGGGATGGAGGTGTTCGCCCGGCAGTTTATCACTGTAGAAAATGCCGTGGAGGTTCCCGATATTATGGCAAAATATCTGCGCCACAACGCCTACTATGTTCTCGGAGGCGGCAGTAATACATTGTTCACCAAGGATTTTGACGGAATCATAGTGCATCCTGATTTCAAGGGCATCGAAATGAAGGAAAACACGGATGAGCATGTGCTGCTGCGCGTGGCTGCAGGCGAACCATGGGACAACTTGATACAATATTGCATCAAGCATCAATACTTTGGTATTGAGAATCTTACGGCCATTCCGGGACTGGTGGGGAGTGCGCCCGTGCAGAATATCGGCGCGTATGGCGTGGAAGTGAAAGACACGGTGACAAAAGTCGAGGGATATGTCATTTCCACGGGTGAAGCATTTGCGCTGACAAACGCGGAATGTCAGTTCGCCTACCGGAATTCCATCTTCAAACAGCAACTGAAAAACGACTGCATTATCACCCATGTGTGGTTTCAACTATCTAAAAAAGAACATTTTACATTATCATATCAAGGGTTGGCCAACGCGTTGGCGGAACGGGAATTACCGTTGAAATTGCGCTATGTTTCCGAATGTGTGCGAAAAATCCGGGAGGCCAAATTGCCGGATCCGAATGTTGTCGGGAATGGAGGGAGTTTCTTTAAAAATCCTGTAATAACGGCGGAAAAATACACCGCCTTAGTGAACGAATTTCCAGATTTGGTGGCATACGAAGCAGGCGAGGGTCTGAAAAAGCTCTCTGCCGGCCAGTTGATTGAAAAGGCCGGCTGGAAGGGCAAACGGTTGGGAAACGCCGGCACGTGGAAAAACCAGGCGTTAGTGTTGGTGAATCACGGCGGGGCAACCCCAAAAGAGGTACTGAATGTGGCCGATGCGATCATCCATGATGTCAACTCCTTGTTCAATATAACGTTAGAAATGGAAATCAACCGAATTTCGTAAAGATGTTTCCCGAGACAACTCTTCTAAACGTTTTCTGAAACGTCATATCTAAAATGTTCCAAACAGATCAAAATGAAAAGAATAGACCATCTCATCCAAAGCACCGGTAGAAGACGCATTTTCGGTCTCTGTTGTTGTCTCGTCTTCCTGTTAGGCAGCTGTGAAAACTTCACCCATGACGTTGATTTCAACAAAACGCTGCTGAATGGCTATTGGATTTCCGGTACGTTATACGAATATTACAACGCCGACGGTACCGGATACACTTGGGACGTCGCCGACGATGTGACGGAAGAAGAGGCCCAACCTTTCACCTGGACCCTTGAGAAAGCCACGCTCACCCAAATCCATCAAATGGAAATGGGCGGCAACGTGCCGAAAACCTACACGGTCACGAAACTGGACTCCTCCACACTTGAATACCACGACGATTACGGCAAATATTACACTTTCACCAAAGTCAGATGAAAAAAGCACTTAAAATAGGACTGATTTCGGTGGCATCGCTCCTGATGGTGATCGCCATAACCGTTTCTATCTTGCTTTTTAGCGTTTTTTCACCTTCCAAACTGGCTAAAATGGTCAACAGCCAAGCGGACCGATTCATCACCTGCGACTTTCATATTGACGAAGTTGGCCTGACTTTCTTCAAGACGTTCCCTAAAATCGGACTGGATTTGAAGAATGTAGTGCTGAAAAATCCGCAAAAAGCGGGCATTTCTGACACCCTACTCTATGTGAAAGATTGCGTGGCCGCCTTCAACATTCAAGAATTGGTGAATAATCATCATGCGGAAATTAACGATTTTTCACTGTGCGACGGTCTGGTGAATCTCTACATCGATGAGAACGGCAATGCTAACTTTAAGGTGTTCCGCTCAAACCAAGACGACACTTCCTCTTTTGATTATACCATTGATTTACAGAATATTAACGTTAACAATCTCGATATTCGCTACCAAAACGCACAATCTCGTCAGGCCGCCTCTCTTCATAAAACGGATGCCACGGTGACAGGCAGCTTTGATAAGGATAAAATCGAAGGTCAATTGGAAATGAACGCGGAATCGGCGCGTTTTGTCATGGCCAACAACACCCCGATTGTCTTCGCAGGACAGGACATCAAGGCTTCTTACGACGGCCTGTTCGCGAATTTTAACTTTATTGACGGTATCGTGAAAGCGGACATTGGGGAGGCAACAGTGAAAATCGATACCACTCACTATATCAACCATTTGCCCCTTACATTTAATTCCGATTTGGAAGCCAATCTGGCCGGACAACATTATGCGCTTCAAAGTACATCTTTAACTCTTGACAATCAGGAACTTAAAATAGATGGCGCGCTTGGTGTTGACACGCTGAACGGGGATATCAACACCGACTTGCACTACCAAACCGGTAACTGGAAAATTGACGAAGTGTTGCCTCTTATTCCGAAAGCTCTTCTTGGTAACAAACTGGATAACATAGAGATAGACGGCAATATTGCCTTGGAAGGGGATGTAAAAGGCACCTATAACAAACAGCAGAAGCCGAAAATCACTTCCGGCGTGGCGTGGAGCAACGGCCGTTTCGCGATGAAAGATTTCCCACTCGATTTCGATAACGTGGACGGACATTTTGATCTTGACCTGGACCTCAACAACCAGTCGGATTTGACCGTAAAATCGTTGTCGGCCATGACTCGGAAACGCAACCAACTGACCGCCACAGGTACTGTCAAAAACTTGTTTGGCAAGATGTTATGTGACATTTTGGCCACAGGTAATGTACACATCAAGGATTTTCAGGACTTCCTTCCAAAAGATTTCACACAATACGACGGGAAAGCGGATCTCCGTGTGAAGACGCAATTAGAGTACAATCCCGAAACAGGATTTTCCATCGACAATATTTCAAAAGCCTCCATTTATGGCCAATTTTCTGATTTAGAGCTGCTATATCACGACACTATGAATCTTTATTCTCCTGATATTCAGGTAGATGTGACTTTCCCTGTCACTGAAAAGCCCTACAAAATCGGCGAATGGCTCAACGCTAAAATTAAAACCAGCGAGTTATCTATTCAAAACAAACGTTCTCTTGCACCAGAGGAAATCATAGGTTCCTCCCTTCAATTGGACGCCTATACCAACAATCTGTTAGACAGTACCGTGCAACTCAAGTTCGCCACCGCTTATCAGCTTAACCAACTCAACGTTCAAATGGACACTATAGCGGCTCAACTATTTGAGCCTCAAGGTGTTTTGGTGATGAAAGACAAAAAACAACTGTTATTGGACTACAAAGGGGATAATGTCAGGGTATATATCGGGGAGAAAGAAAGCAAGGGTAGTTTGACGACAAAAGACTTATACACCCTGACCACGGAAAATATAACCCTTCATGCTGAAACCGACTTCAAAGACAGTGAAGATAATGTAGTGTTGCGCTGGTCGCCGACCTTCAAACTGCAACTTACCAATGCCAAAGCGAGGGTTCAGAATGTAGCCCATAGCTTTGAATTTCCCGTGCTGAATGTCGATTTCAACCCGCAGAAATGCGTGTTAAAAAAAGCAAATTTGAAATATGGGGAATCCGATGTCAATCTCAGCGGCACCATTACCGGCATCGAACCCTACATACATAACAAAGGATTGCTGAAAGGAAATTTGGAATTGGTTGCCAATTTCCTGAATCTCAACGAATTGATGGAATTAGTAAACGGCTTCGGCGCACCAGATTCGTTAGTGGAACAGGCTGAAGAACTGACCGCAAACAACGGAAAGTCCCCGTTCATAGTTCCTTTCGGAGTGGATGTCAACGTGAACACCACCATCAAAAAAGCGTTGTATGAGGAGGCGGATTTCCACAACATTGCCGGACGTGTGTACATAAAAGACGGTGTGCTCGTCTTGGAGGAGGTAGGTCTCACCAACGAAGCTGCGCGGATGCAGCTCACGGCCATGTACCGCACCCCCCGCATGAACCATCTGTTCCTCGGATTCGACTTCCATCTGCTTGATATCAAGATAGACAAGCTCATCGCGATGATTCCGGAAGTGGATACCATCCTGCCTATGCTCAAAGCCTTCAGCGGCAACGCGGAATTCCATTTCGCCGCCGAAACCTATATGAGGTCCAACTACGACATCAAACTCTCCACACTGCGTGGTGCCGCCGCCATTAACGGCCAAAATCTGGTGGTATTAGACAATGAAACCTATAAAACAATAGCGAAAAAGTTGATGTTCAACAAGAAAACGAAGAACATTATCGACAGTTTATCGACCGAAATCACCATTTTCCGAAACGAAGTGGATGTATATCCCTTCTTGCTTTCCATTGACAAATACAGCGCCATCATTTCCGGGCGGCACAACTTAGACATGACCTACAACTATAATATCTCGCTGCTCAAGCCAATACGTATTGGCTTGGATATCATTGGGTTAGAAGACAGATTGAAATACAAAGTGGGGAAAGCGAAATATCCCACGCTGTTCAAACCGGAAAAACGCAACGTCGTGGAATCCAACATATTGGAATTGAAAACGCTCATCAACAAGACGTTGCAGGAGAATGTCCGGTAATGGTCCATGCCCATCATATTCTGATTTTATGTACATTTGCGCCATCCTATTTTGAAATATAAAAATCTGATAGAAAAGATATTAACTATTATGAATACGATGAAAGAAACCGAAGAGGAACTGATTCAGGAATTTGAAATGTTCGATGACTGGATGGACAAATACAACTACATCATCGAATTGGGAAAAGAGTTGCCGCTCATCGACCCTCAATACAAAACCGAAGAGTATCTCATTAGCGGCTGCCAGTCACAGGTATGGCTGCATCCTGAAATGCGGGACGGGAAACTGTTTTTCTCCGCCGACAGCGATGCCATAATCACCAAAGGGATTGTCAATCTGCTCATTAGAGTCCTTTCCGGTCATACTCCACAAGAAATTCTCGACAACGATTTATCCTACATTGACGCCATCGGACTCAAAAACCACTTGTCGCCCACCCGTTCCAACGGTTTGGCTTCCATGATCAAACAAATCAAATTATATGCCTTGGCATACACGGCAAAACAATCCTAAAAATAGTTAATACAATGAAAAAGGTTATCCCCTTCATGACGTTGGTTTCTTTCATTCTATGTTTTTCCTCTTGTAGTATGAAAGAGTGTAGATGTCTGTCTTCCAACACTATCACACAAAATGACAGCCTTATCCAACAAGAGAGCTACGAAGTTAGCAATTCCACTCGCAACAGCTGCGATGAATTCAATGCAGACTCCACATACATCATGGACGAAGCGCTGCATATCGTGGTACATCACACCGTCGAATGCCAAGAGAATTAATGGCTTCCGCAGTTAATATTCGTTAATATGGCAGAAGAGACTTACAAAGGAGTCGCATTAGTGACGGGTGCAGACGGCGGAATGGGACGCATTCATGTGCGCGAACTGGCCAAGGCGGGTTACGAAGTTATCATGGCGTGCATCGATACAACGGTGGCGCAGCCTGTAATGGAGCAAATCCAGCGCGAAACCGACGGCAAACTGCATCTGATGCGCCTTGATCTTGGCAATTTGTCCGACATTGTCCGCTTTGCCGACGAAGTGAAAAGCCAATTCTCATCCTTGCAAATTCTGCTGAACAACGCCGGTGTTTTGCCCAGCCATTCTAAGACAAGCGTCAACAATGTTGAATACATTATGGCTGTCAACTACTTGGGGCACTTCACGTTAACCAAACTACTGCACCCGATTATGGGGCAAGGCACACGTATTGTCAGCATGATTTCCTTGGCATACGCTATAGGAAAAATAACACCGAAAACCTTTGCTCCGAAGACACAAAAGGAATACAACCGATTCACCGCCTACGGCAGCTCGAAATTAGCCCTTTATTACTTCATGCTCGACGCTTCGGAAGCATGGAAGGACGAAGGCATCTGCTTCAACGTGTCCGACCCAAACATTGTGGATACCGGCATTATCCGCATGGATAACATTGTGGTGGACAAATTGTGCGATTGGTTTTTCCGTCCACTTATCAACACACCCGAACAAGGGGCTGCCAACATGTTGACTGCTGCCATAGACCCAAAATATCAAGGTGTTACAGGAAAAATCTTTAAAAATCGAAAGGTGGTAAAACACAAAAAACGGTTCTATAACAATCTGAAACAACGCAAACTGTTGAGAGACATGACGTTGAAAATCCTTGCTGATAACAATATCTCCTTATGATTGTTCCGCCCTATTTGACTTCTGGCGACACCGTGGCGCTGGCTGCCCCGGCGAGGAAGATTTCCAAAACGGAAATCCTGTCCGCCGAGGGTGTGCTGAAAGAAGCCGGATTTAACGTTTTTTATGACGACAGGCTCTTTGCCGAAGAGCATCAGTTTGCCGGTGACGATGCACTGCGCACCCGTTATTTCCAAGAGTTGTTAGACAACGATGAAGTAAAAGCCGTCTGGTGTGTGCGGGGAGGGTATGGATCTGCCCGCATCATCGACCAACTGGATTTTTCCCACTTTCAGCAAAATCCGAAATGGATTTGCGGATACAGCGATATCACAGTATTCCACAACCACATCCAGCGTCACCTCCAAACGGCCACCCTCCATGCCACCATGCCTATTAACATTACAGAAGGCAACACGAAAAATGCCCCTGTAACTTCCTTTTTAGACGCGCTTACCGGCAAAACGCTGTCCTACGAGATTCCAGCGCATCCACTGTCGAAAGCACAGGAATTTTCAGGAATTTTAACAGGCGGAAACCTTTCCATGCTCTATTCGCTCATCGGCTCCCCATCCGACATCGACACTTCTGAAAAAGTGCTGTTTATCGAAGATTTGGACGAGTATCTTTACCACATTGACCGAATGATGCTCAACTTGAAACGGAGCGGAAAGCTTGCGCACATCAAGGCCCTGTTGGTCGGGCATTTGAGCGACATGCACGACAATACCATTCCTTTCGGCAAAACGGCCGAAGAAATTGTGGCCGATCATTGTCAAGACTTGGTTTCCCCGCTTCTTTTCAACATTCCCGCCGGCCACCTTCCCGACAACCGAGCCCTGCGCATGGGCTGCAAAATAGAAGGTTTTTATCAAGACAACAAGTTTATAATCAACAGTTTGAATCATGCTTAGCACTTTTCTCTTCAAATACGTTTATCGTTTGAAACCCGTTGAATATCCCGATCCCAACGGCACAATTCCCAAAAGCGTGCTTATGATGGCACCTCATACATCCATCATGGATTTCATCATCGGTCTGTCGGCCATGCAATATTACGACCTTCACGCCAACACCATCATCAAAAAGGAGTTTTTCTTCTTCCCTTTGAATCTGTTACTCAAAAAATTGGGAGGGATACCTGTGGATCGTAAGCGCGTGCGCAACTTTGTGAATTATGCTGCCGACATTATCAAGAAACGGGAACGTATCACGCTGATTATCTGTCCCGAAGGTACAAGAAAGCGCACAGAAAAGTGGAAAAGAGGGTTTTATCAGATCGCCATGGAGGCGGGGGTCCCCATCAGTTTAGGGTTCATCGACTACCATACCCGTACATGCGGAATTATGGCCATTTTCCATCCCACCGGAGACTACGATAAAGACATTGAAGCCATCCAGGCGCAATATTATGGTCTTGAAGGCTATCGCAAAGGACGATTTAACCTGGAGGACAAGCCTCATGCCCATCCGGAATGGTACAAGCTATAGGCCGCAAACCTCGGATACCGTCGCCTTAACCAAGCGAATCACTTCTGACACTTGTTCATCAGTCAAGTCGAAATAGACCGGCAAACTGATTTCACAAGCATAATTCCGATAGGCATTGGGATAATCCGAAATATTATAACCCAATGATTTATATGCAGTTAATAGCGGCAATGGAATAAAATGGACATTGGTTGCCACGTCATGCTCCGCTATTTTAAGGATGATACTATCACGTTGATCTTCCGTAATGCCTTTCACCCGCAACGTATATACATGATAGGAGGAGCGTTTTTGAGGAGTCTCATACGTAGGTACCTGAAATCTTTCATCATCTATAAAAGCCTGATTATAAGCATCAAAGATTTCCTTACGGCGCGGTAGAATCAGTCGGTCATACCGATCCAGTTCCACCAACCCCATCGCGGCAGCCACATCCGTCATATTGCACTTATAGCCAACCGAGCAAACATCATAACGCCAGCCGCCAGCCTTCGTTTTAGCCAAGGCATCTTTGGATTGTCCGTGTAACGATTTAACACTCAATTCCTTATAAATATTCTCGGAAGAAAAAGAGGAAGGCAGGTTCAGGCAAATGGCGCCTCCTTCCGCTGTAGTCAGGTTTTTCACCGCATGGAATGAAAAAACTGAAATGTCGGCAATAGCACCGGATCTCCTGTCCTTATAGTAAGCACCCAAAGAATGGGCGGCATCCGCCAGAATCAGAATCCGACCCAAGGAACGCTGAACGTCATTGGTTGCCTGGAAACGGGATATCATCTTCGTATCCTTCACTATTTCAAACAATTGATCATAGTCGCATGGCAGTCCGACAATATCCACGGGGATGATGGCCTTTGTACGGGGCGTGATGGCGCGGCGCACTTGCTCAGGGTCGATGAGCAGATCATCCGTCACATCCACCATCACGGGCTTGGCACCGCAATGGACCACTACTTCAGCGGTAGCGGTATAGGTATAGGCCGGCACAATCACTTCGTCGCCCTCGCCTACTCCAAACCAGCGCAAAACCAGTTCCAGTCCCGAGGATGCGGAATTGACACACACCACATGTTCAATCCCTGAAAATTCGGCTAATTTTCTCTCAAAAAGTTTTGTCCTCGGGCCAGTGGTAATCCAACCTGACCGCAGCGCGTCTGCAACAGCATTAACAATTGCATCGTCAATATGGGGCGGTGAAAAGGGAACTTTCATATTTAGGGGTTGATTCGTTCTAATTTTTTTGATTTCCGTTCTTGGCTGTATTTGGCAAGTTCATCAAAGTTCAAGGCTAAATCAAGGCAGTTCGGGGTAGCCCCGATGGCATAGTGCAGTCTCGAGAAACCGATGCGTATTCCTTTGATATTCAGTTGGAAACCATACGAGACACCAGCCATGGAATTACGCGAAACCACGCGCATCTCCTGATGAATATTGTGGTTGTATGCCACTTGCAAAGAAAAATATTTTATAGGCTCGATTTCTATTCCGATGACAAAATGGCGGAAGAAATTATCCGCGAACTGCGCGACTTTGGAGGGATATTTTAGCTCGCCCGTGATGGCGTCCGCCTCCAAGAAGGGATTGTCATAACCGTAATAGTTCATGTTCCACCGATAAAGGGAATGGAGCGTGATATGATAACGGACCGGCAAATGTTTCAGCCGTTGCGAAAAGGCAAATTGCAGGTCAAAAGGCAATATTTCGTGGTTCCCTGGTGTGTAGCCACAAAATTGAAAGCCCACATTCTTAGCCAAGAGGGTGAGGGAGAGTCTTTTCTCCTCATTGTAGTAGCTACCGGCCAAATCGACGGCCATTCCGGCGGAAAAATAGGGGCCATAGTGGCTGAAGATGGTTTTGAGGTTCGCGCCTACCGAGAAATGGGGGGAAAGTTCGCGCCCCCATCCCACAATGAGCGCATAATCGCCGGCGGTGAACTTTCCTGTTTCCACCCCTGCCGCATCCATGCCATTGAAGGAGCCATAAACCAGCGACTGTATCCCGAAAGCGAAACTGCCCGCCTTGGGAAACGTATAGGAATAGATGGCCGACATGGCGCTGTTATGGGTAAAATAGTCGGTGTAGTTCAAAGACAGGTTATTATGATGCCGATCACTGATATAGGAAGGGTTCATAAAGAGCAGGGAAGGATTGTCATCGTGAACGGAAATCAAGTTACCGCCAAGGCCCGTCATTCTGGATGAATAGTTGATATTCAGAAAATTATAGACGAACTGTCCACCCGTCTGCGCCTGAAGAGACAGCGCAGCCATCCAAATAAACACCGTCCAGATTAGGGGTCGTCGGTTCATAATGATTAAAACTGCAAAAATAACAATTCTTCGATAATGCCATCAAGCGTTTGACGTTTTAAGAATTATTAGGAAATGGCAATCCATGGAGGATTTTCATCAAGTGTTTCCGCATGTTTTCCATTCGTCTTTAAAAAAATGTATCTTTGCCGCCGCAAGCTGACCGGATAAGAGAAGGTCTGCTTCCCTATTGCGAACGAAAACGTTACTGTAAGATTATGGCACAGAAAAAATTCGCCGTCATCGGCGCGGGACAGTTTGGCCAGGCCATCAGCCTTGCCCTCTCGGAGAAAGGCTTCGAGGTGCTGGTCATTGACAAGGACATGAAGAAAGTGCAGAACATCAGCGATGATGTGGCTTTTGCCGTATGTACCGATGCCACCGACAAGCGCGCCCTGCTCAATGAGAACATCAAGGATTTCGACGCTGTGATTGTGGCCATCGGGGATGACTTCGTGGAGCGGCTGCTCTGCATCTCCAACCTTATTGACCTCGGTATCAGCAAGATATACTGTCGTACGAAAGGCGCACACCAACAAACCATCCTTGAAAAGATGGGCATTACCGAATTCCTGTCGCCTGAAGAGGAACTGGCCACCATGCTGGCGGAACGGCTCAGCAACCCGAACATCCTCTCCTACCTGCAGATGCCCGATGAGTACCGTATCGCTTCCATCATCGCCCCTGACCGCTTGGAAGGGCTCACCCTCGGCGACATCAACTTCCGTGACAACCACCACCTCAGCTTGGTGACCATCCGCCGCAACTTTGAGGAGATTGAAAACAAGGAACTCACGATGAAACAGCATATTATCGGTGTGCCTGACAATTCCACGGTCATCCGGAAAGACGATGTCTTCGTGCTTTTCGGCAAAGACCGTGACATCGACAACTTCATCAAAATCAACTTGTAATGTACCTGTTTGGAAATCGGGACGAATACCACAGCAAGGCGCGCATCCACATTGTGAACAACAGGGATCGCGTCCAGCGAATCCTGCGGATTTGCAGCCTGCTGTTTTCCCTCGTGACCATCGCGTGCATTTTCTGCTACCACGGACTTTACATCACCCCTCGGGTGAAATCACTCATCCGGTTAATCATCCACGCCAGCTTGTTCTTCTATGTCGTCAAATATTTTCTGCAGATGTTCTATTCCCTGCATCGCGGCGAGTTCATCAAGCAATCGTGGGTCGAATTCATCATCATCATCATCCTGATTCTACAGTTCATCTCCATCAACATCTTCCACTTTGACATTGTCAATGCGCAGAATTTCGAGAACATCTACTTGATTTTCATCCAGTTCTACTTCTTGATTATCGTTTTGGTGGAGATGGCCAAGATCAGCGGTTTTGTGGGGAAATACCGTATCAGCCCGCCGATTCTGATGGTTGGGTCGTTTTTGTTCTTGATTGCCATCGGCACCGTTCTGCTCTTGATGCCGCGCATGACCACCAACGGCATCTCTTTCATCGACGCCTTGTTCACGGCCACGAGCGCAAGTTGCATCACGGGGCTTTCTGTCGTCAGCACCCCGGAATGTTTCACATTCAAGGGGCAATTAGTCATATTGGTGCTCATCCAGTTAGGCGGTATGAGCATCCTATCCTTCGCAACGTTCTTTTCCACCTTTTTGTCGCGCGCCTTGGTCGGGCTCCGCTATCAATACATGATCCGCGACATGATGTCCACCGACCGTCTTTCCGACTCGGTAGGGTTGTTGCGCAGCATCGTGCTCACCACGGTCATCATCGAGGCGGCGGGCATCGCATTCCTGTTCACCTACTGGAAATCGACCGGTTTCTTCCTGTCCGACAAACAGAACCTCTTCTTCTCGATATTCTACACCGTGTCCGCCTTCAACAACGGCGGTTTCGTGCTCATTGACGAAAGCTTGCTGAATTTGGGCGTGCCGGGAAGCTATTTCCCGCAGGTGGTCATCATGGCGCTGGTGTTTCTCGGCGGCATCGGTTTTGTCACCATCCGTGACTTTTTCAGTTACCGATACATCCGCGAACGCAATAAATATCACTGGAAAACGCTGATGCCGCAGACCAAAATCGTCCTTTACGTCACTTTTGTGATCATCATTGTCGGCAGCATCCTCTTTTTCCTGCTGGAATACAACAACACCTTGAAGGGTATCGACGGGATGGGCAACAAGCTTTTCACCACGGTGTTTCAGATAGTCACATGCCGCACCTCCGGTTTCAACGTACTGGATATCAATGCGATGAGAATATCCACGGTATTGTTGATTATAGTGGCCATCTTCATTGGGGGTTCCCCCAGCTCCACAGGCGGCGGCATCAAGACCACCACGTTGTTCATCGTCATCAAGTCCGTAATTGCCACCATCAAGGGCAAAAACGAAATTGAATTCGACCACAGGGCCATTTCCAACTCGTTGGTAGAAAAGGCGACCACCATCATCATGATGGCGGTGACATTCATCGGGGTTTCCTGTTTCCTGCTCACGGTGGTGCAACCCGATGTGCAGTTGCTTCACGCGTTGTTCGAAACCTCCTCGGCGTTCACCACTTGCGGTCTTTCCACGGGCGAATGCGCCAACTGGAACTGGATGGCGAAGCTCATCCTGACCATCAACATGTATTGCGGAAGAATCGGCACCCTGACGATGGCCTTCGCGCTCACCCGCCACCGGAAGGAGTCGCCGCGCCAATATCCCGATTTGTACATTATGTTAGGATAGAGACGTTTCCTGAAACGTCTCTTTTTGTTGCCTATTGCCTGTTGCCTTATACCCTCCGGTCTTCTTGCTGCCGACATACTCGATGAGGCCGTCCTTCTTAAGCTGGGCGAGGATGCGGTTGACAGTGGGCTGTGAAATGCTGCGGTTTTTTTTGATATCGGCCGCTTTGCATTTCGGATGGCTGGCTATATAATTGTAAATCAGTTTTTCGGCAGATTCTTTTTGTTTATGGGATGCTGAATATTGAGGTTTTTTTTTCGTTTTTTCCTCATAGGGATGAAGTCCTGTCAGATTAAAAATACGGTTCATCGCAATTTCCTGATACATGGAAGAAAAAGGGAGCAGGACATTTTTCGGGGAAACCTTCACCACGACACCCGACAAGTCATATCGTTGGATGCTATTGCACATAACTACAGTCTTGCCGGTGATTTGCACATAGCTGTCATCATTGAGGAGACCGGTCATTTGCATTAAGGTTCCATAACGAAAAACTTTGGTGCCGTTGGAGAGGTTAAGGTAGGTGTAGTTTTGGTCTTGGTATATATAAGCGATATCCTTGATGGAAATCCTAATATTAGTTTTGGTCTTAAAATCTTTCGTTTCAACGAGTTGCAGTTCCCGGGCCAAATAGATTTCCATGCGGTTCCACTGTGAAATGTAATTTTCCATGGCCATGACCGCAAAAGAAAACGCAACAACAGAGAAGTCGCGAAACAACACGCACAATCCGTCCTCCACAAAATACAGCACACCGTCGGGCAGTGTAAACTGTCCCCCTATAACCAACATCGCATCGGGGAAAACCAGACTCATTTCCAAAAGGGAAGCAACGACAACACTGACGGACGTCCAAAGCAAATAGAGAAGGGTTCTCTTTGTTTTGAACATCCTCGGAAAAAGAAAAAGGGTGTTCAAGTAAACCAATGCCAGTACAATCACTCCGGAAAGGTATTCCTTATAGGGGTGTTGCGCTGCCACGGTGCGCAGTCTGCAGAAATTACCGAAAATGGCGACCATTGTGATGCAAAGGATGACGTGCAGCATCACTTTTAATGTTCTTTTGGCACTATGTTTCATCGTAAATTTTTTTGCAAAGATACGCTATTTCTATGAAACAATATCATAGGTGTTTTATCAGAACAGCAAAAAAGAAGGAATAATTGTCATAATTTGGCTGTTCTATCATATATGGTTTTGAAAATTCATAATGACGGCTTATTTCACTATTTTACAGTATTATACAATTATCTGGGAAGAATGTTTATTTTGTCAAAATAAAGTGAAATGATAAAATAACATCATAAACCCCGGCAACCATCATTGATAAAAAGAAATCTTAAGAAAGAAAAGCATATATTTGCCTGTCAAAAAACAATCAAAGATATGAAAGTACGAATCAGTTTTTTCAAGTTGTTAACCATTTCATCTATGGTATTGCTCTTAGCGGGCATCTTTTTTCTTTCTTGCAAAAAGGAAAACGAGGATAATCCCAGGCATTCGGACAACCAACTCATTCCCGTTCCATCAGAGGGCAAAACGCCGCAAGTCAATTACTTGATGACAGGTCAAATCGGTCATGACGGCAATAATTGTCCAGGGTGTATTCTGTCAAAGGGAAAGTTAATACACCGGGATTGCATGGGGCATGGACACTACTGCCGATTTGCGGCAACTGTAAGTCTTAGCACGGTTGGTACCAATGTCACCGCGACCACCACGGACACCTTCGGTTTGACCTCAGACGACTTCTTCAATATGCCGGACCGCTCACTGAGTTACACGGACGAGAACAACAACCGCATGTATCTGAACATCCCGGAGCAGCTGGTTTTCCGCGACACTGCCACGTTGCAGTTCACCTTCACGGGACTGTTCTTCACCGATGCCCCTGAATACACGAATTATTAACCTCGCGGGGTTTGGATTCGCCGGATGGGTAGAGACGTTTCATGAAACGTCTCTACCACAAGGGGACACGGAACCACGGTTCAAAACAACAACAGAACAAAACAGATGATCATGCGCAGGAACAGGACACATTTGAAATGCTGGGTCACGCCCCCGTCGCCAGGTCTGCCGGCGGCGGGGGCAGGCTCCTGGGGAAGGCTTTGAACGAGCGGCCGACAGAAAAAGGCCCTACGAGAGGCGGGGCTGTAAACATAACAAAAGGAATATCAAATAAATAAAATCAATACAATGAAAAAGCTATTACAATCAACTTTGTTTTTAGCCTTGCTCATGGTATATATGCGCGGGGCGGCGCAAACCACCTACCAGCCCATCTCCGACGGCTGTACTTGGTCGGTGAGCAACAAAAAATACATGACCGCCGGCGACACCGTGCTGGACGGGAAAACCTACTTGAAAATCTACCGACAAGTGGGCGACCAACCTTTCAAGTTCAACCTCGACCAGGCGGAGTATTTCGTTGCCATCCGCAACGATACGGCGGAGCGGAAAGTTTACGCCTACCTGCCGGCAGGAACGTGGGTGCATGACCTTAGCAGTTATTCGTCCTCCCAGACTGATGACGCCATGGAGGTGCTACTCTATGACTTCTCGCTGGAATTAGGGGACACGGTAACCTTCTACATGTTAGGTGATGGCGTGGCTAAGACCACGGCTGTTCGCGCAACAACAGCGAACATCCAAGTCGGCTGGAGCGGTTATTCTTCCGTCAGTCATCAATACAACGAAGGGGATTCGCTTATCACCCTTTCGGATAACACCACCCGAAGCCAAGTGTTCCTGCGCGGGCTGTCCAATATGGGCATGAATTATGTCTGGATGGAAGGCATTGGCAGTATTCGCGGTTTTTCTGAAGGACCACAATTTTCCATATTGGATTATGGAAAACGGATTCTTCTTTGTTTCTCGGACGGTTCGGGCTCCTCTTTCCAAACCGAGTTTGACCTTGACAACAACCCCGACGACTGCTTTAACAACGGCTTTGGCGGGGACGTGACGGAAAGGGCGATCTACCCCTTGTCCGTCCACCCCAACCCTACCGCCGACCTTCTCCACATCGAGCTCTCCGGCGCGGGCATCGCGAAAATCGCGCTGTACGACCTGCAAGGACGGGTCGTTTGGGCGAATCATGATACGCCCCAACAGGGCACCGCGACCCTAAACATGCGCAGCGTCCCCGCAGGCATGTACCTGTTGCGGGTGACGGACGCGGACGGGAAGGAATACCTGCGGAAAATCGTGCGGAAATAACGGTTACGGGGGGTGTAGAGACGCACGGCCGTGCGTCTCTACAACGGAGGGACACGAAACGACAATTACAAATCAAAAACAAGCCGAACCCAAAGAATATTATGTAGATTTGCAGCGTCATATTTTCAGACTTTGTTCAACGGACCTCGCATGGTCTGGGGGTATGGCGCGAAAACGTTAAAATAGAGGTTCCCTTAATTTTTAACACATTAAATATCATAACAATGGAAAAGAACAATACACAAGCAACGAGAATTAGCGGGCGATGCTTTTGTGTGCTTTGCGTGGCGGCACTTGCCGCTTTCGCCCTGCTGGCCGCCTGCGAGCGACAGGAGCCGGAGCCCGAACCGCCCGTGATTAACCCCGACCAATCCATTAACAAGTTAGTGGGCACGTGGGTGCTGTGCGGACAATCTTCCGCGGATGAGGAGCCTCCATGTGCGTGCGCGAATGGCCTAGCCTCTTTAGATACTCTTATCTTCACGACAGACAATGTTCTGACAATTAGGCATGGTTCAGAATCCATGACATTTTTGTATGATTACTCTCCTTCCTTTCTCTTATTTTATGAACCAGACCAACAATTAACCCCACACAGAGTAGTTTACAGTTTCCGAATGGAGGATACGGAATTGAAGATCACAGGGGATTTGTTTAACATTCCTGGTACTAGTTCAAAAACAACATCTTGTTTTGTGAAAATTGACACCCCGACAGATGTGCCTGCGGTGGTTCCAGAAGTGCCAATTGGTAATCGTTATTTGGGAACATGGGTTTCTTGTTGTTGGACAACTAATCTGAACGAAGACCCCGATTATAATTGTGAGCCAGAAGGAGACACCTTGGTTTTCACAGAAAATACAATGATTCAAAAAACAACGTGGTGCGGAGCGGTGGAAAGCCAGTATGAATACACGAACTCCTACTCATATCTTGTTTATTTTCGTGAGAATCTCGGTTATCACATGCCGCATTTCATAAACAAAACAAAATTCATCAATGATACTGTTTTCATTATTTATGCGTGGGAATATCCAGCGTATAATCCTACAGGGGGACAGTATTACAATGTAAGTTTCAAAAAAATTCAATAGTTATGATTATTAAACACAGCATTTATTTCGTAGTAGAATTCTATTGGAAACAGTATCGAAATAGCAAATCAGTTTTGGGAAAGTCAGTATTTTTCGGACATTGATCCAGGATTTATCCTTCATTTCGAACCAACATCAAGTACAATATGTGTTTCCGATTCTCATTTTGACGAACAATGGGGAATGCAAACCATCAAAGCCTGTTCTGCTTGGAAAATAACTAAAGGTGACACAAATGTGAGAATAGCGGTGATTGACAGGCGTATGCGATACGCCCCAACAGGGCACCGCGACCCTAAACATGCGCAGCGTCCCCGCAGGCATGTACCTGTTGCGGGTGACGGATGCGGACGGGAAGGAATACCTGCGGAAAATCGTGCGGAAATAACGGTTACGGGGGGTGTAGAGACGCACGGCCGTGCGTCTCTACAACGGAGGGACACGAAACGACAATTACAAATCAAAAACAAGCCGAACCCAAAGAATATTATGTAGATTTGCAGCGTCATATTTTCAGACTTTGTTCAACGGACCTCGCATGGTCTGGGGGTATGGCGCGAAAACGTTAAAATAGAGGTTCCCTTTACCAAACAAGCTGCATTATGGAAAAGATTATTCGTTTATCATTGATTTCTGTGTTATTCTTCTGTTATTGTCTTTCCGCTCAAGCACAGGAATATGATTCCCTGCCATACATCTTAATCGGAAACATTTCCGTATATGAATCAACCGACCCTATCGCTGGCGATGGCATACAGGGTCAAGTTTCATTTGATGCCTCAACGAACACCCTTGTCTTGAACAATGCCTCCCTGTCCTCTCTCGTGGTCTTTCCGGCAGAAAAACAGACCAAAATCATGCTCTCAGGAAACAATTTTATGTCAAGAATGACTTCCATGAACGATTCGTGTACTTTCTTCGGGCCAGGCACTTTGAATATTGGTGGAGCTTCGGTGTACATTGCGCTTGACTGTCCCCGTACGGACTATCTTGCGTTAACAGGAGGGGCTACGCTGAACATCATTGCATCGAACTGTGGCATAAACACGCTATACGATTATGTTTGGGATTCTATCGTACATTACCCCAACCTTGTCGTGGATAACAGCTCTTTGGTTATTACGGCACCTTCTTGCTGTCAGTTCATTTGGAACTGGTGGCTAAGTGAATGCCATGTCATAGCACCACAAGACTTTGAATATCAACTTGATTCCTGGACTTTCCTGTCGTCAGGAACTATCCAAGACTATCTAGAAATTCGCGCAGGAACAGTTGGATTGCCCCTTCATGGAACTACCGGCTGGCAGGTCTGGGGCGTGAAAGGAGGTCTTCATGTTGAGGGGCTGCCTAACAACCAAATAATCGAGGTGACGAACATCCTTGGACAGACAACCCGGCATTTCACCGCTTCAGTTTCAAACTCTTTCATTCCTTTAAAAGCAGGTCTCTATCTTGTACGCGTCAACAATCATACGGTAAAAACCATTGTAAATTAAGCATATAAAAGCAATTCAGATTATGAAAAAAGCCATCTTTTTTTACTGCTATCCTGCTTATGGTTATCTGTAACCGCACAGAGTTATTACTATTATAAAGGACAAAGAATATATCTGCCGGAAAACCCTTTAATCCGATATGTGGAACTACAACAAACACTTTCTCCATCCGAAGCTGAGGAATTTCGAAATATGCTCAGCGACTATTGCTGGAGAATGGATGAGTATTCCTCGCATTTTAACAAATATTATATTAAGCAGGATAAATATGCGGAATTTATGCAAACATGCATTAGTAATGAAACTATAATAAGCTTGCATTCGTCTAATTATGCTCGAAATGACACTTCTTCCTTGTATCCCACTCGAATAATACATGTGAAAAACAAAACAAATATTAATTTACAAGCTGTTCTGACGGACTATGACATCCCTTTCTCCAATATTGTCCAAAGTAGGTACAATAATTTGGAATATGCCATATATATAACAAATGACGAGGCATTGTACTATTCCGTAGTATTATACGAAACAGGGCTTTTTGACTATTCTGAGCCTGATTTTGTTGTAACTACCGAACTCACAGGATATGAGGATAATGAGTTTTTCTTTGACCAGTGGGCCGTTCACAATCCAAATATCAACATGCATCTTTTACAAGCGTGGAATATAACGACTGGACATTCAAACATTAAAGTGGCAGTAATTGATAACGGTGTTGATATAAATCATTCCGACTTGGTTGATAATTTATTAGAAGGTTATGATGCTGTACAAGATTCGACTTTAGTTTGTTGCGGAGAGTATGAAAATAATATGGATTGGCACGGAACTTGTTGTGCAGGAATTATAGGGGCTGCCAACAATGAAATCGGAATCGTAGGAGTAGCTCATACATCCAAAATCATACCTATTCGATATGGTCATCATGTAAAGTCATATCACAGAGAGCCCCCTGATGATCCTCCAACTTGACATTGGGACTGGAGTACTCATTCACTTTGGATCGCAGATGCGTTTAATCATGCGTGTTATGAGGACAATGCAGATGTTATCAGTTGTTCATTTGGATTTCTTTCATTTTCAAATGTGATAGATAGCAAATTAATTGAAATATGTGAAAACGGGCGGAAAGGGAAAGGATGTGTAGTGGTTGTAGGCTCAGGAAACACATATAATTCATTAAGTTTGTCTAATTTGGACACGCTTGGTTTTCTGGCAAAACATCCCAATGTCATTTCCGTAGGTTCTATCAATCCTTGTGGAGAAAGAGTTGTCTTTGGCACACATTGTGATTTAAGTTCAAGTTATAATAGTTGTTACGGAGATAGTTTGGATGTGGTGGCACCAGGTATTCATATTCCAACAACAGAGATTTCTGATGGATATACGACAAACTTTGCAGGAACATCGTCAGCCGCTCCCCATGTGGCAGGCGTTGCCGCTCTTGTGTTATCAGTCAACCCGTGTCTCACAAGAGAGGAGGTGAAATACGTCATCGAATCCACCTGTACCAAGATCAGACCGGATCTGTACAGCTATGCCACAAATCCCGACCATCCTAACGGCACGTGGAACATAGAAGTCGGTTATGGTTTGGTGAATGCATACGCAGCGGTTCAACTTGCACAGCAAATGGGTGGATACACCTATATTAAGGATTCCATTGTAACAGGAAATGTCACTTGGACGGGCAACAAAATGATTCATGACAGCCTCGTCATCGACTCGTTGGCAACCCTTACTGTGATGGACACTGTTTACATGTCTTCCTCGGCTCGCCTCATCGTCCGTCCCGGCGGTAAACTTATCTTGGACGGCGGAACGCTTACCAATGCCTGCGACGGCGAGATGTGGCAGGGCATCGAGGTG
>Ga0265299_10001632_pt1 | contig 24933 bp, 16 predicted proteins | sample AusTroGonzalo_MG_4_FD_193485 | JGI IMG/M metagenome (GOLD analysis project Ga0265299, IMG submission 193485) | Bovine rumen microbial communities from tropical cattle in Woodstock, Queensland, Australia - Gonzalo_02 | ecosystem: Host-associated > Mammals > Digestive system > Stomach > Rumen ... | reverse complement strand
GCTGTTACGTGAGAATATGGGGATACTCAAGTTCAATCCTACGTGAGGGCCGAAGTTGTTCTTCATCTGACTGCCAAAGTTATCGGCATTCCTGTTGGAGCTGGTGTAGTAGCCGGTTCCTGCGCCTGCGCTCAGGCTAAGAGTGGGGTAGTAACCGCCTTTGGCAATATCAATGCTGTTGTTGGCCTGCTGAAGGCGGATCTCCTCACTCTTGATGGCGGGCTTGATCTCCAGTGCCTGGGCGTAGATATCCTCGGGGCTGTCGGGGATGCTGAACTCTATGGCATCGGCATCGGGCTGGATTACGTCAAAGCCTTCGGGTGAGGGGAGTTCCAGCAGTTGGGTCAGGGTCAGGATGCTCATGCTCAGGTTGTTCTGAGCCTGGGTTACTGAGAGCTGGCTCTGGGCAAGAGTGGCCTTTTGTGATGATACCTCGGCGTTGCTGGCCTTGCCTATGGCGGCAAGCTCGGTCAGGCGCTCCACCTGCATGGAGTCAATGGTTACCTGATTACGGGCTACGTCCAGTATGCTGCGGTTGTACACAATCTGTATGAATGCCTGTGCAACTTCTACGCGGACATCGTCCCTGATACGCTCCAGGTCACTCTTGGCGGCCTCAAGTCCCAGTTTGGCATTCTCTATGTTGCCCGATATACGTCCGCCTGCAAACAGTGTCATATCGGCTCCGACGCTGAATGATGTGCTGGCGGTGTTGGTGTTGGCGTAGGTATTGTCTATGGTCAGGCTTCGGCCGAATGACCAACTCTGTGATGCGCTGGCCGATACGCCCGGCAGACGGTTGCTGCGTGCTGAGTTCAGGTCAACATCACGGGTCTGGGCGGCAATATCGCTCTGACGTATCTGTATGTTGTTTTGTATGGCGTAGTCTATGCACCGGTCAAGTGTCCAGCCCTGCTGGGCGCGGATGGATCCTGCAAGTGCAAGTGCTGCCAGAGTCAATGTTATTGCTTTCATAATTATTCTTCGGTTTCAGTTGTTTCTTCCTGCTCTGTAGTCTCGGTTGTCTCAGCCTGTGCGGTCTCGGTCTGTGCGGTCTCATCCTCGATGATGCGCGGTCCGCGAACGGTATCGCCTTCGCTCAGACCCTCCTTGATCTCGATGTTCACGCCGTCGCTCAGACCTGTGGTTACCTTGGTCATTGCGTAGGTGCCGTCTTCGGCCTTCTTATATACGTAGGGCTCGTTCTTTACGAACTCAAGTGCGCTCTCGGGTACGCTCAGTACATCCGATGCTCTCTCCAGGTCAATCTGGGCGTTGGCGCTGTAACCTGAGCGGATGGTGTGCTCCGAGTCAACCTTTACGGCTGCCTTTACCTTGAACTGGTTGGCTCCGTTGCTCTCGACTGCCTTAGGTGATATGTACTCCAGCTTGGCATCGAAGGTGTAGTCGCGGAGGGCGCCGATGGTGATGGTCAGGGGCATTCCCTCGTGGAGTGAACCAACCTCGGTCTCATCGACCTGACCCTCAAAGATAAGGTCGTTCATGTTGGCGATGGTGGCAACGGTGGTACCGTCGTTAAGGGTGTTGGCCTGGATGACTGAGTTACCCACCTTTACGGGGATGTCCAGAATCAGACCGGTGATGGTTGAGCGGATAAGGGTTGAGCTTGAGGTTGCGTTCTTGGATGATACACCGTCGCGGATAACCTCGAGTGACTCCTGTGATGCTGCGTACTCCTCCTTGGCCTGGTTGAGCTGCTGCTCGGTCTTCTCGTACTCCTCGGCGCTGATGAGGTTCTTCTCAAACAGGGCTTTCTCGCGGTCAAAGTTGGTCTGTGCCTGCTTCAGGTTGATCTCGGACAGACGTACGCGGCTCTGGGCTGCAGAGAGCGAGTTCATATCGGGGATTACGGTCAGGCGAGCGATGACTTCACCCTGCTGTACCATCTGGCCGGCCTCCTTGTAGATTTCGGCGATGATACCGTTGATCTGGGGCTTGATGTTGACCTCGTTGCGGGGTACTATCTTACCGGTAAGGACGGTGCTGCGTGAAATATCCTGCTTCTGAGCGGTGAGCTCCTGATAGCGGATCTCCTTGGGCTGTGAGTTCTTGTACAGGAATACGAATGTTCCTAAAAAAGCTACTACGATGAGTGCTACTACGATGTACTTGATTACTTTTTTCATATCTGTTTTATTTTTTCGTTTTCAATTATTGTTATTCGTCACGCATTGCATCTACAGGTTTCACTGCCATCGCTCTGAGGGCGGGTGCAAGACCTGCCAATGCTCCAAGCAGGGCCAGCAGGGTTGCTGCCAGTATGGCAGTGTTGAATGATATCTGGAATGCGGCGCCGGATGTTACCTTATCAAAGATATTCAGAAGGAATACCGCAAACATTATTCCGGCACTTCCGGCGGCCAGCGTCAGGGCTACGCTCTCGGTTATGATCTGGGTCAGTATCTCACCGGGCATTGCACCTATGGCGCGGCGTATGCCAATCTCTATGGTGCGCTCCTTGACGGTTACCATCATGATGTTGCTCACTCCTATGCAGCCTGCCAGCAGTGTACCCAGACCTACAAGCCAGATCAGGAAGTTGAGTCCGCGGAACAGGTTGTCCACTATCATGAACAGCTCCTCGGTGTTGAGTATCTGCATGGCTTCCAGGTCCTCGGAATCAAATGAGTGCTGACGTGCCATGATGGAGCGTATGCGGGGCTCCAGAGTGCTGGTATGTATGCCTCCCTTGGCGGTTATGCATATGATGTCAACCGTGTTTCCTTTGTTATAGATGGTCGATGCAAGCGACGCGGGTATCATGAGCGAACGGCTGGCATCGGAGTTGATGCTTATGATGCTGGTGTTGAAATCAACGCCAATTACCTTGAAGTTCAGATCACCCACCTTTATGAACTTGCCACAGGGATCGCCGCCCTCGGGGAAGAGGTTCTGGTAGATACGCTTGCCTATGACGCAGACCTTGCGCTCCATCAGGATATCGGTCTCGTTCAGGTATCGGCCGTAACGGAGTTTTGGGGACTCAATCCTGCAGTAGTCGGCGTTTACGCCACGCAGTGCGGCCGATGTGGAGTACTCGCCGTATTCTACGGTGTTGCCCCATCCGCTGATCATGGGTGATACTACGTCCAGCTCGGGGATCATCTGCTTGAGTCGGTCTATATCGGTGCGGGTGAACTCCCAGTAACGGCCTTCGGGCAGTCCTTTGTAGGGCTTTGAGGTGTTGGAGGATATCAGGATTATGGTGTTGCTGGCAAATCCTCCGAAATTCTCCTGGAGAAGTGCTTTCAGGCCCTGGCCACCGCCCATCATGAAGAGCATCATGAAGAGGCCCCAGAATACTCCGAATCCGGTAAGTATGGTACGGCGACGGTTCCTTGTCAGGGAATCCAGCGTCTCTTTAAATGAATCAATATCGAATTTCATAATCAGTCTGCTCTTAATGCTTCAATCGGTCTTACACGTGCAGCTTTCACAGCAGGGAAGAGTCCTGCCACTGTGCCTGAAATGACCAGAAGTACGGTTGATTTAATTGCCTCGTTCAATCCGACTGTGGGGTTGATCAGCAGGCGGATGCTCTGTCCGAACATATCCATGGATTCCTGGCCGATGGTCTGGTCCATTATGTAGCATGCTATCATGCCCAGTACCATTCCTATGTATCCGAAGAATGCGGTTATGCCTACGCTCTCGGCTATTATCAGTTTGGTTATGTTCCAGGGGCTGGCGCCGATGGCCTTGCGGATGCCGAACTCGTGCGTGCGCTCCTTGACGGTGATAAGCATGATGTTGCTCACACCGACAATTCCGCCCAGAAGGGTAAAGAATCCTACTATCCAGAGTCCTGTGTTCAGGAAACCGCGGCCCTTGTTCATCTGTATGTTCTGGGTGAACTGGTTCCAGATGAAGTAGGCGCTGTCGTCATCGGGTGCCGCGCTGTGGCGGGCGTTGAGTATCTGCTTGATGCGTGCCTCGAATGCCTCGTTCTCAGCCTCGGTCTCAAGTCCGTTGAACGTGAAGGATATTACGTCCAGATCATTGCTCATACCGAATATGGTCCTTGCGGTGGTGTAGGGGATATAGAGTTCGCGGTCGTTGCGGTTCTCAAAGGCTTGACGTACACCTATTATGGTGAATACCAGGTCGCCTACCTTGAGTCTCTTGCCCAGCAGCGATGAGTAGTTGGTACCGCCCTCAAGCAGGTTCTTGGCCAGCATGTGCGTGATTACCATCACCTTACGTTTCTCGGCAATATCCAGATTGTTTATGAATCGGCCGGCAAGCACATCGATATGGTTCATGTCGGCCTGTCCGGGGAAGGTGCCGGTCAGACTCATGTTGTTGAAATGCTTCTTCTTATAAGTTACGGCGAATCCGTTTCTTGAGACCGATGTGGTAACCTGATCGATTATATCGGAGAACTGGCGGGCCAGCAGGGTCATATCCTGCTCGGTCAGAGTCATGTATCGGCCGGCCTTGTATCCGTTATAGGGCTTGGTGGTGAGGTCGGGATAGATCTCCATGGTGTTGGTGGCGAATCCCTCGCTGTCCTGGTTAAAGGAGTTCATCAGTCCGTTTCCGGCTCCCAGCAGCACTATGATCATGAAGATGCCCCATGCTACGGAGAATCCGGTCAGAGTGGTACGCAGCTTGTTGCGCCGTACGCTCTCCCATATTTCGGTAAAAAGGTCCTGCATGACTTACTTCATTATTGTGGTTGTACCGAATGCTGATGCATTGTGCCGGGTATTGTCCTCAATCTGGCCGATGATACCGTCCTTGATGTGGATGATGCGGTTGGTGCAGTTGGCTACACCGCTCTCATGGGTTACCACTACGATGGTGATGCCCTCCTCGCGGTTCAGTCGGCTCAGGAGTTCCATAACCTCGACCGATGTCTTGGAATCAAGGGCTCCGGTGGGCTCATCGGCCAGGATGATCTCAGGCTTGGTGATGAGCGCGCGGGCAATGGCCACGCGCTGCTTCTGACCACCGGACATTTCGTTGGGGTAGTGGGTTGCCCAGTCTTTCAGGCCCAGACGGTCCAGATATTCCATGGCCATCTGATGACGCTGCTTGCGTCCAACGCCCTGATAGAACAGAGGCAACTCCACATTCTCAACGGCTGTTTTGAAGGAGATGAGATTGAATGACTGGAATATGAATCCAATCATGCGGTTGCGGTAATCGGCAGCCTGACGCTCGGTAAGATTCTTGATCAGTTTGCCGTTCAGGTGATATTCACCGGTATCATAGTTGTCAAGTATACCTAATATATTAAGGAGGGTTGACTTACCTGAGCCGGATGCTCCCATGATGGATACAAACTCGCCACGCTCTATGCCAAGGTTTATGCCTTTGAGCACGTGCAGGGGCTGCGCACCCATGTAAGTCTTGTTGATGTCTTTGAGATCTATGAGCATATTTTGAACTGTTTGTTTTGACTTTGTTTAGTGTCTTAGTTTATTAGTACACCGCAAAAGTACGCTGTTGTTTTGGAACTGCAATGGACTAAAGGAGAGATTAACATTATTTTTACATTTCTGTCTCTGTATGTATAAGACACTCATCAGACGCATAAACTACGGGATTGTTAGTGCTTGATTCAACTTTTCCCGTTTTTTTAAGTTACCTTTGCAATATAATTGGCACTATTTACTTTTGTTTATGAAATTCAAATCAGTATTGATGGTTGTTACAGGCTGCCTTCTGATGATGTACGGCTGTAAGGATGACAAGCCTCAATTCGGAGCCTCAATGAACATCAAGATACTTGGTGTTACCGGAAAGTCCAATCTGACTCCCGGTCTTAAGCTTGGATTGTATGCCGGTGAACCGGTAGGAGCGGAGAACGTTCTGTTTACAGTTGCCGATAACAGCATGGTTCAGTCTGAAACAGATTTGAAATGGGCCTTCGACCAGTCTCAGTCTTCCCGTTTCTTTGCCTATGCTCCATATAAAGAGGAGTATACCGGAAAGGAAACGGTCGAAATCACTATTCCTACCGATCAGACCACAAAGGAAAAACTGTTGAACTGTAACTATCTTCTCGGACTGGCTTCAGGTGCACCCAATCAGGGGGCTGTGACAATAAAACTCCAGCATGCCATGACCGCAATGATAGTTTCCTTTGACAACCGTAGCGGTGATAAGATTGAATCAATTGATATTACGGGTTTCCAGACAAAGGCAAAGCTGAATACGGTAACAGGCACTTTGACGGTAGCAGGAGAAAGGGGCGTGATAAAACCTTACCGTATAGCCGATGATGAAAACACATTCATGTTCCTGTATGTACCTCAGGATGCTACACCGGTTTTCAACCTGAAAATGTCATCGGGCAAATCCATTGCTTATACGTTTGACAACTCCTGCCACGAATATCCCGGAAGAATAATAAAAATGACAGGTATAAGGATTGAGGAAAAAACTACAGATGCAAATATCCTTAGCCTGAGCGGGCTAAACCTTACACAATGGACTTCAAACGGTCTTCCGGAATCAGCCGTGATTTATCCTTATGTGGATCTGGCCGGAATCGGAAAGGTGGATACTGATGAGGGTAACTATAACTTTTTTGAGGCTTATCTCAAGAAAGTAACCATAACCTCAGTGGATCGTACGGATCCAGAAGTATATGGCGTAATCCTTGAGGATGAGAGCAAGGCTATACATGTATGGACCTATCCCAATGAGAATCTGAACAAATTCAAAGTGGGCGCTACCATTACAGGCCGTGTATTGGGTTACATGGAGAAACCATCCGGGGATGAGTTCAAGATAACATATCTATATACCTACTATTCAACTTTCGGTAAGTCCGATACACTGCCGCGGACAGAGGGCACGTTCGGCGCTCTTGCATCAAAAATCGGAGATTGGGAATACAGGCGTATGGAGTTTAAGGACGTAACCGTAAAGAAGAGTTTCGAGGGTGATATGGCTGTATTTGTCCAGGGTGAGGATACTGCCATAGTGGTTTGCCCGGAATGGGAGAGCAATCTGACCCCGGGAACCCAGGGAGACCTGATTGGATTCCCCGTACGTTTAGGTTCCGAGATCCAGATTATGGTGTATGAACCGGAACAGTTGGAATCATTCACCAAGACCGGTATAGACAGCAAGTATGCCGTATTCGCAAGTGACAGCATATATGGTTTCTTCGACATCAGCAATACTGATGTGGCAGTCAATTGCCTGAACGGTCCGAATGCCGAACTGCAGTATTCGTTCGGATACGGTAATTCGGCACGTTATACCCAGTTTACCGATACAAAGAACGGTAGCTCCATCTTCTGTCATATTTATGATTGTCCCGAACTTCCCGTTCCGGGCCATGAGTATAAAGTGGCATTCAACGCACACGGTAATTGCGAGTTGGAGGGCAAGACTTTGTTTATGGAGTGTATTAAGACTGAAGGCAATACCTCATGGTTTGTCGACAGAGTAAATAATTATGGTTTGAGATTGGCATTATGAAAAGATCTGCTCTTATTGTAATATTGATGGGCCTACTGTCACAGGCTGCTGTGGCAGAGGTGGTAAGACCTGATGTGGCTTCACGTTACGCTGCAGACCTGATGGGTGTCAGTTCTCTGACTGTTTCCGAGAAGAATACCTCAAGGGCGCCCAGCCGTGACGGCGTAACGGCCGATCCGGAATACTATGTTTTCAACAACCCTTCAGGAGGTTGGGTTATCATATCGGCCGAGGATCGTGTAAATCCTGTCATCGGTTATTCCGATACCGGCTCTTTTGACCTGTCGGATATGCCTGCCAACCTGAAATGGTGGATGGATGGTGTGGCCGAGAGTATCAATGAGGTACGCGAGAAGGATATGGAGGCTCCAGCCTCAGTTAGGAATGCCTGGCGCAACCTGAAGTCTGGCCGCAGGGCTCCCGCTTCCCAGAAAGTGCTCGAGACGGCAAATTGGGATCAGGAGGAACCTTATACCATATATACTCCGTATATCAATGGTGAGAACGAACACGCACTGGTGGGATGTGCCGCTACTGCAATATCCATAATAATGCGCTATCACAAGTGGCCTGAAAGAGGCCATGGTCAGGTAGGAGGATATACCACAAGCAGTTATCCTACTTATATACCGGCTTATTCATTGGACAACCATGTCTATAATTGGGACAATATGCCGTTGACCGATGCCGCGAAGAAGGAGTCTGCATGGACCGACGCCCAGATCCGCGAGGTAGGACAGCTGATGCTTGACTGCGGCGTGATGAATCAGATGGATTATTCTTTTGACGGTTCCGGTGCTTACGGCGTACTGATGGCTGAACTTATAAAAAAGCATATGTCATATGCCGAATCAGCCACCTATCTGCGCCGTTCATCGTATAAACTGGATGAATGGTTCCAGATAATGAAAAATGAGATAGATGCTGACCGCGTGGTTTATTACACTGGTAACGGCAATACCGGTGGACATGCTTTTGTCTGCGACGGATATGATACTGACGAAAGCATGCTTCATATCAACTGGGGATGGGGTGGTTCCTGTAACGGTTTCTTTACCCTTGACCTGACAGCAAATAAAAACCAGCAATTCCCCGATGGTCAGACTGCTATCGTAGGTATAGTTCCTGATACGGAAACAATTGATGCCCCGGAGGTTGACCCGTTTGTAATTTTAGAAATGGACGGGTTCATGGGTATTGATGTTTATGATTGGGTGGACTTTAAAAAGGGCTCAGGACTGAAATTCTATATTGCTTATGTATTTGGTACCAACAGTTATGAAGGTAATGTGGAATTCAAGATTTGTCTTATGGACAAAGAAGGGAATGTAAAGCAGGAAGGATGGACTACCGTTAAGGAATTCAGTAAAGACGATATAAGCATTTATGCTCTCCTTACTGAAGAGACCGTACTGGAAGTAGCTCCCGAATTGACTGATTACTTCCAGTTGTTTGCCAGGAAGGAAGGTGGATCATGGAAACCGGTCAAGGGAGACCGTGACGCGCTGCCTGATGTGGACGGCATATACTTTGGAGTTACCCCCGATCCCATTATAATCGTTCCCGATAACTGTACTGCAGGACAGAAAATCAAGCCTGAACTTACAAAAGGCCAGGGACCTGTAACAAAAGTGACCTGGAAACATAACGGAAAGGAACTGGAAAGTGCTGAACTGACTCTTACTCAAGGAGTGAACGAGATCAGGGCCGATGTGGAGTATTTGAACGGAAACAAAGGCTCCATTATCCGGAACGTTACTGTAGAATGAACATTATTAACTAAATACAGTCGCATTTATGAAGAAATTATCCGGCATTATTGCCCTGGCTGCAGTTGCCTTTATGATGGCATCATGCGGCGGCGGAAAGTACGAATATGCTTTCCAGAATCCTAAACTCAAGGTTGACAAGCGAGTTGACAACCTTATGTCTCTGCTTACTCCTGAGGAGAAGGTGGGACTTATCATGAACAAGTCAGTTTCAGTAGACCGTCTGGGCATACCGTCCTACAACTGGTGGTCAGAGGCCTGCCACGGCGTACGCCAGAGCAACTACACTGTATTCCCGCAGCCTATCGGTATGGGTGCATCATTCAACGAGCAGTTGGTTTATGACGTATTCTCTGCAGTTTCTGATGAGGCTCGCGCCAACTGGAACCGTTCTGATCACAACATCTTTAATGTAAAGATGGGTGCCAACAACGTTCCCGGCAATCCTGAACTTACATTCTGGTGCCCCAATGTAAATATCTTCCGTGATCCCCGTTGGGGCCGCGGTCAGGAGGCTTACGGTGAGGATCCTTACCACATGAGCGTTCTGGGTGTTGCCAACGTAAAGGGTATGCAGGGCAATGACAAGAAGTACTACAAGACTCATGCATGCGCCAAGCACTATGCAGTGCACAGCGGTCCCGAGTCACAGCGTCACCGCTATGACGCAGTCGTTTCAATGCGTGACCTGTGGGAGACCTATCTGCCCGCTTTCAAGGCTCTTGTACAGGAAGGTGACGTCAGGGAGGTTATGTGCGCATACAACCGTTATGAGGGTGTTCCCTGCTGCGCAAGTGACCGTCTGCTCATCAATATCCTTCGTGAGAAGTGGGGTTATGAGGCTATTCTGCTCACAGACTGCGATGCCATCAATAACTTCTATAACAAGAACCAGCACGGTACTCATCCCGATGCAGAGAGTGCATCAGTCGATGCAGTTCTGAACGGAACCGACCTTGAGTGCGGAAAGGCATTCCAGTCACTCGTAGGTGCTCTTGAGGAGGGTAAGATCAATGAGGCCGATATTGACGTGGCTCTGCGTCGCGTACTGAAGGGCCGCTTTGAACTGGGTATGTTTGATCCCGCCGAGATGCTGCCTTGGGCTGATTACGGTGAGGATGTCATCAGCAGCGAGAAGAATGACCAGTTGGCAGTTGAGGCTGCACGTCAGTCAATGGTTCTGCTTAAGAACAACGGTGTCCTGCCTCTTGACAAGAACATCAAGAAGCTGGCAGTTGTAGGTCCTAATGCAGATGACAAGAGCATGATGAACGGTGAGTACGGCGGCAGCCCCACACCTGAGCATACCCGCTCACTGCTGGACGGTATCAAGAAGTTCTTCCCCAACACCGAGATCGTTTATGACCGTGCCTGCGAGATCCGCAACGAGTACTACACCACATATTACACTCAGGATATCAACGGCGGTAAGGGCCTTAAGGGTGAGTTCTTTACCAACACCGAGTTCAAGGGCGCTCCTGCTGTAACCGGTAACTATACTGAGGTTAACTTCAGCAACTTCGGTGCCTACAACTTTGTTGAGGGTCTTGATAAGACTGATAACATATCGGCCCGTCTTACCGGTAAGATGGTTGCTCCTTTCACCGGCGAAATGAGCTACAACATCAGCTCAGACAACGGTTTCAAGCTCTATGTAAACGGTCGTCTGGTTGAGGAGGCTAAGGCCTCTCAGGGTGGCCGTGGCGGCTTTGGCGGATTTGGTGGCTTTGGCGGTTTCGGCGGCTTTGGCGGTCGTGGCGGAATGCAGCAGCTCAAGTCATTCAAGGTTACCAAGGGTCAGACCTACGATATCAAGGTTGAGTACACTCATGCAACAGGTCAGTTCGCTCGTCTGAACGTTCAGTTCTGCGTACAGAAGATCGCTGAGTTCGAGGATCTGGGTAAGAAACTGGTTGCCGACAATGTTGACGCTATCATTATCATCGGCGGTATCACTCCTTCAATGGAGGGTGAGGGCGGCGATAAGCCCGATATCGAGATTCCTGCCGTTCAGCAGCGTCTTATCCGTGCCATGCACGCTACCGGCAAGCCCGTCATCTTTGTTGACTGCGCTGGCTCATGCATGGGATTCGGCTCACTTGAGGATCAGTTCGATGCTCTTATCCAGGCATGGTATCCCGGTCAGGGCGGTGCCCAGGCTCTTGCAGAGATCCTGAACGGTGACTGCAACCCCAGCGCCAAGCTCCCTGTTACATTCTACAAGTCAACAGATCAGCTTCCTGAGTTCACTGACTATTCAATGGAGAACCGCACATACCGTTACTTCCGTGGCGAGCCTCTCTATCCGTTCGGATACGGTCTGAGCTACACCACTTATAAGTATGGTCAGGCTACCATCTCAAAGAACTCAATGAAGAAGAACGGCAGCGTAACTCTGACTATTCCGGTTACCAACACCGGTGACCGTGAGGGTACTGAGATCGTTCAGGTATACGTTAAGAGCCTTGACAATCCGGCTGCTCCTATCAAGGGTCTGCAGGGATTCCAGCGCGTAACTCTTAAGGCTGGTGAGACAGGCAACGCCGTAATCACTCTGACCGGCAAGTCATTCCAGTACTATGATGAGAAGATTGATGAAGTATCAACCTTCAGCGGCCACTACAAGCTGCTCTACGGCTCATCATCAGACGACAAGGATCTGCAATCAATTGACTTTGAGGTGCTTTAAGCACCTCTGGCGTCTCTCGCCAAAGTGTCCCACATCAACCCCTTCCACACGCGCTGTGGAGGGGGTTGTTGTGTTACATACCCCCTAAAATGGGGGTGTGTCCCACGCTCATCGGCCCCAGAGAGCACTCTGGCGAGGGTGCTTGTGGGACACTTTGGCGGAGCGGGCCCCATTGCACATGAGTGCGCTGTTTGTGATGCACCACATTTTTTTGGCCTGTAGGGTATACAGAAACGCATTTTTATTCTTATATTCGCATATCGGCGGTCAGGAAAAATCCCGGTCACCTAATTATAACCAATAGTCCTTAAATGAAGGTAGTCCTTAAGTTATTGAGGTCGTTTGCGTTATGTGCATGTTTGTTGCTTCTGGCCAATGTCAGATGCTTCAGTCAGTCGTTTAGGACGGATACAATCGGATTCAGCGTATTCTTTAAGCAGGGACGTTCTGAGATAGATATGGACTATCGCGGGAACGGCTCGAATCTTTTGTCGTTTGCCGATACCATCACCGCTCTGGATGAGGACCCGCTGGCCAATGTCAAGTACGTTTATGTGGAGGGTGCCGCATCGCCCGAGGGTGCATCGGACTACAACCAGGCTCTGTCGGAGCGTCGTACAGAGAGCATCAGGGAGTGGCTGTTAAAACATACCACGCTGGATATAGGTCAGATCCGCACCGCCAGCATAGGAGTGGATTGGGACGGACTGGCTGCCATTCTGGGTGAGACTGACTGGGAGTACAGCGATACTATAGTAAATATAATAAGGAATACACCTCTGTGGATTACCCGCGGCGGCAAGGTGGTAGATGGCCGAAAGAAACGCCTGATGGACCTGGAGGGCGGCAAACCCTGGCGCTGGATGCTTGACAGTATCTACCCTGAACTGCGTCAGGGCGGGGCCGATGTCAAATGCTACGTGGTTAGGATTCCTGATCCGCAGGTTCTCAGGGATACGGTTACCGTTACGGTAAATACCAAGGATACGGTCTATCTGGGTGAGCCCGCCGGCCCGATTGAGGTCCTGGAGCCCATATTCGCAGTGCGTACAAACCTGCTGCTGCCGCTTATGAACATAGGCGTTGAGGTTCCCATAGGTAACAGATGGTCTGTAGGCGCCGACTGGTACTATACCTGGGCATGGCGCAAGTGGTTCAAGGAACTGAACATGACCAACTGCCTTCAGCTGTTGGGTGGCGGTCTGGATGTACGCTACTGGTTCGGACAGCGTCATACTCCCGAGCGTTACAACCGTCAGAACCGCCTGTGGGGCCATGCTGTAGGAGCATACTTCTACGGAGGTTATTATGACTTCGAGTATGACTACAAGGGTTACCAGGGCGAGTTCAGTAACATCGGCCTTGATTATATGTATTCGGCCCGTCTGGGCAGACGCCACGGCCTGAGGATGGAACTGTCGTTGGGCATTGGGTACATTCACAGCAAGGCGCGCGAGTACAATGTATTTACTGCCGGCGGAAACGCGTTCCGTACCGGATATGTCAAGAACGTGAACTGGATTGGTCCTACCAAGGCTACCATTTCACTGGTAGTTCCCATTAACCGTAAAGTGACTTATGAGCATGAGGAGGTTAAGCGTTAGACATATCATTTATGCCATTGTGGGGTTGCTGGCGGCGGCATCGTGCAGACGTGTGCCTCTGTATGACGCTTCGTCTAACATCTACCTGGAGCTGCAGCTCAAGCTTAATCTTGACCTGACTGTGTCCGATACCATTGACCTTAGCAGCTATCCGCAGTATTACAATAAGGTGCACCTTAAGAGTCCCGAGCGTCTGGCGGCCTGTTTCTATGATGTGAATACTAAGCAGCTGGTGGCTAAGGAGTTTGTGGGCCCCACGGGCGGTTATATCACATCGGTCCCGTCAGGTACTTATGACATACTGGTCTATGAGTTGGGTACGCTGGTTACACAGGTTGACAATATTGAGAGCCGTGACCTGTTCAAGGCCCGGACATCGGACATAACACAGAGCGTATCTACCAAGTTCCTGAGCAAGGCCACCAAGGCCGATCCCAATACGGATCCGGTAATATCCGAACCAGATCACATGATTGTGGCCCGTTTGGCCGATGTTTTCATCCCCGACCATGCCGATATTGACGAGACGGTAGTGATTCATGCCGACGGTCAGTCATCGGTCGAGACATACAGTTTCCTGGTACGTAACGTGAAGGGAATAGAGCAGGTAAGTACAGTGCAGGCTCTTATCAACGGCCAGGCGGGATCAAAGTTCCAGTGGGACGGACATAATCCTACAACTACCGTCAACGTGCTTACCAGCGCTGTTGCGGATCAGACCCGCAAATGCTTCTATGGCGTTTACAATACTTTCGGACAGATAGGAGGCAGGGTATATCTGAATTTCCTGGTCACCACCATTGACGGTGATGAAGAGGTATTCCCTGTTGATATTACCGATGTGAAAGACAATCCGGACAACAAAATTGTCGTGGACAGTCTGATTATTCCGCCCAGAGGTGACAAACCGCACGGCGGTTATGATCCTAAAGTCGATGACTGGGATGACGAGGTGATAGATGTTCCAATTCAGTAAATAAAACAACAATTATAATTAATAACCTAGAACCAAAGGACAATGAAAAAGATTTATCTTTCAGTTTTGGCAGCAGCAGTCGCTGTTACTGCCTGTGACAAATCAGAGACTATCAATGTAGAGAATGGCAAGCAGCAGGAGGTGGCATTCTCTCCTGTAAACCAGCCTGCCACCAAAGCTCCTATTGAAACTGCTGCCTTCCCCGATGACAACACCATTTATGTGTCAGCATCAAACAATAAGGCCAAGTTCTTTGAGGCCAAGACTTTCAAGAAGTCTGGTGCTGTTTGGAAAAACTATGATGAATCGGCAACCGCTTTTTCTCCTATCTATTGGCCTCTGGGCGGTACAGGCAGCTTTGACTTCCTGGCTTACAGCACAACACTTGCAGCAACCGCAGTTTGGGGCGACGGTAATCCTCTGACTGATGATGATGTTGCAGGTGTAGTTGCCATTACGTATCCTTCAAACTATCCGGCAATAGGTGCTAACGCAACACAGGATGATTTGCTTTATGCTACCACTTCATCTGCTTCACGTAATACAGCACTGCCGATTGAATTCAAGCACGCTCTTGCATGGGTGAATTTCAAGGTTAAGTCAAACATCAACGTTAACATCAAGAGCATTGAGCTGGTAAACGTATTCACTGAGGGTACATTCACTATTGATCAGACTTCAAACACCCCGCAGACATCATGGACTGCAGGTGCAAAAGGCGACAAGGCAATCCTCAGCTATACTGATGACTCAACACCGAATGCCCTTGCATCTTTTAATATAGATGGAACTGCCGGTCATGAGACAGGTTCAGATCATGCATTCGGTGACATGGGTATCCTGCTTCCCGCTCAGCCCATACCTAACTTTAAGATTACTTATGATCTAGGTGACGGTGACCTGGTTTATGTATGTAACAACGTTCGCGGCACATGGGAGAACGGCAAGAAATACACTTATAAGATTGACATCACTTTCAATGAGATTACACTGTCTCCCACTGTAACTATCTACGATATAGTAACTGACATGCCTATCAATCTCTGATTAAGTTGAAAGCAAAAGCATACATAGAGACCCTGCTTGTGGGATGCGCCCTGCTGGGCGTATCCTGCAGCGGTGATAAAGTGAGCACTGTGAGCCAGGACGAGATAACTCTTGCCCCGGCTACTCAGCCTGTTACCCGCGCCGCCATTACAGGGACAGACATGCCCGTTGATTTCCATATCTGGCTATCCACCTATCTCTCTGATGAGACGGTGGCCGCCAACAACCGTAACTACTTTACGAATGTTGAGTACGCCAAGGACGGCAGTGAGTGGAAATCGGCCACACCTCATTATTGGCCCTTGCAGGGAACGCTTGATTTTCTGGGCATTGCAACAGACCCGGCGTTGGGCATTACCTGTACCTGGAATGCTTCCAGAAATGCCAGTAGGGTGGATGTTGATGTGCCTGATACCTATGCATCGCAGACCGAGGTTCTCTATGCTGCTTCTTACCCGCTTGCCGGTGTTCATGCGAGTGTCCCCATGTCATATTATCACAGTCAGGCTTTGCTTTCATTCAAGTGTCGTGCAAGTACCCTGAATCTGATAAAGGTGACGGACATTACAATCCACGATGTCTATACTGATGGTACACTTACTGTCAGGACCGATGGACCGTTGGTTGCTGAGTGGGATTATAGTGCATCGACATCAAACAACCGCGCTGTACCCAAACCTGCGGTTGATTATGAACTGGAGCCGGGTGATACTTTCCTGCCTTTTGCCAGTGAGCTGCTGCTGCCGGAACAGTTGAACAAGACGTTCACCGTAACCTTCAAGCAGCGTGCCAACACCGGCATTGCGTGGGATTCGGACCTGGTGGTGGAGCAGACGTTTACGTTTGATGACGTGTTCCGCCTTTGGCAGATGGGTAAGAGATACACCTACAACATTGATTTCACCCTTACGGGCATAACCGTAACACCCTCTATTGAGGATTGGACTTTGTAATATGAAGATCAAAGGGTTGGTTAATACAATAGTTCTGGCGCTGTGTGTGGCCTCATGCAGCAGGAGTGATCATATGTCCGGGATTGACTACAGCACTTACAATCCCGAGCCCGATACCTGCAGCCCGCTCCTTGTCAATGTGGGTGTGGAGGCGGCTACCCGTGCTATGGATGTCCTGACGATGGTGAATCTTACGGACTTTGACGTATCGGCCATCTGGAACTACAACGCCCTGCCTGAGAACAAGTGGTACATGAAACAGCTTAAGGTTACCAAACCGTCTACTGACTGGGTTACAACCCCCATGTCATACTGGACCGTTACGGGTAATCTGAGTTTCTTTATGTACGCACCTTCGGCAAGCACGGTTGACGGCATTACGCCCATCTATTCAAGTACCGGAATGCCGGGCATCAGTTATACGCCCAACCCTGACAATATCAACGATATGCCGGACCTGTGTCTGGCGCGCCCAGTGCTGAACTCCACCAAGGAGATAGGCTCCGTGCCCGCTGTGTTCCACCATGCGCTTACCCAGATTTGGTTTGACATGAACTATGAGGGCACTCCTCCGTCGGGCTATTCGGTACTGGTTGAGAACGTGAAACTTCGCAACATAATAGGTACGCGTACCGCTACATATACTACAGTTCCGCCATATTTTGAGTGGAGTGGGGGTACGGCCGATACAGATTACGAGCTGAAACTCTCGACAAGCCATCTGCAGAACGTCTATCTGCCTCTGAAACCTGCCACTGAGATACCTATACAGAACAGTTTGGGACGTCTGTACCTGATTCCGCAGACGCTGGATCCATCGGCCTGCATTGAGATTACCTACAGTTTCTTTGATACTGCCCCTTCTCCCGATGTCCGCAAGGCTACGTTTACCAAGTCGGTCAACATCCCGTCACCGTCAGTATGGCCTGCCAACCGCACCATACACTATAAGATTACGGTAGATGTGGGCGTATCTTCACCCATTGACCTGAGCGGATATTCCATTGATGACTGGACTGAGTCCGGCAGTATTCATACAAACATAGAATTCGACTGATATGAGGTATATAGCAAAGTCTTTGTTATTTATGCTCTCTCTGGTGCTTGTATGCTGTGTGGAGCGCAAGCCTCTGGAAGTAGCACCGGATCCGAATGAACACGGAGGGAATCCCGGGACGAAGTTCACCATAGAAGGTGCCACATTCAGTGCGGGCCATACATTCGGTCTCTACATCTGCAAGCATGAGGATCAGGCAAACAATCCCGGCAGCCTGCAGTTTGAGGAGCACAACAAGGGCTACAACAACGTAAAGGTTCAAAAGACTGCAACGTCATGGAGTTTCTATAACTCAATTCTCAAGGAGAACCTTTCACAACTCTATATCTCAACCAACGATGATGACGTGAATGCCGATGTCTACGCCTACGCCCCGTATGTTCAAAATGCGGTAAGCCCGGTTGAGATTCCGTTCAACATCAACCTCAATCAGGACCTGATGTACGTGACCCAGAATGCTGATCACGATGTCAACAAGAATATGCCGCCCAGCAGCGTTGAGAGTGATCTGGCGCTCAACTTCCATCACGTGCTTACCAAATTGGAGTTCTGCATTAAGATCAAGAATTCTCTGAATTCGGTCAGTGTCCATAATGTAGACTCAATAGTAATACGCAAGGCGGGCGCCAAGACAACCGAACTTTACCGTACCGGAACGTTCAACGCCATTACCGGCGATCTTACACCTGCTACCACCTCCGACAGCATAAGCGTAAAGAGTTTCTTCAGTGACGCGAACGGAGCCGGCCGAAACGGTACTTTCAACTCGACCACGCCCAGGAGTTTCAACGTGATGCTCTATCCCGTTGACTTTGTGGCAGACGGTGATCTGGAGGTGGTTCTGGTTATAGACGGATTCCGCAAGACATTCGCCATAACACGTGAGGATGTGAAACACCTGGACGGTATTACCTATGGATTCAGGGCCTCCAATGAGTACAAATTCAATATTACCATAGACAACTACGTGCATTTGGACGGAGTGACTGTCAAGACTGACTGGCCCACCGATTCATATGCCGATGAAATTTAATTGCCCATGAGATTCAAAGCCGTTTTCCTGTCATTGATAACTGTCGTGGTTGGTTGCAGCCGCGACAAGGCTGTCTATGTGCAGAAGAATGAACCTTATGAGCTGCAGCTTTCTCTGGGTACCAAGGCCGGATCTTCAAGTGATGTGACTTACCGTACTGTGATTTTCCAGTTTGATGCCGTTAATGAGTATTACAGCATCTACCGCTATAGCGGTTCATACCGCGACAAGGATGGAAAGGACTGGATGACTCCGTGCCAGGTAAATGGTACTACCGGAGTCTGGATGGCCGATAATCCTGAATACGGACTCAGGGCAGGAACAAGCGGAAACTACAGATTAAGTTTAGTGTCGCCGGCCATACAACCCAACTGGTTTACAGTAGGAGTAGGCGGAAACTATGCCAGATGGGGATATCATCTGACCCGTACGGGTGACAACCCCAAAATCAGCCGTCCGGTGAGCGTATATGTAGGCGGTAACCATATGAATCATAAGTGGATATATCAGGCCGGAGGAAATGAACTTTTTGACCGTCGTGCCAAACTGACCGTCAAGATGGAGTGTGGTGAGGATCTGGCATCGGTCCATGTGAACAAGGTCATGCTTAAGAACATCTACACGGATGCTTATTATGATTTCGGTACGGACAGCCTTTTTGAGCTTACCCTTGATGCTACGGGAGAGATCCTTCATGACAGCGGCGATCCCGAGCTGGAACTGCTGAATGGAGAGCCGGCAACCGCGGTTAGTTCTGATTTCCACCTTTTTGCCCTTGACTACAATAGGATTGATGCAGAGTATCACTTTATCTATGATGTACCTCAACTGGAGGTGACAATGGGTGAGGGAGTGGTTCTTATACCGCTCAACTATCTGTTTAAGCCGCAGTACTCCTATACCTACACCCTTTCAATCAACTCGGCATTCATAAAGATGTCAATAACGGTACAGCCTTGGAATGATGCATCGGGCAATCAGGATGAGACCATTGGCGCTCCTGTAACGGATACATTCACTTTCGATGCAGGAACATGGGATATTGTGAATGGTGGAACAGGTGAGATATAAATCAGGTGATATGAAGAGAGGAATAAAGACATTAATGATGATTGTCGCTGCTACGCTTCTGATGATGGCATGCAGTGATGACCGCGTTATGGATTATATCCTGCAGGAGGACACACCTGTAAACGTGCATATGGCGCTGAATGTGGCTCCTATGACAGACGAATTGATGCAGACCCGAAGCGCACATATAGATGAGGCTACCCAGGAGGACAGTGAAATACATAATATCTGGGTCTTGCAGTTCCGTGGCACAACTCCGGCAGACTCGCTGCGAGAGGCACGTTATTATGAATCATATGATCCTACGCAGTTTTTCAAGCTGATAACATCGAATGTCCCCAACAGAGTGGTTGTAGTGGCAAATACCTTTGACAGCCTTATAGCATTCAGCCATTGTGGTGACCTGGCAGAGTTCATAGAGTCATACAGGGCAGTCAAAGAGGAGAGAAACCTGGATTCAATTGTAGCCGGAAAACATTGTGCACTTATGAGCGCATATCAGGACGTTACAGTCAATGAGGCAGGTCTGACCCTGAACTTCAATCTGCTGCGTACCATCTGCAAGGTAGATGTAACCATCACTAATACTACCAAGGAGACTGAGGCTGCAGATGTTGATATAAAGAGTGTGACGGTATGTAACGTTCCATCAAAATCATTCTTCTTTAACAGCTATTCCCTGCCCAGCCGTTACCCCGCCAAGTATAACGGTGACAGGATTGACTATCCGGCCATGGATTGGACGGACGGAACCATTGGTAACAGTGAAGAGCAACGCAGTTTCACGTTCTATCTGCCGGTAAACAAGAGCGGAACTGCGGCAGTTCCCGGCAATCCCCTTCAGCGTAATGCATATGCGCCTGACGGTGCTACATATATCTGCATAAGAGGCACATATGATGATCCTGTTGATCCTTCAATCAAACGTCCGGTGGAGTACAATATAAAGCTGGGTGACAGTAATACTGACTACAATCTGCTGCCCAACAGCAAGTACAGCTATGAAATAACCATTGATGATAAGGCCGATGCCCGGACTGACAGCCGTCAGGCAGAACAGGCACTGGTTGATTTCACCTCCTGGGAGCATTCAAACTCTTATATCATTAACCCTTCCACAGTAGAGGGTACATGGAAGAACTATCGTATTCCTGTGGCCAAATGCTATGATTTCTGGAATCCTTTTGACGGCCTTTACAATAATGCGGACAACGCGCTGATGCAGGGTGGCTACGGTTGGAAGGTTGAGGTGATATGGAGCGAGCAGCCCATTACATATGACACCAATTTCAAGTGGGTAAAAGATGAGGGCAATGATTACCGTGATTATTTTGAGTTTTCGCTTCCCTATGGATTTGAACACGGTAACATAGTAATAGGAATACGCAGATATACTGATGCCGGCAGGACCCAACTTACAGATGAGTTCATATGGAGTTGGCAGATGTGGGTGACTGATTATGATCCTTATCCTGCGCTGAAATATACTCCGCAGGTGGATGGTGAGGGAAATGAACTCCAGTTCGCATATTCCGTAAAGAACGGAGATGTGCACCGTTATAATTATCCGGCATGGAAAACAGGAATCTATAAGGACGCCTATATTATGGACCGGAATCTGGGCGCACTGTCAACTGCTTCTTATAAACTCATGGCAAAAGGATTCATGTTTTATGTATATGGACGAAAGGATCCTTTCCGCAGCCTGAGACAGACTATATATTCAGGCCCGCGGGGATTGACCTATGGAGTAATCGGAAAAGGTGCAACCGGTATGAGTGACAATGTTATCTACTCCATATACCATCCGCACCTTTTTATTAACGGTATCGGTTTGTGGGGAGCACAGTACTGGCAAAAGAATCCTGTTTACGAGGTAGCAAGCGGTTTTTACTGGAATGATCCCCGTGTCATAACTGAAACAGGCAAGAGTGTCTTTGATCCGTGTCCTCCGGGATGGATAGTACCGACCAAGGCAGTCTTCAATGGCAGTTTTAAGGACTTAGTCGCAGCTTCCGGTCATTATTACCTTGAACTGGCCAAGGATGTAAGGGCTATTTTCCCTACCGGAGGAGCTCTTCTCAGTGACAGAAACGGCATAGAACAGACGCAAGCTACGTTCATGTCCTTTTCCAATAACGCTGCGTTGGTAATAGGCTATGGTGCAGAGTTCTCCCTGCCAAGCGGGCGTTATGTACGTTGTGTAACTGATAAACCTTTTGATTGATTAAGGAATGAAGAGGATAGGTTTATACATATGTTCATTGCTGCTTGCCCTGTGTGCCTGCACGGATACGGCTTTCATGCCTGATGTCCGGCGTGAGATTGAAGTCTGCCTGAACTTCAGTGCAGCTAAGTCGGGCTCAGAGACCAAGGCTTCGATGGAGGTGACCCCTCTGGAGAGCACCCAGGTCCGGAATGTATGGGTGATGCAGTTTGACGGCACTGCCGGCAGTTCAAGACTTCTGCTGGCAAAATACTATGCCAACTATGTGCCGGGAACAAAGATCAAACTGCTGACATCGGATGTTGAGAACTATCTGCTTTTTGTAGCAAATACAAATAATCAGTCAATAGAGTTCAGTAAATGCCAGACCCTGGATGATGTAAAGAATCTCAAGTTCGCTGTATTACATGATACACAGGCAGCCGGAGAGTTCTACGGAGACTGCTACAACATGCTGATGAACGGTCATGTCCAGGCTGTTGTAAACGGAGCATCCCTTTTGCTTAATGTTCCTTTAATGCGTAACTCAGTACGTCTGGATGTAAAGATCACCAATGCTACAGGCGGAACGGAGAACCCCATTACCATTGATTCGGTGGGCATATATTCAGGTGTGGTATACATGAACTATTACACTGATTATACTCTGCCTGAACTGTATCCTTCCAAATATGAGGAAAAACCGTTGGCATATCCTGCAACAGCTTGGAGTGAAGGACTCACAGACGGCACTTCACGACGTTTTACGTTCTACTGTCCTGCCAACAAGAGGGGATCGGCACAGACGACAGACCCCAAGCATAAACTGTTTTTTGCTCCTAATGGCATAACCTATCTGCAGATATGGGGCACGGACTCACAGGGAATCAGGGTAACGTACAAGTTCGCTTTGGGTGCAGACCTGATATCGGACTGCAATCTTTTGCCAAATACTGACTACTCTTATGAGTTTACAATAAGCAGCCCCGGTGATTATGCTACTGACAGTCGTGCGGAGAATCTCAATATGCAGGATTTCACCCAGTCTCCGTTGGCCAACTCGTATATGATTCATCCGCCCAGTGTAAAGGGTGTATGGAAATCTGTCAGGATACCTGTAAAGCGTATATATGATTTCTGGAATCCTACCGACGGTTATGAAAAGGTGCCTGCCAATGCGCTGAATGTGGGCTCATACGGATGGAGGGCCGAGATAATACGCAGCTCCGTTGAACTGGTTGAGGATGTAAACTTCAAGTGGATAAAACGTGAGGGTAATGATTACACAGACTATTTTGAGTTTGCCATTACCGAAGGAGTTGAAGGTAATATCATATTGGGCGTTCACCGTTATACCGATATGGCACGCACTCTGCTGGATGATGTGTTCCTGTGGAGCTGGCATATGTGGGTGACTGATTATGATCCGGATATTGTCTTGCCGTTACTTACGCCCGAGGTTGATGCCAGCGGTAATGATACCCGTTTTGTATACACTGTCTTGAAAGGCGAGGTAAACAGATTCTCCGGCAACATCTGGAAGACAGGCGCTGAACTTGACGGGCAGTATATGATGGACCGGAATCTGGGAGCTCTGTCCCAGACCGAGCGTCATGGACCTGGTACCCTATATTACCAGTGGGGCCGAAAGGATCCGTTCATGTATGCTTCAAGTATGAATCAGGCTCCCACTAAGGGGGTAGTCATATACAACCGATACAATGACGCGTTGGAATTTCCTTTCAGGTCATTGGCGCAGTTGCAGGCAATAGGCAGTGAGACAGACCTGGTACGTTATGCTGTTTATCATCCCGATACTTATTTATTGATTGCGGAATGGACAAACAGTGATATTGATGATTATGCCGGAATCAAATATATAGTATCAGGAAACTGGCGTGATCCAAAGTTAGGTTCAAGCAAAACTCCGGACTTAAGGGCCAAGAGCATATTTGACCCTTGCCCCCCAGGGTGGAAAGTCCCTGCTCAGGGTAGTATGACCTTCCCCACAGGAACAGTAACCAGCACCGTCAATAACATAAGTATCAGCACCTTGCCGAACGGCGCAGTTATTTATAGGCCGGTTGTGGGTTATTCGGCTTTCGGCGGTCCCTCAAATAATTACACATACTCCAATAACATAAACTATTGGACCAACAGGGTACCGAACGGAGGCAGTCAGCCATATATAATGATTGGCAATACGACTAACAGTGGCTTGCTGATACCCGTCCGCTGCGTCTCCTATACCGAACCTTAACCTGAAAGATGAGAAGATTTGGATACATATTAATGACTCTGGCACTCATCCTTACCGGATGCGGCAGGCAGGATATCCATAATGAATATCAGGGAGAGGTGGAGTTCGAGTTCCCCGCTTTCACCAAGGCGGGTTCACCCTCTGATGATACCTTCATGACTCTGCTGCTTAACAGGGAATCCAAGATCTATACGGGTCTGCACGGCAGTTACCGTCAGAAAGATGCCAAGGCCTGGATGACCCCGTGTCAGGTGGATGCATCGGGCGTATGGATGGCCGATGACAGCCGTTACGGACTGCGTGCCAATGTACCGAGCGGCGTCAATTCGTTCCAACTGACGGTGGTATCGCCGGCCGTTGCTCCCAACTGGCATGTGCTTGCTGTAGCTGATCCGCCAACCCCTGAGAAGTGGGGTTACAGCCTGACCCGCAGCGGTGACGGACTCTACATAAGCCATCAGGTACAGGTTACGGTTAACGGTAACCATATGAACCGCAAGTATGTCTATCAGTTCCCGGAGGACAACAAACTGACAGACCGCAGGGCCAAGGTTACAGTCAAGATGCAGTGCGGCGAGGATCTGGCATCGGTCCACATAAAGAAGATTGAGATAATGGATTTCTACCAGGATGCCAAGTTCAATCTGGCTACTGACAGTATTGAGAATATGACTGTGGATGCTGTGGGCGAGGTTCTGTACTCTGATGCCAATCCCGTTCTTGACCTTATAAACGGTGAGGCTGCTACCACGATAGTCACTGATTATCATCTCTTTGCCCTGAACTACGTGAAGCGTGACGAAGAGT
>Ga0265299_10001629_pt1 | contig 24946 bp, 20 predicted proteins | sample AusTroGonzalo_MG_4_FD_193485 | JGI IMG/M metagenome (GOLD analysis project Ga0265299, IMG submission 193485) | Bovine rumen microbial communities from tropical cattle in Woodstock, Queensland, Australia - Gonzalo_02 | ecosystem: Host-associated > Mammals > Digestive system > Stomach > Rumen ... | reverse complement strand
CTTAGGAGCTTAAAAAGCTTAGGAGCTTAAATACCAGTAAGCGTGTAAGCTCCTAAGCTTCTAAGCTTGTAAGCTTGTAAGCTTGTAAGCTCCTAAGCTCCTAAGCTAGTAAGCTTCTAAGCTTGTAAGCTCCTAAGCTCCTAAGCCTATTTTAGAAATCAAGACTGTATTTAATATGAACAAATACCACCTGAAATGTACCCAATGTGGCGAAGTCATTCCCGACTTTGCCACTTGGTTTTCACAGAACCAGCAGTGCAAGTGCGGCTGCAAACGCGCCGATGTCGTGTACAGCGCCGATTATCATACAATCGCGGAGCTGACGAAACCGGAGCACAAACCTGCCAACTTTTATCACTATTTCGACTTTCTGCCCGTGATGGACCAAAAGAACATCGTCTCGTTTGGCGAGGGGGCTATTCCGATTGAGGAGTGGGATTTCTTGGAGAAATATGCCCAGGAGAAGTATGGTGTCAACTGCAAGGTGATGGTCTATCGCAACGACCTGAACGGCGGCAGCAACACTTTCAAGGATATCGCTGCTTCCTTGGCGGCTTCTCTCTTCAAGGAGAACGGCGTGAAGGAGTTCTGCGTGGCATCTACGGGCAATACGGCCACGGCTTACGCCCGTTATTTGGCCGAAGCCGGGATTAAGTTTACGGTCTTCATGCCGCATGATGCGTGCGAGGACACCGTGAAGGCCATCCGTTCTTACGGACAGACGGTAATCGTGTGCGACGGCACTTACGGCGACGCCAAGAAGGAGGCTAACGACTTCCACGAGAAGAACCACGTGCTGATTTCCACCGGCAACATTGACCCCATTCGCGTGGAGGCCAAGAAGACCATGGTGTTCGAGTACTTGCGGCAGTTAGGCAAAATGCCTGATGTCTATATGCAGGCAGTTGCAGGCGGTACGGGGCCCATCGCCCTCGACAAAGGCATTCGCGACCTGCAGACCACCTTCCCGGAGACCAAGATGCCCCGAATGTTGCTGGTCCAGCAGGATACCTGCGACCCGATGGTGCAAGGGTGGGAGAGTGCCGTGAAGGCCGGATTCCCGGAGGGTTACGAGAAGAACTATCCCGTCATCCCGAATCCCCAGACCATGATTTCCATCCTCACCGCAGGCAATCCGGGCATGTACCCGATTGTCGCGCCCATCGTGCGCAAGAGCGGCGGCACATTCCTCCGCATGAAGGAGAGCGAGCTGGCGAAATACGGCCGAATCGTGAAAGATGAGCGCGGTATCTACTTCGGACCCGCCTCCATTGTCTGTTTCGCCGGCTTCTATAAAGCCTTGGAAGAAGGACAGATCCACGACGGCGAGACCGTGCTCTTGAACACGGGCGAGGGTGCTGATAGGGCCACCTGGTTCAAGAAAATGATTGATGAAACGTTGTAGAGACGCGGCGCGCCGCGTCTCTACATCAGGCGCTTACAAATTCGTTTGTGGGCGCCTGTTGTGTGTTTTACACAGGTTCGACAAGGTAGAATCCGTTATTTGTTTGCCTTTTCCTCGTCGTTGTCGTACCATTTCAGGTACTCCTTGGTGTATTTGCGGCCGGACTCTAACAAATCCCGCTTCTTGTTCTCGTCGATTCCGAAGTCGATGGCACGGACGCCGAGAGTGTCGATATAGATAGTGCGCTGCCAGTCGTCGCTGTGCAGGTGTACGTTGTTCTGGAAGTCGATGAGCGTGGTCACCAACGCCTTGGTGTAGGTGAATAAGCTGGTGATTTTGTTGCGGATCGTCGGCGTGTGTGTTTGATACATCGAGATGTCCTCCTTGGCATCCAAACGGAAGCCCAGCGTCTCCTTGTTGTAGATGTATTCGTCGCCATTGAGGGCTTTCATCACGCTCTTTTTCTTGTTGAACTTGTCGTAATATTCGGTGCGCCGGGCGTTTCTCTCCTTGTCGAATACATAGCTGTATTTGTCAAATGCCTTGATGGAGTAGTTGTCTAAAAGCCCTCCGTCCACATTGATATGGCCGTCACTATCCTTCACCGAGGCGAAGAACAACGGGATGGACATCGAGATGCGGGCGGCATCCGCCACCTTGACCCCACCTGTGTCCTGGGCGTTGAACGTCTTCGAGATTCCGGTGGACAGGTCGGCGCCGACCAGATGGATATCCATGAATTTTTTCGTCGCAGCGAGTTCTTTGAAGGTGATTTCACCGTTGCCGGTCTTTTTTTTGATCAAGTCGGCCATCAGGCTACGGAAATAGTCGCCCTTGTACCAGCCGTAATCCGAAATGAGCCTGGAAATGTTGGCCACACCGAAAGATTTGTCTAAGAATTTCTTGAAGTTCAGTCCCCAGAGGACTTCCCTCATCTCTTCGGCCGAGTAACGCAGCCCGACCATGACCGCGATCATGGCGCCCACGGAAGTTCCCGCCACGCGTTTCACGTCTTTCAAAATTCCCTTTTCGTCGAGCACTTCAAGCGCCCCGACATAGGCGATACCCTTCACTCCGCCGCCTTCAAAAACCAGATTTCTGAAATGATATGCCATAGTTGTTTAAGATTGGTGATTGATTTTTATCTTACTGTAAGCTTAGCACCCTGAACTCAGGCTTCTTTTCCAACAGCGGGTACTCCACCTTCACAACCACCTCTTCGCCCGGTTTCAAATCGAAATAGTTGTCGGAATACACGACCTGATAGCCGTGCGTCTCTTCAATAAAGACGCCTTTCTTCAACGATTTGGCCGACAGATGGATTTCGGCACAGTGGTCGCCGTATTCCGTCAGGACGGTGACGGGGGCGGAAGAGAGGTTCAGCAGCTTGGGTTTCACGAAGTAGGTGAGATAGGACACTTTTTCGGCGTCGTCGGGGGTGAAAGTGGCCTCCACATAGACGTTACCGGCACTTTTCACGCCCTTGGGTAGAACCACGACGGCGGCCTTTACGCTGCTGTTCGCAGCGGCGGAGGTCAGTGCGCCCGCCGAATTGACCAGCTGCCCGTCCATGGTCTTGATAGTCCACTCGAACTGACCGCTCGTCGTTTCGAAACAGTCGTTGATCAGGTACAACTCGATGGTATCCTGCGAGATATGGCGCGAGGCGATGGCCACGTTGGCATAGAGTTGCGGCAAACGGTAGTACAACGCTTTCGGATTGCCCGCCACGTCGATACAGCTCCAGGAGGCCACGGGCCAGCAGTCGTTGAGCTGCCAGAAGAGGGTGCCGCTGCATCTTTCGTGCTGGATTCTATGCGCTTCGATGGCCTGCGTGATGCCGTCGGCTTGCACCAACTGGCTGATATAAACGAACTTGTCGAGATTATTGGTGTCTTTGAAACCGTATAAGTCATCCATGGCTTTCAGGATAATCGGCACCCCGCGACCGTGCTTCTGGTGGTTGCGCATGGCCGGGGATTGCAGCTTGTGCTCACCTTCAGGGATGAAGGCGTTCCAGAGCGACATTTCGGGATAGGCTTGGAAACCGTATTCGGTCATGAAGCGGCCGGTTTTCTCCCACCAGATTTCGAACGGTAACTCGCCCCACCAGACTCCCCAGTAGTGGCTGCAGCCGTGTGTGGTACACTCGGGATGCCCCCAGCCGTAAGTGGGCGATGAGTGTACATAGTTGGCCTTGTACATGTTGTCTATGCAGACTTTCGGCAGCAATTTCTCGAAAAGTTGCTCGTAATCCTCATACATTTGTACGTATTGCTGGTCGGTGTAACCCAGCGCATCTTTCCAGCCCCAGTCCTCCAGACCGTTGTGTACCTCGTTGTTGCCGCACCAGGTCGCGATGCAGGCATGGTGGCGCAGACGCTTCACCTGCTCTTCGGCCTCGATCTTCACGTTGTCCATAAAGGCCTGGTCGCCAGGGTAGATGTTGCAGGCGAACATAAAATCCTGCCACACCAAAAGGCCTAACTGGTCGCAGTAGTTGTAGAAAGCTTCATGCTCGTAAATACCGCCGCCCCAGACCCGTATCATGTTCATATTCGCGTCTTTAGCCTGTTTTAGAAGCTCGGCATAGCGGTCGTCACCCTCGCTGCGGGCGAGTACGCCGGGGTAGGAAGAGGCGGGAATCCAGTCCGTACCGCGCATAAAGAGCGGCTTGCCGTTGACAATGAACTGGAATGACTCGCCGATGCTGTCCTTTTTCTGGACCAGTTCCACCGTGCGCAATCCGTGCGAATGCAGCATGGGAGTGGACATACCCTCCGTACTGAGGTTAAAGTAGTAGAGGTGCGCTTCGCCCGCCCCGTTTGGCCACCAAAGTTTCGGATTCTCGATGGTCACAGGGATGATTACGGTATTTTCGCCCTTGTGCAGTTTCGCTTTGTACTGGATTTCCTGGCTGTAGCCATCCTTGTCGGTAATATTCAGCAACAGATTGGCCGTCAGCTTTTTGTCGGCCTGGATTTCGACTTCCACTTCAGCAATCCACGGGCGGTTCGAATCTTGTGACGGTTCGGTGTCTTTGATGTAGAAGTCGTTGATTTTCATGTCGTTCCACGACTCGATATAGACATCTTTCCAGATGCCGCAAGTGTTGAGCTTCGGCCCCCAGTCCCAGCCGCTTTCATACTGTGCCTTGCGGGTAAACACCCGATTGTCAGGGAGTTTGTACGGCAGTTTGGAAGCCGCGATGCTATCGAACGGGGGGGAGGGCAGGAAACGGACGCGAAGCTCATTGCCGACTTCGTCCAATTTTTCGGGCATCGGGAAACGCCACGTGCGGAACATGTTGTTGGTCATGGAGTCGCCCGTCGTGGCCACCAACCGTTGACCGTTGATATAGACTTCGGCGTAGGTGTCCAACCCCTCAAATACCAACTCGTTATGGGCGAAAGATTTACCTTGCCCACAATTCTTGTCAAAATGGACGCGGTATTCCCACACGCTGTCGGACACCCACTGCACGAGTTTCTCGTTGTCACCGTAGAACGGGTCGGGAATCAGTTTGTTGGCTAACAGGTCGTCGTGGATGTTGCCGGGCGCAGTCGCGTCGTACCATTTGTCGGCATAGCGGAACTGCCAGGCGTTATGCACGCACCCGTACTGCGAATTCAAGTACCGCCGCTCGGATTTGAGGGTGGTCTTGTCGGATTTACACCCTATAAGCGCGACAATAGCGATGAGGAGGGTTAATATGAGGGGATGATGTTTCATTGAATTTGGAATTAAAGGTGAATAGGGGTTAGGCAAGAGGCAAGAGGCAAAAGGCAAGAGGCAAGAGGCAAGAGGCAAAAGGCAAAAGGGAATAGGCAATAGGTACGAGCACCAATAACTGCTAACTACTAACTGCTAACTGCTAACTCAAGAATCCCTGTTTCTTCAGCGTTTCCGCCAGCACCCCTGCGAAATGCTCGTTATCGGGCTGGGTGTAGCGGTGTTTCGTGAAGACCTGTGCGAGGTTGTCGCAGTCGGGGTTCTCCGCGAGAATCCCCTTCGTCTCCTCGGAACTCTCCTTCTCGCGGTAGAATTCGTTGATGCGCTGCTCGTTGTAGTCGTGGTAAACTTCCTGATGCACAAAGGTTTCCACGGGCAGTTTCTGCGTCAGGGCGGGCTTTTGCACGGGGTAGCCCATCGGGATGCAGGCCACGGGGATGACGTGGTCGGGAAGCTGCAGCACCTCCACGAACTTATCGACATTGTAGGTGATGGTGCCGAGCCAGCAGAAACCGAGACCGAGGGATTCGGCGGCCACGCAGGCGTTCTGCGCGGCGATGAGCGCGTCGGTGACGGCCCAGTGGTACGATTGCAAGTTGCTGTAAGCCTCCGTGTTGGCATCGCGGAAACGGCAGTACTGGTTGAAGCGGCGGAAATCGGCGCAGAAGGTGAGGATCACCGGCGCGGAGGTCGCCATCGGCTGGTTGAAATGGAATGGCGCGAGCTTGGCCTTCATCTCGGCATCACGCGTCACGATGATGCTGAACAGCTGCATGTTGCCCATCGTGGAGCCGCTGCAGGCCGCCTTGAGGATCAAGTTCAGGGTCTCGTCATCAACCGGCTGGTCGGTGTATTCGCGCACGCTGACGTGGTTGAGGAGGGTTTCCAACGTGGGGTTATAGTCTGGTTTTATGACACCTACGCCCTTGCAGTGCGGGCATACGACGGGGGTATTGTCTTTACTCATGATGAATGGATTTTTTACGCTGCAAAGATACCAAAAATACGGTTCATTTCCGGAAGACACGACAAACCGAAAAATGTGTATCTTCGCGCCTCGAAAACCTTAAACGCTAATCCCACTAACAAACATTCTTCTATTCTGAAACTTGAAACCCGAAATTTGAAACCCCTAAAACCCAATAATATGAACATCAAAACCTACATTCAAGAGAACGAACCCCGTTTTTTAGACGAATTGTTTTCCCTTTTGCGTATCCCGTCCATCAGCTCGCAGAGTGAGCACAAAGGCGATATGGTGCGCTGCGCCGAGCGTTGGAAAGAGCTGATTATGGCCGCTGGTGCCGACAAGTGCGAGGTCTATCCCACGGAGGGCAATCCTATCGTGGTGGGACAGAAAATCGTGGATCCCAACGCCAAAACGGTGCTGGTCTATGGCCACTACGATGTGATGCCTGTGGATCCCATAGAACTCTGGAACACAGAGCCTTTCGAACCCGTCATCAAGGATGGCAAAATCTGGGGACGCGGCGCCGACGACGACAAAGGACAGTCGTTCATGCACGCCAAAGCGTTCGAGTATATGGTGAAATCGGGCACTCTCAAATGCAATGTCAAGTTCATGCTGGAGGGCGAGGAGGAAATCGGTAGCACGCAGCTCTACGACTTCTGCACGCAGCACACTGATCTGCTCAAGTGCGACGTCATTCTGGTCTCCGACACGGGCATGATTGCCACCGATACGCCCTCTATCACCGCCGGTTTGCGCGGTCTTTGCAACATGATTGTGAAGGTCACCGGCCCGAACCGCGACCTCCACTCTGGTATCTTCGGCGGCGCGGTTGCCAACCCCATCAACGTGTTGTGCGACCTCATTTCCGGCCTCATCAACGACAAGGGAGAGGTCACCATTCCCGGTTTCTACGACGATGTGGTGGTGCTCACCAAGGAGGAACGAGAACTCATCGCCCAAGCCCCATTTTACGAAGAAGAGTATAAGAAATCCTTGGATGTCAAAGAATTATATGGCGAAGAGGGTTATAGCACCATTGAGCGCACGGGCATCCGTCCGAATCTGGGCGTTTGCGGCATTGAGGGTGGCTATACCGGCGAGGGCTTCAAGACGGTGCTCCCTGCCACCGCTTCCGCCAATATCTCCATGCGTTTGGTCGCCAACCAGGATTCCCACAAGATTGCGGAACTTTTCCAGAAGCATTTCGAGAACATCGCCCCCGACTACGTGAAGGTGGAGGTGATTCCCGCGCACGGCGGCGAGGCTTACCGTTGCGGCATGGATGTGCCTGCGTATCAGGCTGCTGAGAAAGCCTACATGGACGTCTATGGCAAACGGCCCATCCCGACTTACAGCGGCGGCAGTATCCCGATTGTCGCACACTTCGAGAAGGCGCTCGGCGTGAAGTCCATCCTCTGCGGCTTCGGCCTTGCCGAGGACAACATCCACTCCCCGAATGAGAACTACAAACTCGAACACTTCCGTCGCGGCATCGAAGTAATCACGCACTTCTACGAACATTTCTGCGAGATGTAGTACGCGTTTGTTTCGTGAAAAAAAACAGGAACGGAATGATTGTCAGTCCGTTCCTGTTTTTTTTAGGCAAGAGGTAATAGGCAAAAGGCAAAAGGCAAAAGGCAAAAGGCAATAGGCAACAGGCAATAGGCAACAGGCAACAGAGATGGTGCCCTTGAACCTTGAACCTTGAACTTTGAACTTTGAACTTTCAGTTCAGGTCCCAGCAGAGCGAGACGACATCCCGCCAGGGGAGGTTCAGCCGCTCGGCGGTAGGTTGGTGGCAGAGAGTGCCGGCATGGCAGAGGATGCCCTGCATGAGTTCGGGGGCGCGTTGCAGGGCGTAGGGCAGCGAGGGCGCGTGCGCGAGGGTCTCCGCCAAGGGCAACACGAAATTGGAGAGGGCGATTTGGAAACCGGCCTCCGACAAGGTCTCCTTGTGGATTTTCTCCGTCACGGGAATGTTGTCGTCGCCATGCAGCAGGTCAAGGCATATCATGGTGATTTTCCGTTCGTTAACGGCTTGGATATACGCTGGCGTGAGTGCGTCGGGTGCCAGCATGGAGAACAGGATCTGCTTCTCCTTGGAAAGGGCGATCTGGTCTAAGGTGAAGGCGTCGAACTTGAACACGAGCCGGCTCAACATGACCAAGTCTGCGAAACGGGAGGTGAATTCCACGCCTACATTGGCGTAGTCCGTATCGGTGAACGGGTTGTGGTTCGTGAAACACTGTTGCACATACACATCCAACTGCTGATCAATCAGGGTTTTCACGGCATTTGGAGTGAGGAATATGCTTTCCGGGGTTGACGTTTCGGGCTTGGCCAGCGCAATGGAAAACTTGCGAATAGGCGCTTCAACCGCCGCCTCCCAAGTCTGGGTCTCCACGTGCGGGGTATCTTGGAGGATGATGTATTCTGAGCTCATATTGTGCGTTTCAGGTTTAAAGGCAATAGGCAAAAGGCAAAAGGCAACGGGGAACAGGGTTAAAATGAGAATTTGCGGGTTTGGTCGTCGATGCGTTCGATGGTGACGGGCGTGTATTCACCGTTGAGGAGGGATTCCACCTTGTCGGTCCATTCGATGAAGCAGTAGCTGCCGCTGTAGAGGTAGTCCTGGAAGCCGATGCGGGTGGCGTCGTCAGGGGTGTCGATGCGGTAGAAGTCGAAGTGGTAGAGCGGCTCTCCGTCGCGGGTCCAGTACTCGTTGACGATGGCGAAAGTGGGGGAGGTCATGCCGCCCTCCACGCCGAGTTGTCGGCAAATCTCCTTGATGAGGGTGGTCTTGCCGGTGCCCATCTCGCCGAAAAAGCCGAACACACGCTCCTGCGGATGCGCCTCCAACAATTGTCGCGCCACATCCGAAAGTTCTGTTTCTTTTGCTATAACAGTGTGTATCATACAGTTAGCATTTCTTGAACGTCTCTACAGATTTCAAGTTGCAAAGGTAAAAATTTTTCGGAAATTAGGACGCCGTCAGAACTCCACCATCAATTTTACATTGATCAGCCGTCCCGTCAAATACGTGGGCACGGCGCGCTGGATGTTGTAGATGTCGGTCACCCACATGTAGGATGACACGTTGTAGGTGCCCAGCAGGTTGAAAACTTCGACATAAATGCCGGCGTTCTTGATGCTGCGCAGGAAGGCGGACTTGTGTTTCATGCGGTCGCGGCTCTGTTCGAGAAGCATGAACGAGAGGCCCAAATCGACGCGGCGGTACCACGGGGTGCGGAATACACGCTTGGCCGGCTCGGATTTCGGAGGACCATAGGGCAGACCGCTGGCAAAGACAAAGTTCAGGTGTACGCGGAACTGCGGAAACGACGGGATGTGGTCTTGGAAGAAGAGGTTGAAGGCCACCTGCTGGTCCGTGGGGCGCGGAATGTATCCTACCTCCACCTGATTGCCTTCCGCATCGATAGTATAGTCGCCGATGACGTCCTCCATCGTCTTCATCAGGGAAACCGAGAACCACGACTCTAACCCGCGCACGAATTCGCCGCTCAAACGCAGGTCTATACCCGTGGCGTAACCTTTGGCGTTGTTCTTGCCATTATATATAATTTGCACGTTGTCAACATTGTAGGAAATCAGCCGGTCGAGGTATTTGTAGTAGACTTCGGCGGTGAACTTGAATGGACGACGCCACATTTTGAAGCGGTACTCCCCACCGGCAACGACCTGTGCAGACCGCTGCGACTGGATGTCGGGGTTGAGGGTGCCGTCGGGGAAGCGCATCTCCCTATAAAACGCTGGCTGATAGTAAAGTCCCGTTCGCAGACTGAACCGCCAGTCCTGCCGCCAGCGCGGCTTGTACAGGAATGCGAGTCTCGGCGATACGGTGAACTCTCTCGTGTTATAGGTCCAAAAGTGTGCGCGGAGACCGCCGGTGAGCGTGAAACGGTTCGCGCTGTCGCCGTCAATCTTCCAAGTGTCTTGTATATAGCCTGTAAACCGCCAGGTGTTCAGTGTGTTGCTGCAAACTAAGTAGTTCTCCTCTCCGAAGTCGAGCAGACGTGCGGGGTCGCCTTCCACGACAATTTCGCCGGGTGTTGTGGGAATATAGGGCAATGTGTAACCCGATGAGTCGAGCATCGTCCACTGCTTGATATGGTCGTTGATGTACTCGTTCTGTGCCTTTACACCCCATTCCAGCTTGTTGCGGAAGGGGAGGTTATGCGTGCCCTGCAGGTCGGCAGCGCTCACCACCGAGGAGAGGTGGTTGCGGGCGTGTTCCATATAGCTGCCGTAACCCAGTTCGTCGCCGATCTCCACTTCGCCGTCGCCGCCGAGCCGGATGTCGTTGAGCCAATATTGCGCGAGAATGTCGTAAGTTTCGCTCTCCTTGGCGTAATAAGACGACAGAATCAATCTTAACTGGTTTTTGTCGTTGGGCTTGTAAAGGAACGTAAGGCCGCCGAGGTAGTTCTGGTAGCGGTCCACCTCCTGTCCCTCGTAGAAAGCGCGCAGCTTCAGCGACTGGTCTACTGTGCCGAAGTTCTTGTTCACGCTGTCGGGCTGGAACAGGTAGTAGTTATGCGACAGGTTGCCCAGAAGGCTGATGGAAAGTTTCGGGTGGACATCCCATTTGAGCAGGAACTGCGTGTCGAAGAAGCGCGGCTTGTAGTTGCCGGCGGTCTCTAACGACTTGAGCAGGTAGGCATTGGACTTGAATCGGAGTCCGATGAGGAAGGAGAAATTGCCGGCTTTGCCCTCGGCGTGGGCAGTGGCTCCGAGAAGGCTCGCGGAGAAGGAACCACCGTACATCGTGGGTTCTTTGTAGACGACGTCGAGCACGGATGACATTTTGTCGCCGTATTTGGCGTCGAAACCGCCGGCCGAGAAGGTGACATTGCCAGTCAGGTCGCTGTTAATAAAGCTCATACCCTCCTGCTGGGCGTTACGCACGAGGAACGGCCGGTAGATTTGGATGCCGTTCACGAATACCAGGTTTTCGTCGAAGTTGCCGCCGCGCACGTTGTACTGCGAGCTGAGTTCGTTGTTGGAAGCGGTGCCGGGCAGCATCTTGATGAGTGATTCCATGCCGCCGGTGGGGGAGGGGAGTTGAAAGGTGAGCTTTGGATTTACCTGCACATAGCCAGTAGTAGAAGCACCAACGATGTTGACGGCATCCAAACGCTCGCCGTTGGTGCGCAAGATGACGTTGATGTTGCGGGTCTCCTTCGTCTTGAGACGCAGGTCGATGAGTGTATCGTTGTGACTCAAATGCTGGATAAAGAGGCGTATGTCGCGCTCGGCGGGCACGGAAAGGTTGAACTGACCGTGCTCGTTGGTGATGGTCTGCTGGTCGAAGTCGACGCCCCGGATGACGGCACTTTCAATGGGGTCACCGAACTCGTCGGTCACCACCCCCTTCACGGTGCCGTTCTGCGCGAAAACAACTGCCGAGCAGAGAAGTATAGCGAGGGTAATAAGTATCTGATGTCTCAAAATCTTGAACATGAAATAGCTATTACGAACAAACGCCGGATTTATTGTGTCTGAACAAAAAAAAACTGCTGTGTGGATACAGCAGTCCTTTTTCTGTCAGTCCTTATATATATACATTTATATTATAAGATACCTTTCTCGCTAGCTTCAATCAGGCATTGATAGATGCCTTTCTTGTTGATGTGGCGCATACCGTGTGCGGAGACCTTGAGGTAAATCCACTCGTCCAGTTCAGGAACATAGAACTTTTTGGTATGCAGATTGGGGTTGAATTTTCTTTTCGTGCGAATATTGGAGTGGGAGACATTGTTGCCCACAATCGCTTTTTTTCCTGTGATTTCGCAAACTCTTGACATTGTTATCTTCTTTTAATTGTTATACTTACACTTGATTTTTTCGAGCGGCAAAAATACACTTTTTTTCGATATGCCCGTCACCTGTTTTTTGATTTTTTTTGACCGTCTTTCGAGACGTCCCACGCCGCGTATTTGGCTATGGTTTAATAGGTCGAATAGGCGATTTCCAGCCGCAGTCGCGAGGGCGAGGCGGGGTCGGTGCCGTCGAGGACGAGACGGTGCGGGCGCACGGCAGCGCCTCGTACAATGAGGTTTATGCTGTTGCTCCAGTCGCCTTGTCCGAGGATTAGCTCTTGCACATACTTGGTGATGCGGAAACGGTATTCGTGTTTTGTGGCGTCGTAGGTTCCGCCGTAGTAGGCACTATAGGTATAGTAGTCGTCGTCCGGCAGGAAGCGGATTGCACCGTCGGACTTGCCGATGCCTTGCAGCGTCAGTGCGGTGGGCGGTGTCAGGTACACTTCGTTCCGGTCCACGTTGGTGATGACCAGCTCGGCGCGATGGATGGCCACGCGTTGGTTGTACTGGTCGAAAGCGTGCTCCAGATACGGGAAGGTGATACGGGTCTTGACGCCTCCTCCTCCCTGTACATAGAGCACTTGCTCGCCGAGAGAGGTTTGATGCTGCACCACTTCGTTCAAGAAATCGTTGTTCTGCGAGTTCGCATAGTCGTGGTCAAAGTGGGTGAAACGAGCGCACTTGTCAGTGCAGGAAAGCGTGTAACGCGCATTCTGTGTGGTGTCATTATGATAAAAGAGTGTCAGACCGGTCAGGGAACTGGTCAAGTTGGTCATGAGCATGTAGCCGCGCGTGCCGCTGTGCGACACAGCCTGGATGTACAATCCCTTTAAATAGTCGCGCAGACTGCTGTTGAGGTCGCTCTCGTGGTTGAGCAGCTCCTGCCCGAAGGCTTGCGACAGTCGGATGCGCAGGTGCGCGTTGTAAACGCCGGTGTCCACCACAACGGTGGTGTTGGGTTTCAGCGTGTAGTTGGAGAGCTGGTAGTTGAGCGGCGTGGCGTCGAAGCCGACTGTGCTGTTCTGGTAATAGGTCGCCGAAGGGTCCATGCTCTCGTTGAGTCGGTGCACACGGATACCCACGGCCGAATTGGTGTCGCCGTAGTAGCCTGATATCTGCAAAGTTAGAACGGCAGAGTCGATGATGGGGTGTGCACCAAAGTTGACGGCGGCCCCGCCAAGGGCTAATTCCGTGCAGATGGCCGCACTGCTGTTTCCGAACACGGGGTCGGCGAGATGGCCGAGGACATGCGCCGACGTCTTGGTGGTGTTGAGGGTGTCTTCAATGACGGACCAAGCCTCCAACGTGATGGTGTCGGTGAAGTCGGTGCCCACCAGATTGTCGAGCAAGTCATAACCGATGGGCGAGCTCTCGTTCTTGCACGAGGACAAAAAAATGCACGTTAGCAGAACTAATGTGCAATAAAGGATTCTTTTCATGCGGGTAAGCATTATAAAACGTTCGCTTTTTCGAGAAGTTCGTCGTAGAACTCATCGTACATGTCCACGTAGTTGTCATCGTCGGGGTGTTGGAGCACAGGCTTGCCGGACTTCTCGACGTAGGTGAGGAGTTTCTTCTTGATGTCCTTGGTGAGGGCGACACCGTCGGAGTAGTCGATGGCGGCTTGGACAATCTGGTCGTAGCCGGCCTTGCGGAAATGTTTGAGACCGGCGGTGGGGATGTTCGTCTGTTTCAGCTTCTTGGCGAAGTTGGGGGAGAACTTGTCGGGGAACTCGTCGGGCAGGATGGAATAGACCACCTGTGTGCCCTGGAGCAGCGGGTCGTCTTTGTAGACGGTCTTGACGAACAGCGGCACGAGCGCCGAAATCCAGCCGTGGCAGTGGATGACGTTGGGATCCCAGCCCAGCTTGCGGACGGTCTCGATGACGCCCTTCGCGTAGAAGATCGCGCGCGAATCATTGTCGGGGTAGAAGTTGCCCTCGGCATCGTGGTACTGCGTCTTGCGCTTGAAAAAGTCCTCGCTGTCGATGAAGTAAATCTGCATGCGGACGTTCTGCAGCGACGCGACCTTGATGATGAGCGGATGGTCCGTGTCCTCGATGATGATGTTCTGTCCGGAGAGCCGGATGACCTCATGGAGCATGTGCTTGTGGTCGTTCACGCAGCCGAATTTCGGCATGAAAGTGCGGATTTCGTTCTCGCGCTCCTGAATACCCTGTGGCAGGAAGCGGCAGATGTTGGCGATGTAACCCTCGGGAAAGTAGGGATATATCTGGGGTGTGATGAATAAAACCTTCTTCTGAGCCATTATAAGAAATTTGTCGGCAAATATACGATTTTTTTGGATATAAAAATTTTTTTTTGAAAATGCGCTACCATATCAAAAAAAGTGTATTTTTGCCGCGCCTTTGAGCCCAGGTGGTGGAATTGGTAGACACGCTACTTTGAGGGGGTAGTGGGAATAATCCCGTGCAAGTTCGACTCTTGTCCTGGGCACCAAAAAAAAGCCGTTCATTCGAACGGTTTTTTTTATGTCCCTTTGTAGAAACTTGGCGCGCCATCTCTCTACAAAACGCGCTGAAAATCTGTAGATTACGCCATCTCTCTACGGCGCGACAGACACGATTCGTCGCAGTCCTTCCAGCACCGTTTCCCTATTCGTCCCGATGTTCATCCGCATGAATCCCTCGCCTTCGGGACCGAAGTCCGTGCCGTTGTTCAACCCTATTTTCGCGTCGTAAACAAGCTTGCGGACCAGCTCTTTTTGCGGAAGATTCCATGCTCGGAAGTCCATCCAGAGCAAAAAGGAGGCTTCCGGTCGCATGAAAGTGACCTCGGGACAGTGCTCTTTCAGGTACTGTTCCGCCGTGTCGATGTTGCCCTGCAGGTACGTGAGCAGTTGCTGCAGCCACTCGCCGCCGTGCGCGAAGGCCGCCTCCGTGGCGTGGTAGGCGAAGATATTGCCGAGCGACAGCTCGTTGCCGTCGAGGAAGCCGAAGAAGGTCTTGCGGATTTCCGGGTCTGGCACGTAGCACACCGACGAGGCGATGCCCGCCATGTTGAAGGTCTTGCTTGGCGCGAAGAAAGTGATGCTGTTGCATTTCGCAGCCTCGGACACCGTGGAGAAGGAGGTGTGCTGGGAGCGTCGGTAGGAGAGGTCGGCGTGGATTTCGTCCGAGATGACCAGCACGCCCTTCCGCAGGCAGATGTCGGCCACGCGCGCAAGCTCATCTTTCGTCCATATAGTGCCGCCGGGATTGTGCGGATTGCTCAGAATCATCACCTTGCAGCCTTCGGCCTTGCGCTCCAAGTCTTCGAAGTCAATGGTGAAGCGTCCGTTCACGGTCTTCAGCGGACTGCTCACGAACACGCGGCCTGTGCGGTGCGGCACGTTGAGAAATGGAGGATAGACCGGTGTGGTGATCAGCACCTTGTCGCCCGGAACGGTGAAGGTCTGCAGCACAAAGGCGATGCCCTGCACGATGCCCGGGATGAAGTGCATGCGGCTCCAGCGCGTCTCGATGCCGTAACGCTCCCGGAACCAGTTCAGCACGGCCATCTTGTAGCCGTCCGGTGCGAAGGTGTAGCCTAGAACCTCATGTTCGCAGCGCTTGCGCACAGCGTCGAGGATGAAGTCCGGCGTCTTGAAATCCATGTCGGCCACCCACATCGGCAGCAGGTCGTCGGTGCCGAACACTTCAGGGGTCATGTCGTGCTTCACGCAGAAGGTGCCCTTGCGGGAAGCGATGGTGTCGAAATCGTAAACTTTCATAATGTAAAATGAAGAATGAAGAATGAAGAATAGGGTTTTACTTGTTTGTTATTGTTTTTAAATTTCGTCGGGATGTGATGATAATGGAAGAAAGCAATCGAAGAAGTTCAAGGTTGTCTTCATAGATGCTTTCAAAGGATTCTTTGTTGAGATATCCACTTTCATGTAATAATTCAAGCCAATATGAAGTTTCGTCAGCCTCTTTGTAAGCAATGCTCATTTTAGTAATGAAATCGGGTTTTGTTTGACCACGATTTCCTTCTCGAACGTTTGCGCCGATGCTGGTTCCACTCCGGAGTATTTGCTTGGACATCACGAACTCGTGTTTCTCCGAGCATAGATATTTGTATAACTTGATGATTCTCAGCGCGAACTTTTTACTTTTGTCCAAGATGACATTGTCTGTTTTCATATTGTTTGATATTAATCATATTTTGTTTATTCACATAACGAGTCGCATCCTAACGGTCAAAGTCTGGAAATATTATATTCCCAATAAAAAAATATTCTTCGTTATGCATTCTTCATTCTTCATTTAAATATCGTTACGTTCCCTATGACCACCTTCTCTTTCCCGCCTTTGGGTTTGTATATCACGCGGCAGACGTACACGCCGCCGGTCAGGCCGTCACCGTCCCAGCCGCGGGTCATCTCCTCCGTGCGGAAGACGAGGATGCCCCAGCGGTTGTAAATCTCCATCTGGTACTCCTCCACGAGGTCGGGATAGTTAAACACGGGCAGGAACTCGTCGTTGATGCCGTTTTGTCCCGGTGAGAAGGCGTTGGGCAGCCAAAGTTGCAAGACGGGCTCTTCGCCCGGAGTGTAGAGGATGTGCAGTGTCACCACGGAGTCGCAGCCGTTGGACGCGGTGAACATGAAGGTGTAATCCCCGGGCTCCGTGAAGGTCTCCCCGTTGTAGTGGAAATCCTCATCCGGCGAGATGTACTCCACGATGGAAGTGTGCTTGGCTGGCAATACCGTGAGCGTGAGCGTGTGGAGGACAAGGGCCGTGTCGGTGCATTCATAACGGGTCAGGGTGTAAGTGCCCGGTGATGAATATCCGGGTGTCGAAAATCCGTAACCCTCGTAGGACTCTCCCACGCAAATGTCGTCATTGTAGGTCAATTCGAGGTCGGGCGGGAGGTTATCGCCGAAGATAGTGATGCTGTCCACCTCAAAATAAACGCAGTTTAACATGCCGTGAAACAAGGGACCGTCCTCGACCACTTCGCCAACACGAAAGGCGATACGGGAGTTGGGTGGCACCGTCACCCCTTTGCATTGGAAGTTTGAGTAACAAGAGGTTCGGTGGGTACAGTCGTAACTGTAAACTGACAAGGTGTCAATGGGCACGAAGAGCGCGATGGGGTTGTATCCGACGACAAGGGCATCAATATTGTCCCACGGGTTGGGATTTGGAATCACGGTGACAGGGGAATTTTCGTGCAGGTAGCCCACTATGATTTTAGCACCGTTGGGGAAAACGGTATCCGAAAAATCAAACAACTGCTCTGAGTTGATCCTCCTGGCCAGCGTGATGGCGGCTTTGAACGAGATTCCAGTGGGGGATCTGTCGAGGACGGGGGTGATGCCAAACTCCTCCGATATTTGCGGAGGATTCCAACGTGCGTTACGTTTCACGACTCGCAGGTAATTGTCTCGCACCATTTCCGGAGGCCAGTAGAGAAATCCACACATGGGATGAACTCCAATCTCGTGGGTGCAGCAGTACAACCAGCAATTGTCCGGCAACACGTAGGTGGAATCCCAACCGCTGGTGGTAAGACCGTTGAAGAAATGGAAGCCCTCGTCCTCGAAGTTTTCAAAATAAGGCAGCGGCACCGGGTCGCAGCCGGGTTGTGCGCCCGCCCGATTCCATACGCCGAGCACGATTGTTACCATAATCACCCATCGGAACAGCTTTCTTTTCATGCGAATTTTCCGTTACAAACATCTCAAATCCCGACAACCATTCTCCCCTTTTTCGCTATGTCGCACGAAACCTCAAAAACGTTACAAAGAAAAAACATTTTTTTCGATGCCTTAAGAAGAGCGAAGCAATGACGGCTATAGGGCTGCCGCAATGAAGAACGTAGGGCTGCCGCAATGCGACCGCCCTACAACATTCTTCATTCTTCATTCTTCATTATGCATTCCGCCGATAGGCGCTCTCGAACTCCGTCCGCGCCATGATGGAGCGCCCCAGCGTCGCCTCGTCGGCGTATTCGAGCTCCTCACCGACACCGATACCGCGTGCAATGGTAGTGATAGTCGGAACTTTTTCTTGGATGTTCTTGTAAATGAAGAAGTTGGTGGTGTCGCCCTCCACGGTGGCGGGCAACGCGAGGATGACCTCCTTCACGGGTTCAGTCTCAATCCGCAGGAAAAGTTCCTGGATGGTGAGCTGCTGGATGCCCACGCCGTCCATCGGGGAAATGACACCGCCGAGGACGTGATAAACACCTTGGTATTGGTGGGTGTTTTCGATGGCGATGACGTCGCGGATGTCCTGCACCACGCAGATGACGCCGCTGTCGCGCTTGGGATTGGCGCAGATGTCGCAGATTTCATGGTCGGAGATGTTGTGGCACCGTTTACAGAATACCACGTCGCTCTTCAGTCGGGAGATGCGGTCAGTGAGCAGTTGCACGTTGGCCTCGTCCTGCTTGATGAGGTACAGGGCAAGTCGCAAAGCCGATCGTTTCCCGATGCCCGGCAGCTTCGAGATTTCGTTGACAGCGTTCTCTAAGTTCTTGGAATAGAGGGAAATCATTCTTCTTCGGGATCGAATATGAGGGTGGAAAAGCGATTGAGGTCGAAAATCTCATTGGCGGTGTCGCAAAGTTCCTCCGCCGTGATTTTCTCCAATGTCTGGATGCTCTCGTCCATATCGGGCACCTCGTCGTAGAAAAGGGCGTGGTGGCCGGAGGAGAGCAGTTCGTTGAGCTTGCTCTCCTGTGCGAGCGCGAGCTGTCCGATGTACTGCTTCTTGGCGTAATAGAGCTGCATGATGCCTAACTTGTTCTTTTTCAGCTTCTCTAACTCATGGCGCACCAGCTCTAAACAGTGGTCGCGCTCATGGGCGTCGCAGCCGAAGTAGACGCTGAAAAGACCGCAGTCGGAGAAGGCGTTGAAGTAGGACTCCACCGTGTAGGCCAGCCCTTTCTTCTCCCGCACGCTCATGTTGAGGCGCGTGTTTTGTCCCTGGCCGCCCAAGAGGTTGTTGAGCAGCATGAACGGCGCGCGCTTGGGGTGGCGGAAATCGTAAGCAGGGACACCGGTGACAACGTTGGTTTGCGAGGTGCTCTTGCGCATGTTTCTCGTCTGTGGAGAATAACTATTGTATGGGATTCGTTGCCGTTTTCCCTCCTTTATGCGGCCGTCACCGAAATATTTCTCGCAGAGCCGGACCAGTTTTTCCGTTGAAATGTTGCCTACAGAAGCCAATACCACATTCTCCAAGGTGTAGTTTTCTGTGGTGAAGGCCATAATGTCCTCGCGGTGAATGCCTTGCACACTCTCCTTGGAGCCGAGGATGTTCTTGCCCATATCGTGTCCGCTGAAGACCAGCGACTCGAAGTCGTCGAAAATCAGTTCCGAGGGACTGTCGTTGTAGTAGTTGATTTCCTCAAAGATGACGGTTTTCTCCTTTTCCAGCTCTTTCTTGGGGAAGGTGGAATGGAAGAAGATGTCGGCGAGGAGTTCGACGGCGCGGGGATAGTCGGGGGAGAGGAAGGAGGCATGGAAGTCGGTCTCTTCCTTGGAGGTGCTGGCGTTGAGGTCGCCGCCGACGCTCTCCATTCTGTTGATGACGCGGTAGGCGTTGCGTTTCTCCGTACCTTTAAATATAGTATGCTCCACAAAATGAGCCAGCCCGGGGTGTTGTGCGGGCTCGTCTCGGGTTCCGGCATCGATGAGGATGCCGAAGTGGGAAATGGGGGACGCGGTGGGGATGTGCAGCAGCCGGAGACCGTTACGCAGCCTTATAACACGGTGCGGCATGGGTCGATGGTGACGGTTTGGATGGTGTTGATGATTTCCTCGCTGTAAGGCACTTGCACACGTATGTAGTTGTCGGTGAAGCCGGAAAGCATGTCGTCGGCCACTTGGGATTCAACCAGCACGGGGCGTTCCTGACCGGCGCACTGTTCATAGAAGGCACGTTTCTTCTCGTTGGAGAGGGCGATGAGCCGTTGGGTGCGCTCCTCCTTGACATCTTCGGAGATCTGGTTCTCCATGATGTTGGCGGCGGTGCGGGGACGGCGCGAATAGCTGAAGACGTGCATGTAGCTGATGGGTTGTTCGGACAGGAAGTTGTAGGTCTGCTCGAATTCCTCGTCGGTCTCGCCCGGGAAACCGGTGATGACGTCGCAGGCCACGCACGCGTCGGGCATGAGTTTCTTGATTTTGCGCACTTTCTCGGCGTATTCGGCGGTGGTGTAGCGACGGCGCATCTCGCTGAGGATGCGGTCGCAGCCTGACTGCAGGGGCAGGTGGAAGTGCGGCATCAGCATCTCGTTCTTGGCCACCAGCTTGATGATGTCGTCGGTGAGCAGTTCGGGCTCGAGGGAGGAGATGCGCACGCGCTCGATGGCTTTCTGCTTGACGATGGCCTTGAGGAGCTTGGTAAAGTCCTCGTTCGTGCCGCGTCCGAAGTCACCGATGTTGACGCCGGTGAGGTTGACCTCATGCACGCCCTGGTCGGCGATTTCCTGGATGTTCTTGAGCACGCCCTCGATAGTGTCGCTGCGGCTCTTGCCGCGGGCGATCCACACGGTGCAGTAGGTGCAGTGGGTGTTGCATCCGTCCTGGATTTTGAGGAAGGAGCGGGTGCGGTCGTGGATGGAGTAGGTGGAGAAGAAAGCGGGTGCGGGTTTGATTTCGCGGGAGACCACGTAATCGACCACGCACATCTTGTTGTGGCTTCCGAAGACCTTGTCCACGCCGGCCCACCGCTCGAGAAGCTCGGGTTTGAGGGCGCCGTAGCAGCCGATGAGCATGATGGCGGCCAGGGGGTTCTCGCGGTGGAGTTTGGAGACCAGGTTGCGGGTTTTCTTCTCTGCCGAGCCGGTCACGGCGCAGGTGTTCACGATGACGATCTCGGGCACGCCGCCCTGCGACCATCCGCGCTTCTCCAGCTCCGCGGCGATCGCCGACGACTCGCTGAAGTTCAGCTTGCATCCTAACGTGTGAATTACAAAGTTCTTCATATATCTTATTTTTTTACTTTCGTCGATAAGTGCCTCAATTTTTCATCCACATTCTACCCTACAATTTAAACAAAATTTTCGGCGTGCAAAGATACAATTTTTTTCTGAAACGGAGAAATTTAATTTTTTGAGAGGCCGGTGCGTGCAATGAAAAAGGCCTGCCTCCGATGGAAAGCAGACCTTTTTCATTGTAGTTGATGTGGTTTTATAGTTCGAGACTTCTTTTCAAAACAACTTCATTGAAACGAACTTGCGAAAGTTGAATGACGTAATCGTTCAGTCGCTTTTCTAAGTTGTTGAGTCTCTCTATGTTGTCGTAACTTATCATATCGTAGTTTGCCAAATCCCTAATGCGTTGCTGCATGAAATTAAGGGTCTCCGGCTTGCAAACAGACATGTTGAGTTGTTTGTCACACCACGACTGGAAAGCTGGCACGTAAGCGTTCACAAACTCATACTTACATGCGTTTCCTTCCTCGTTGGTAATTAGATATTCCTGCTGGAGTAGGTCAATGCGGTTTTGGATGAGTTGAAAAGTCCATTCCAACTCATGTTCTTCGACAGTGGCAAGATTCCCCGATTCTTGTTGGATGTTGTCGGTGTATTGATTAGTGAAGGCTATCCTATCAGGTGGTGATGTGAGATTTTTTATTACTAAAAGTCCTCCGCAGCCAATTAATAGTGCTGCCGTTATGATTACGGAAACTTTCTTTTTGTTTGTGATAGTATTCCCATCGGGTTTTGAGTGATTGCTTTTGAGAAAGTAGGGTAGTAGTAGCAAGACATATCCCAACGCCAACCAAATTAGAATTATCGGGTTGAATCCCAAAGTGCTGAAATAACGGGATGCCAATAACTTAATATTCGAGTCAATAGCAGTGATATATTGATTGTTATGGTCGAATATATAGACATTTTTCTCATCGCTCAATTTTATTTTTGAAAATTCCTGCAGATAGTCATGCCAGTTGTGGATAGCTTTTTGTATTCCGGTAATATTGCCAATGAGGAAAACGTTCCAAGTGGAGTTGTTTGGACTCAGAGATTTGTCAATCCATGTTTGTGAGGTACTTTTGAGTATGTCGTAGTTGGAGGACAGCAGGGCGAGGTTTAAGATTGTCTGTTTGTTGACTTTGGTGACGGAATCTGTCTCGGCTTTATTGTTATGAGTTTCCAATAAGTGTTTGTAGTCTTCTATTCGGATGGCACTGTATGTTTCGTACTCTTTGAACATCTCAGAACTGGCCGAGATGATTTGACCGAAAGAGAAAAGAATTTGATGTTGTCTTTTGTGGACGGTCCAAGCGTGGGAAAAGGGAATCATCAGCAGGATGAATAGTAGCGGGGATGAGATAAAGAACGCCCTTTTCCAAAAAATATGCTTCTTGAGCCGATGTTCATTGGACCTCAGATGTTGAGGAAAATAGAACAGCAAGGCTATCAGTAGTGTTACGACTACTGTGATGATGCCAGAGAGCAGGAACTGCCCTTTAAGCAGATATACAGTGCCTACGAATGTACAGTATGCGATGCCAATCAAAGCCAGTGCGGCGATGATGTGTCCCCACGAGAATTTCATTTTTTCGTTGAATTGGAAATTATCTGCCATGATTATATCGGTATTGGTTTCTTAAGGTTTTGGGTTCTTCTCCGGAGCACAGTCGTTCAACTCGTTGTTCTTCACCTTCAAGAGGGCTTTGTCAAGCTGGATCGTGGGACCGATGTTGCCGTTAGCCTCTTTGCCGGTGCTTCTGAGAACACAGATGGCCTGTTCTGCCGTGATGTTCCTGTTCAGCGACTTCATCAGCGCAATGGAGCCGGCCACTACGGAGGAGGCCACGCTGGTCCCGTCCATGCTCATGTAGCCAGCTCCGTAGGAACTGTAGATGCCCACGCCGGGGGCTGACACGGTGGAATATTCGCCGTAGTTGCTGAATTCTGCCTTGCTGGTGTTGCGGTTGTTCTTGTCCACTGCCGAGACGATGATGATGTTTTTTGGTCGTTGGAACGCCTCGATGCCTGCCAGCACGTTGTCGTTTCCGGCAGCTGCGACGATGATGGTCTTGTGCCTCTCAGCAATGCTGGCTACCTCGTTCCAAAGTCGTTACTCCTCTTTAAAGTGGTTGTTGATGAGCTCGCGCTGTAGCCGTTCGGGATATTGGTTCAGACTTGAGAATGAGGCGCCCAATGAGATGTTGATGACGTCTGCACCTTGGTAGATGGCGTAGATGACCCCGTCAATCACAGACGTGATGGTCATGCGGCCTTGAGGGTCAGCCACCTGCACGGGCATGAACTTGCAGGCCGGGGCGATGCCGCAGAGCCCGTTACCGTTGTCGGCCAGGGCGATGGCTGTCCCCGCCACGTGCGTACCGTGGTCCTCAAACTGCGAATATACCTCCGCAGAGTGACTCCATACGTTGTACGGCATCACCACCTTGTCCTTGAACTCTTTGTGCCCGAGGTTGAAGCCGTTATCGACCACAGCCACCGTGATGTTCTCCGAGCCGGTGGTGGTCTCCCACGCATCGAAAGCTCCAATGGCGGTCAGATACCATGTCTTGCTCGAACTCGACATGTCGGGGTCTGTGGGCTTGTGGGTGCACTCAAACATGCGTTCGTCAAACACAAACAGCTTGTATTCGGGGTCGAACTCCTGCGGTATCCGCTCCTTGATGGCCTCACGCTCGCTCTCGGGAATGACGATTTGCATGCGCTTGATTACATCGTCGTAATAGACCACCTGGTATTGGTCGCCGGGGTATTTCTGCTTGAAGGCGCGGGCTAGGTCCATGATGGACTTGTCGTCGTTCTCCATCAGCACGTTGATGCGGTTGGCAATGATGATGGGTTGGCCGGGCTCATCTCGGATGGGGTCAGTGTCGTTGATGGGCGGCAGTACGCCTTGTTCGGGCGTCAGTACATCACGATATTCGGGCGGGGTGGAAACGGGCGTGTATGGGTTGCCGGGGTCGTAGATGCCGCCGCCGTCACCCACATTCGGGTCTTCAGACACCCAGTCGCGTTCGTCAATGTCTGGAATGGTGGTTGCCGCACCACCTCTTGAACATCCGTGGCAGTTCTGCAGCAGTAGTATCAACAGTAACAATAAGAGCAGTGCGAGCAGGATTTTCCACAACCATGGCCAAATGGTGGCGAACCAGTTCTTCTTTTTGTTATTAATGACATGTTCACTCATAAATATGCTGTTCTAAAAGGATCTTTGGAGGACTTCTGTTTTTTTACTTCTACACGTAGTCACCAACCTTGGTGCGAAGCCTGTTAAACATCAAGATAAGCAAACAATGCTGCAAAAATAATACTTTTATCTATTTATAGGGTGCGAAAAAAATACCAAAGATTTCCGTTTGTTGATATTTTTTTTGTCTTTATTGATTCAACTTCAAAAAATGAGTATTTTTGCCGCGTTTTTTAAGGGATAGGCAGCAGGGATTTATTGAAGAATGTAAATTTAATACTGAAAATATGGAAAAAAACTATGACGTTATCGTGATCGGAAGTGGTCCTGGCGGCTATGTGGCTGCGATTCGGGCCAGTCAGTTGAACCTCAAGACCGCCGTGGTGGAGCGCGCCGAACTGGGCGGCATCTGCCTCAACTGGGGCTGCATCCCCACCAAGGCGCTGCTCAAGTCCGCGCAGGTCTACAAGTACATGTCGCACGCCGCCGACTATGGCATCGCCGTGGACGGCACCGTCGCACCCGATTTCCAGGCCGTGGTGAAGCGTAGCCGTGGCGTGGCCGAGCAGATGAGCAAGGGCGTGCAGTTCCTGCTCAAGAAGAACAACGTGGAGGTGATTGCAGGCTTCGGCAAACTCGCTGGAACCCATCAGGTTGAGGTTACCGCCGCCGACGGTACGGTGGAAACCTACGAGGCGAAGCACATCATTCTCGCCACGGGCGCCCGTTCCCGCAGTCTGCCCAACGTGCCGCAGGACGGCAAAAAAATCATCGGCTACCGCGAGGCCCTCACGCTTCCCGAACTGCCCAAGAGCATGGTGGTGATGGGCTCTGGCGCCATCGGCAGCGAG
>Ga0265299_10001623_pt1 | contig 25038 bp, 27 predicted proteins | sample AusTroGonzalo_MG_4_FD_193485 | JGI IMG/M metagenome (GOLD analysis project Ga0265299, IMG submission 193485) | Bovine rumen microbial communities from tropical cattle in Woodstock, Queensland, Australia - Gonzalo_02 | ecosystem: Host-associated > Mammals > Digestive system > Stomach > Rumen ... | reverse complement strand
TTTGCTAAAAATTGGTTAGTATCAATTATATTATTCCCAATTTTGATTTTGGTAATATTATTCATATTTTCATTGAAATGCACGGTATTTTCATGCTTTTCGTGTGAAATTATAAATAACCCAAAGAGGCATACTTGGCGGAATTTGGTAAAGGCTGTATCTAAAGTGAAACATGGATTTTGGGCATATTTTTCAAATTATGCATGCATGAGTCTGACTGTATTGTTAGTGAATGTCTTTGGTGCCATATTTACACTGGGTGCAGGCTTGTTTGTATCTATTCCCGCGACAATTGTATGGCTAGTTAGTGTTAATTTAACAGTATATTATGTTAGTGAAAAGCGTAGATTTTATGTGGCAGATAATGTCATAATAGATCCAAATTGTTAAAGTAGCTATAACAACTTTTAAGTTGTGAATTTTTTTAAAATATATTTATAGGAGGATTTTTTTTATTAATGAAACAAAAGGTTAATCGTAAGGCGTCTCCAAATGCCGAACTTAGGGGAACGCCTATTGAGGTGTCTGCCACAGCAGATTCTTTAAAGTTTGAATCAAAAGTGGCGCAGAAGTACTTAAATAGTACAAATGAACAAAAAATTAATAATCATGAAAGCAAGTATGGAGTACCTAAGAAGCCTCGCCAAGTTCATGTGAGTAAGACTAACAATGATAACTTAAATAATTTGGGCGTATCAACGGCGAATCCACAAGCAAAAAAAATGTCTATCAATGCAAATAAAATGAATAAGACTAAACCAAATAAGTCTTCTGCGTTAAAGATAGTTTTTTTAGGCGGGGTGGGTGAAATTGGCAAGAATATGACAGCACTTGAGTATAATGATCAAATCATTATTGTAGATTGTGGTTTATCTTTTCCATCCAATGATATGCCGGGTATCGATGTGGTTATTCCAGACTACACATATATCACGGAAAATATAAAGAAAGTGAAGGGTGTTTTTATCACACATGGTCATGAGGATCATATCGGTGCTCTGCCATACTTCTTAAAAGAGTGCCCAGTGACAGTGTATGGTACAAAATTGACATTGACTCTAATTGCAAACAAACAAAAAGAGAAGCAATTTGAATTAAAAAGCAAGACTGTAAATCCTGGTGATGTTGTGAAAGCAGGATGTTTTTCTGTTGAGTTTGTTAGGGTTAACCACTCTGTAGCTGGTGCTTGTGCACTAGCAATTACAACACCTATCGGTGTGGTGTTCCATACTGGAGATTATAAGATAGACTTTGAACCAATTGATCACAATATGATAGATTTGTCACGTATTGCCGAAATTGGTAAAAAAGGAGTGTTGTGCATGATGGGTGAAAGTACCAACTGCGAGAAGGAAGGGCATACACCTTCAGAATCATCAGTTGGGAAAACACTGGAAAAAATATTTGCCGAGAATCAAACTCGTCGTATTTTTATAGCAACTTTTGCAAGTAATATTTACAGAGTTCAACAGATTATTGAACTTGCTGTAAAGTACGGCAGGAAGGTTGCTGTAGTTGGTCGTAGTATGCTCAATAATATAGAGGCAGCGATAAGAATTGGTGAGTTTTATTTTGATAAAGAAGTATTTATAGATGTAGATAAAATAAACAAATATGAGGATAAAGAGATCTGCGTTATTTCCACAGGATCACAAGGTGAACCCGCTAGTGCGTTATCTAGATTGGCGTCTGGAGATTTTAATAAAATTGAGATCGGAAAGAATGATACTGTAATATTATCGTCTTATCCTATTCCTGGTAATGAAAGTAGTGTAAATAGGGTAATAAACAATTTATATAAGCGTGGTGCTATTGTTATCCATGAAAATGTTCATGCTTCTGGACACGCGTGTCAAGAGGAATTGAAGACAATGATTAGTTTGTTGAAGCCAAAGTATTTTATTCCCGTCCATGGGGAGTACAGACATCTAAAAATACATTCAATGATAGCGGAAAGTTTGGGAGTTAAGCCAGAAAATATTTTAATTCCTGAAATTGGTATGGTGGCTGAAGTAACTAAGAATCATATTATGCCAAGAGATCATGTCCAATCAGGTGAAAGATTAGTAGATGGTCTTGGTATGGGTGATATACAAAGTGATGTATTACGTGAAAGAAAAATATTGTCAGAAGATGGACTGTGTGTGGTGGTTGTGACTGTAAATGGAGAAAGTGGCGAGCTTGTTACTGATCCATACTTAATTACTCGGGGTTTTGTGTATAGCCAGGAAGCTGAGAAACTTGTAGAAGATGCTAAACAAGTGTTAATAGATGCGCTTAAAGAATTTGATTTTAAACAGATGAAAGATTTTAACGAATTTAGAAACGCGGTTAGAAAACCATTACGTAATTTCTTTTATAAACAGACTATGCGTACACCTATGATTTTGCCAATTATTTATAAGGGGTAATATGGTTAGAGAAGATAATTTTCCGTTGCTAAGAGAACAATCATTATTATATTTGTTAGAGATAGTTAAAACAAAGCAACCAAATAGGATACTAGAAATTGGTACTTGTATAGGATTTTCTGGAATTTCTATGCTTAAGCAATGTGCGGGGAGTTTGACGACAATAGAAATTGATGAGGAACGTGCAAAGCAAGCATTGCAAAATTTTAAAAACGAGAATTTAGCAACGCGTGTAAATTTGATAGTTGGTGATGCTACTGAATTGTTGAAAAGCAATAAAGTGGATGATCGTTATGATTTAATATTTCTAGATGGACCTAAAGCGCAATATATAAGACAGTTGCCGTATCTTATTGAATTGCTCAACGTTGGTGGTGTTTTAGTGGCAGATAATGTGTTATTTCGAGGCTATGTAGAAAAACCAGAGTCTGCACCAAAGCGCTTTAAAACGATTGTGAAGCGACTAAATGAGTTTATTGATATGGCAAAAAGAGATCATAGGCTAAGTGATGTACGCGTGGAACATATAGAAGACGGGCTTTTGATTGCCACAAAAACGAAGGAGGACATATGATAGAGTTACTCGCTCCTGCGGGAGATAGTGAAAAATTAGATACAGCACTACATTTTGGCGCGGATGCTGTATATTTTGCTGGGAAAAATTACGGATTGAGGGCGTTTTCTACCAACATTGCTGATGATGATATTAAAAATCAAGTGGCAAAAATACACAAAGTTGGGAAAAAGGCATATGTTACCATTAATATTTTTGCAAAGAATAAAGATTTTAAAGGACTTGCAGATTATCTAAAAACGCTCGTGGATGCAGAGGTGGATGCTGTCATTGTAAGTGATATAGGCGTGTTTCAATTTATACGTGAGCATCAGCCAAATTTGATTATTCATGTGTCTACACAAGCCAATACTACAAATAAATATTCAGCGAAGATGTGGGAAAGCCTTGGTGCAAAACGTGTTATTCTGGCGCGTGAATTGACATTGGATGAAATAAAGGAAATACGCGCATTTTTAAAACCTGAAACAGAAATTGAATGTTTTGTGCATGGGGCAATGTGTATTTCATATTCTGGTAGATGTTTGCTATCTAATTATTTAACAGGACGCGAAAGTAATCGCGGTGAGTGTGTACAATGTTGCCGTTGGAAATACAAATTAGTGGACGAGAGTGGCAGGTATGAATTGGGTGTGCAAGAGGACAATAATGGCACTTATTTTTTGAATAGTAAAGATCTATGTATGATAGAATATCTAGATAAGATGATAGAAGCGGGTGTTACTAGTTTTAAGATTGAGGGGAGAATGAAGAGCCCATATTATGTAGCAACTATTGTTAATGCGTACAGAAGGGCACTTGATGGATATAAGAAGGGGAAAAAGTATACTGTGGCAAAAGAATTGCTAGATGAACTTTTAAAAGCTTCGCATCGTGAATATACTACGGCTTATATGATAGATAAAGGTGATAATAAGGAAAACTATAAGACTGCTGCATATAGTCAATTTTCAACATTTATTGGTATAGTTAAGGCTATTGATGATAAGAAAGGAGCGTTGGTTGAGCAACGTAATAGGTTCAAAGTGGGTGATACGCTGGAGATATTGTCTAATGGCCCAGCATTTAATAAAAAATTTATTGTAAAAACAATGTTAGATGAAAATGGTAATAACGTAGAAGATGCTAAGAATGTTCAAGAAAAATTATGGCTGAAAATCCCATACAGAGTAGAAGTTGGGGATATTTTACGTAGTGAAAATAAATAAAAAAAATTAACAATTTTAGCGTTAATAGTTGACAATTACTGATAAATAGTGTATATTGTGATAGTCAGCCTTTGCGATAAACTATTTGTCGGGGTGTAGCGCAGTTTGGTAGCGCACGTGGTTTGGGTCCATGGGGTCGGGAGTTCGAGTCTCTCCACCCCGACCATCAGTTTGCCTCGGTAGCTCAGTCGGTAGAGCAAGAGACTGAAAATCTCTGTGTCGGCGGTTCGATTCCGCCCTGAGGCACCATTAATCTTGGTTGCACTTATTGGTGTGATGATAGGGTTTCTTGGTCAGGACGATAGTCTATGAATGGTTGACAAAGCAGTTTTGCATGATACGGAAGAGTTCCAGAGTGGCCAAATGGAGCAGACTGTAAATCTGTTGTCTCTGACTTCGGTGGTTCGAATCCACCCTCTTCCACCAATTAATATGGCCCGGTAGCTCAGCTGGTTAGAGCGCTAGCCTGTCACGCTAGAGGTCGAGGGTTCGAGCCCCTTCCGGGTCGCCATATTTTTGTGATTATTAGTTATCGTTGTGATTGTATACGATTATGCTGTGCTGTAAATGTTATTGTATGCTGGTGTGGCTCAATGGTAGAGCAGCTGATTTGTAATCAGCCGGTTGTTGGTTCGATTCCGACCACCAGCTCCAAATATTTGTATTGTTTTGTGGCTGATTAATATAAGAATAGGCGACAATTAGAGCACGTAAGGATCTGTAGCTCAGTTGGTTAGAGCGACCGGCTCATAACCGGTTGGTCCGCGGTTCAAGTCCGTGCAGATCCACCAATGATAATATGAGAGATGAATTTATACAATTCATCTTTTTTTTAAGAGAATCAATTTGATTCTCTTTTTTTATACATTAAAAAACAAAATATTTACAAAAACAACCATAAATCTACACACTAAAGCATTTAGTAATTTTTATAATGGTTATAGAGGTGAAATATGGATATAACATACTTTTTCAATGATGGGATTTTAGATATCAACGTAAGTGGAGAACTAGATGAACATTCTGCATATCTAATGCGCACTACAATTGATAATATAATTGACAGCTATGTAGATAAGGGGCCGATTAATGTAAATATTGATTTGAGTCAAATATCTTTTATGGATTCTACAGGTATTGGTGTGTTGCTTGGCAGATATAAGAAATTTGCGAATAAAAATGTGATAATTAATTTAAAAAATCCTTCAAAAAATGCTGACAAAATTTTAAAAATGGCAGGTATTTATGAAATAATGCCTAAGGTATCGTAGGAGAAAAAAATATGAACAGTAATAATTATTTTGTATTAACATTAAAGGCAAAAAGCGAAAATGAATCATTTGCTAGAAGTGCAGTAGGGGCATTTTTAGTGCCATTGTCTCCGTCTATTGAAGAATTGACGGATATTAAAACTGCCACAAGTGAGGCTGTGACAAATTCAATTGTGCATGCATACGGTGGCAAGCAGGATGGGGATATCACAATTACTGTTGTGACTAATGACCATGAAGTGGAAATAATAGTAGAGGATGATGGTTGCGGTATACCAAATATAGAGGAGGCGAAACAGCCATTTTACACCACACGTCCAAATGAAGATAGAAGTGGTATGGGATTTACTGTTATGGAAAGTTTTATGGATAGTGTTGTAGTTACAAACAAAAAAACTGGTGGTATCAGAGTATCATTAAAAAAGAAATTGGGAACGTAGTTATATGAGCGAAGATTTCGAATTGCTTTCAGATGATGAAACTATAGAAGAAATTAAAAAAGCTCAAGAAGGAAATCAAGAGTCTAAAGAGTATTTACTTCAAAAGAATTTTCCATTAATAAAAAGCATAGTAAAACGTTATATGAATATGGGTGTGGATTATGAAGATTTGTATCAATTGGGTTGTGTGGGATTTCTCAAAGCAATCAAAAATTTTGATTTTAAATTACAGGTAAAATTTTCCACATATGCAGTACCAATGATTGCTGGAGAAATTAAAAGATTTTTAAGAGATGATGGAGACATAAAAGTTTCTCGTAGTATAAAGACGCTTGCATCAAAAATAAACAAATATGTTTTTTATCATAAAAAAACGCAAAATGTAACTCCAAAAATTGAAGAAATAGCAAAATATTTTAACATTTCGCCAGAAGATGTTGTTTTTGCTATTGATAGCACCCAGAGTCCATTGTCACTTTTTGATAAAGATAATGACGATGATGGTGTCTCTCTTATGGAAAAATTATCCAATGGCGACACTCAAGATATACTTTTGGACAATATTATTTTACGTGATGCAATCATGCGTTTGGATAAAAAGGAAAGGCAGGTGATACTGCTACGATTTTATCGTGGAGCAACTCAGAGCGAAGTAGCAAAAATGTTAGATATTAGTCAAGTACAAGTTTCCAGAATGGAAGCGAAAATAATAGAAAAATTAAAAACATCATTTTAATTTCATATTTCGACAAAAATTTACATAACTTTTATTGGAGGGAAGTTATGTTTTTTTGTGCACTTATTCAATTGCTTAGTAAAATTTTTCTTTTTACGGGCAAAATTAATCGGAAAAATTCATTTGAAAAACCATTATCTGCTGCGGAAGAAAAAGATTGTTTTATAAAATTGGCACGAGGAGACTCTGAGGCGGAAGAAAAACTTATTAAACATAATTTACGTTTAGTGGCACACATTGCTGGAAAATACAAAGGTCAATATGACACTGACGATTTAATCTCCATTGGTTCTATTGGTTTGCTTAAGGCGGTTAAAAAATATGATTATACAAAAGGCAATAATTTCTCCACATTTGCTTCGAGGTGTATAGAAAATGAAATACTTATGATGTTTCGAGCCGAAAAAAAGCATCTACAAACTGTTTCATTTGAAGATAAAATTGGTATGGATAAAGATGGGAATGAGGTGAATTTACTAGATGTTATTCAATCAAATGAAAGTGTAGAACTTAGTGCAGAAAAAATGATGTTGAAAAAAACCATGCAAAATTTAATATTGCAGTATTTAAGCGATAGGGAACAGCGCATTATAAACATGCGATTTGGTTTAAATGGATATTTTCCACATACCCAAAAAGAAGTTGCAAAAAAAATGAATATAACACGTTCTTATGTTTCTCGGCTAGAAAAGAAGGCTCTAGAGATACTTCGTGCGAAAATTGACTAAAAATTGTGACAAATTGTAATAAATATGGAGAAAAGTATTGATTTTTGTCATAGTTTCGGTTAAAAACATTAATAGTGCCAGTGTGGTTAGTGCATTATGGTTAATTATTTTTTGTATGGAAATTGGATTGACAATTTCCTTTTTTATATTTATACTAATAACTATGGAAAGTAAAGAAAGCGAAATTATCACTAGCTTAGACAACCCATCTATAAAACTTGCACGTAGCCTTTTGCAGAGGAAGAATAGGAAATTTTATGGTGCGTTTTTAGTTGAGGGTGAACGTTTTGTTAAAGAAGCCATTATTAACGCTGAAGGTCTCGAAAAAATATTTGTTGAGTCGAGTTATGTAGACAAGTATAAGGATATGCTTGATAGGGCTAATTGTTCGGTCGTTGTTGTGTCAGCGAAAGTTCTCGAAAGTTTGTGCGAGACAGTCACTCCGCAAGGTATTGTTGCGCAGGTTACTATGATGCCATCTATAAATTTTGTGCCTACTCAACCATTTATTGTGTTAGACGGGTTGCAAGATCCCGGAAACATGGGAACAATCATTCGTTCAGCGGTTGCTACTAATACTCCAGATATTGTGTTAATTAATACTGTAGACGTGTTTAATCCTAAAGTTGTTCGAGCGAGTGCGGGTACATTGTTTCATGCAAACTTTTATCCTTTATCACATGAAGAGTTATTAGAAATCTGTGAGAAATATGACTATGGGCTAGTGGTTACAGAAATGTTTGGACAAAATGTTTTCGATGATCCAAAAATGCCTGATAGATATGCTTTAGTTATAGGTAACGAGGGAAATGGTGTGAGTGACGTGTTATTGTCTCATAAAGATTTGGGCTTAACATTGCCAATGAATCGTAAAGTTGAATCTTTAAATGCAGGAGTGTCAGCTAGTATACTACTGTACCTACTAAAAGGGAAAAATATAAATAGAGGAGAAGATTAAAATGAGTGGACATTCAAAATTTCATAATATAAAAGCGACTAAAGATAAAGCTGATGCTAAAAGGTCGCAAATTTTTACAAAAATAGGTAGAGAGATTGCGGTTGCTGTTAAGATGGGTGGAGCAGATCCTAACACAAATAGCAAATTGTACGATGTTGTACAAAAAGCAAAACGAAATAATATGCCAAACGATAATATCCAAAGGTCAATCAAGAAGGCTGCTGGTGAAAATGATGGGGCAAACTATGAATCTATTACATACGAAGGCTATGGTCCTAACGGTGTTGCATTTGTGGTAGAATGCTTGACAGATAATAGGAATAGAACAGCAGGCGATGTAAGACATTTGTTTGATAGGCATAATGGGAGCCTTGGGACATCTGGTAGTGTGTTATTTATGTTCAATCGTATGGGGGTAGTTGTCACTGAGCCAATTGCGGGGAAGACTGAAGATGATATTATGGAAATTGCACTAGAAAATGGAGCGGATGACTTTACAATGGATGATGAGGAAATTGTAATGTATTGCGATACACAGAATGTAAAAGAACTTAGTGACAATCTTACAAAACTCGGTTTTACAGTGCTGTCTGCTGAATCAGAATTTGTTCCAAACAACTATGTGGAACTAAACGAGGAACAAGGTGAAAAAATAGAGAAATTGTACGATGCACTAGATAGTTTGGATGATGTGCAAAATGTGTATCATAATGGGAAATACTAAGAGTGGCAAAAAAGAAAAATTTTGAATTCAGAGTAATATATGAAAGCCCACGTGGTGGTAGAATTTGTGAATTAATTACCCCACATGGCAAGATTGAAACGCCGGTTTTTATGCCGGTTGGTACGCGTGCGACAGTTAAAGGTATTGAACCTAGAGAACTAGATGAAATGGGCGCGCAAATAATATTGTCAAATACATATCATCTTTATATGCGACCAGGAGCAGAACTTGTTGAAAAGGCTGGTGGTTTACATAAATTTATGAATTATAATCACCCAATACTGACAGATAGTGGTGGCTTTCAAGTTTTCTCATTAGCAGATATTCGCAAAGTGAAAGATGATGGAGTTGAATTCCAATCTCATATAGATGGAAGCAAGCATTTTTTTACTCCAGAGAAGGCGATGGAGATAGAGAATAAACTCGGTGCTGATATTATAATGGCATTTGATGAATGCACACCTGGTGGGTGTGAAAAACATAAGGCTAGAGAAGCAATGGAACGTACACTTAATTGGCTAGACAGGTGCAAGAAAGCACATGTTAACGATAAACATATGCTTTTTCCGATAGTCCAAGGTAACACCTATGCAGATCTTAGACTAGAAAGTTTGGCGCGTACAATGCCATATGCTGACGTAGGGTTTGGCATTGGTGGATTATCTGTTGGTGAACCCAAAGATGTTATGTACGAAATGCTAGACGTTATGAAACCGCATTACCCACAAGATAAGGCTAGATATCTTATGGGGGTTGGTTCTGCTGATTGTTTAGTGGAAGGTGTATTACGTGGAATTGATATGTTTGATTGTGTGCTTGCGACTCGTGTGGGGCGTAATGGTGTGGCATTTACTAGCGAAGGCAAATTGACCATTCGTAACGGAGTGTATAAGGAAGATTTTTCGCCACTTGATCCGCATTGTGATTGTCATGTGTGTAAGACATACTCACGAGCATATATTCGTCATTTAATTAATGTCGATGAGATGCTGGGTGGTAAATTTTTGAGTTATCACAATCTTTATTATTTGATTCATTTAATGGAAGATATCAAAACTGCGATTAAAGAAGATCGGTTGCCAGAATTTAGAGAAGAGATGAAAAAACACACAAACTATTGGGATTAGACAAAATATTTTATAAAAATACTTTGACAAATTAAACATTTTGTGTTAATTTAAAATAAAAAGGAGAAGATTATGAACAATTATGTACTTTTAGGTGTTTTGGCTGTAATGATGATAATAATGCTTGTTTTGCCATCCGTTACTCAGAAGAAAAGAATTAAAGAGTTTAATGATATGGTAGATAATTTGCGTGTGGGTGATGAAATTCGAACCATTGGCGGCATTATTGGCAGAATAGTAAAGATTAATAATCGTGATTATGGCAAGACGATTGTGGTGGAAACTGGTGATAAGGGTACAAAATCCACAATGGAATTTGATGTGGCTGCAGTTGGTTTAGTGTTAAAATCTACTGCGAAAAAACAAGAAAAAAAGGTAGAAGAAACTGTGGCAGTCGAGACTCCAACTGTAGAAGGAGAGGATGCTACATCTGAAAAACCAGTCGATAATACTAAGGTGTCAGAAGATATTGTTAAAGCTGATAAAAAAGCAAGCAAGAGAAAGAAGAAGTAAACAAAATGGTGGCCTGAGCCAACTTTTTTATTTAATTTAATTTTATGATATTAATTTACTTGACTTTTTTGTACACATTCTTTAATATAAGATATAATAATAGTCGAGTCAGTATTGTATACGTATTTTACGGTTGTTTTTTAAGGAGGGAGAATGGCATTATTCTTAAAACGCGAAAAAGGGAAATTGAAGTTTTTATGGGGTTTCAAACAAAAAGCTATTGCTGGTGTATTAGCATTAATTTTAGTGTTGACTGTGGGTATTGTAGGCGTAATTGCTTTTACTAGCCAAAATGCAAAATTAAGTACTAGGGTAACTTTTAGAGCGACAGATGTATCTGTATCAATATATATGAAAGCAACACATGTCGGCGGTGGTGAAAATGCGGCCGATCTAGATTTGTCTATGACTGGTGCAACACCTGCGGTTGATCCTTATTATACATATATGGTAGATATAAAGCCAAATACGCAAGCGAATTCGATTAACATTGTTATTCCCGCACAGAATTTGAAAGAAATGGGGCAGACAAAAACTCTGCCAGATGGTAATAGTAGTTACACGTCATATGTCAAATATGATTTTAAAATTGTTAACAATAGTTCAAAAAACGTCAGAGTAAAGTATACATACAATTTGTATGATACGGCCAACACTAGCGATCGTGGTGTAGAATATAACAATACTTACTTAAATTTCATGGCTATGGATAGTAACGGAATTCGTAGTGCTGCTATGACAGATAGCATAGATATACTTTCTGCGAATAGTGCTGTTACTAATGAAGGGGCTAGTGTTGGGTATGCTATGTTTACTAACTGGATAAATGTTGTTGATCAAGCTATGAATGCGCCAGAGACAGGGGTGGCTATATCCATTGATTTAACTGGTGCTGATGATGATCATTCTTATGATGGTGCCAGTGTTACAAAAGGTGATATATTAGCTATAGATACAAATGATGATGGTACTCCAGAGCAATATAGAGTCATAAATGTGGATGGCAATGAGATAATGCTTATGGGCATGGCAAGTGCAAAAACCATGAATTATGATGCGGGAGGAGATAAAGCGATATTTGAGCATGATACACATTGGGCATATAGATCTCAACAAGCACAAAATGATGAATATTTCTTAGTATATAATGGGTCGGATATTGATAATTATCTCAATGGCACAGGAAATTCCAATTGGTATGGTAGTAGGTCAGCAACGTTTAAAGATGCTGTAATACCACAAAATATTATACAAAGGGTATTCACTAGTAAGGTTGATGAAAGTGTAACTAGTAGTGAATATAAAGTTTATAGATATAGGTACATGTGGAATGATAGGGAGTGTGGGCTTGCTCGTGTCGCTAAAAATACTGTTAACAATAGGAATGTATTTTGCATTGGAATTGATGAACTATATCAGTATTTTGATATAAAATATTCCACTCCGGGTGGCAAGATAACACAAGATGATATTCGTATGTTATTTTGGAATGATGTTAATTCTCATAATGAGGTAATATGGCTAAATTCTGTAGCTACAAGCGATAGGGAGGATGCAAGAGCAATATCTGGAAATGCTTCTGCATGGTTTACATGGGCGGATCATAGTTATAATCTCAGTGTTCGTCCCGCGTTTGTGCTCGACTTATCAAAGATTGCTTATACCGTAGTTAGTCGTGCGTAACTAAAGGCAGATTTGTATTGTTAGATACTAATAATGATGGGACAGATGAAATATATAGAGTGCTTAATATGAATGGTACAAACGCGAAACTACTAGCAATGGATAATTTGAATAATTCCACATATCGTTTCTATAATGGTGGACAGGAAGAATACGCAACATTTTCGGGTTCCGGTAATTACATTGCCTACGCGAACAGTCTTGTGGACACCGCTTTGACTACTTGGTATAATGGTTTGCATAGTACAGTGAAAAATGCAATACAAGACACGATGGTTACTCAGAATCTTTATATGGCGCAAGATTCTCAATTACAAGCAGGCCTTTCTTACGATTATTCTTACGAATATAATTGGTCGAACCCTGATCACTATGTGTGGTTTGGTGGTAGTACGATTGTTGGCAATAGGAAAGTGTTTTTACTAGGGGTTGAAGATATTTTTGAATATTATGGAAAGAGTATTATTAATTCGAATGAATTGAACGATATGTTCTGGGGTACAAGTGGTAGAACTCAAGAAAACGATACTCTTTGGTTAAACTCTGCAGCGGTGGCAACCTCGAATACATGTCTTTGGACCGTTAATGGCTTTAGGGGTACTTTGAATCATGACTCGCTTTATTCTAATTATATTTTTGGTGTACGTGCAGCATTTGTAATTGATTTGTCGCAGGTAACGTACACTGTAGCAATATAGTTTAGTTAGATATTTGGAGTTGTTTTATTGTTATTGTTTAGGCTGGCTTTTGCCAGCCTATTTCTTTTTGTATTTCTAACTTGACATTTTTTATATTTTGTGATACAATACATTGAGTTAGCCAGATGAACGCGCCGTAAGGTGAGGAAAGTCCGAGCACCATAGGACAAGGATGCTGGATAACGTCCAGCCAGGGTGACCTGAGGAAGAGGGCAACAGAAATAAACCGCCGAATCCCACTAGGGATGGCAAGGGTGGAAAAGTGGGGTAAGAGCCCACTCAGAGATATGGTGACATACCTCTGCTGTAAACTCCATCCGGTGCAAGATCTGGGGCATATGGGCTGTCCGTCCGCCCCTAAAATCGCTGGAGCGATATGGTAACATTTCGCCAAGATAGATGTTCATCAAATACAGAACTCGGCTTATAGACTAACTCAAAAAAGACTCCTCGCGGAGTCCTTTTTGTTTGTTATTTTTTACTTAATTTGTTTTCTATTTGGGTAATGGCTTCAGCTATACTTTCTTCTGCAGTGCTGTGGCTAGTGTCGATCACAATTGCATCAGGCGAGACTTTAAGTGGGCTATTTTTACGGAAAATATCTTGATGATCTCGTGATTCTAGATCTTGTTTTACACTCTCGATTGTTTGAAATTTGCCAAGTTTTTTGTAATCTTCTACTCGTCTTTGTGCACGAACATCTAAATCAGTCGTAACAAATAATTTTACTCGAGCATTAGGGAATACTACTGTGGTGATGTCACGCCCCTCCATTACTATATTTTTCTTGTCTGCATATTTGTATTGAAATGTTCGTGTCCACACGCGAACGTCTTCAATTTTTGAAACTTTTGGCACAAGATTAGACACGACAGGCGTTTTTAGTTCACTTGTCACATCTTTGCCATCAATGTATGCATATGCTTTATTTGTATCGCTATCATATTTAAATTCAAACTTTACTTTTTTTAGTAAATTAATCAGTGGTGCATAAGTGTCAACCTTATCTTCACGGAAGGCTTCTATGTTTAAACCGTTTTTTAGTGCAAGCAGAGTAATTGCTCTATAAACTGATCCAGTATCTAGATATGCATATCCAAAGTGCTTTGCGATCGCCTTACTAATCACTGATTTGCCGGAGCCAGATAATCCATCAACTGCTATTACTAGGTGTTGTGCTTTCATAAAATTCTCCTAAAATTTTAAACTAAAATAGATTTTAACACATTTTTTTAAAAAGTAAAAATAATTTATTATTATATTCAAAATATTTTGAAAAAAATATGTGATTTGTTATAATAAGTTACGAGGAGAGGTATCTATGCATTTTGAAATAGAAATAATTAAAGCATTACAGTCGGGTAGAAGTGATTTTTGGGATTTTTTCTTTAAATATTATTCATACATTGCCACTATATTCACTGTATTTGTTATTGCGGCCATATTGTTTTTATGTAAAAAACGTTGGTCTGCTTTTTGGTTTCTAGTAGTTGAGGGGGCTGGATATTGCAGTGGTTTTATTCTCAAGCATATTATTTCGCGTGACAGACCGTATATCGCTTCAAGTGAGGTTATTGCTATTACTACAACGGATGGTAAGTCTATGCCGAGTGGACACTCGCTTTGTGCAATTATCATGGCGTTGTGTCTAATATATATTTTTTGGGAAAATAAAAAAACATGGCAACGTGCCTTGATGATTGCAGGTGGGGTTACCTTTTTCTTATTAATGGGTATGTCAAGAATGTACCTTGGACAGCATTATTTAAGTGATGTATTAGTGGGCTATACACTTGGTTATTGTGTTTGTCTTATTGCATATTGGGTGCGCAATCCTGTGGCTCGTGTAGTAAATATGTTGTTAGATAGTATTGGACTTGGCAAATGGAAAATGAAAGTTCCACCAATGCCACTCGCATACGATGATATGGCGGAGCGAAAAATTGAGGATGAAGTGGTTGTGGAAAATACGGAACAACCAAAACAAAAAGAGAAAACTAACATTAATAAAGGAAAGAAAATTGACAAAGGGAACTAATATACCTAAGAGATTGATTTTTATATTGTTATTTATATTTTTTTTGCCACTAATTATTGTGGTTTGGGTTTTTAAGAATATTATTAAGATGATTCGTAAAAACAAGTGGCGTAAAAATGGTGATATTGGTAAGAAGCTGTTATTAAATAGCGATATTACAAAAGTCGATCTCATGGAAGGATATGAATTTGAAGAGTACTTAAGAGCGCTGTTTTTTTATGCGGGATATGATGCGAAAGTTACGCAAAGAAGCAAAGATTTTGGTGCTGATCTTATATTAGAGAAAAACAACCAAGTAATTGTTGTGCAAGCAAAAAGATATAATAAGACTGTGGGGGCACGCAGTGTGCAGGAGGTTTATTCTGCGAAAGAGCATTATAAAGCGACGGATTGCAGTGTGGTCACTAATAGTTATTTTTCCCCACAGGCAGAGCAACTTGCAAAAGAACTCGGTGTTATGTTAGTAGATCGTGATGAATTAATGGAAATGTGGAAACAGGTCACAGCCACCATCGGCGATATTGAGATAGATACTGATATAGATAAGGATTTTTATAATAATCCAAACAAATTTGCAATATAGGTGAAAGATGAGGTTTTTTGTAGAAAAAATAAATGGAAATAGTGTAGATGTTTGTGGCGAAGAATTTCGCCACATGGTGAAGGTTATGCGACTAAATGTTGGCGATAATGTGACGCTATTTTGCGGTGATGGCTTAGATTATTTAGCACGAATAGAAAAGATAAACAAAGATAATGCCGTGTTGAAAATTTTAACGAGTGAACCAAACGCGAATGAGCCCAAGAAGGATATTGATATATATTTGTCTTTATTAAAGGGCGAGAAAATGGAACTTGTCTGCCAAAAGATTACTGAACTAGGTGCCAATGGATTGTTTTTATTTGAAACGGACAATTCGGATAGAAAGCAGGGTAATATTCATTTAGATAGATTGCAAAAAATTGCCATTTCAGCATCAAAACAATGTGGTAGAAGTAGCACGCTTAAAATAAATGTGTTGACAAAAAAACAGGTGTTTGATAAACTTGGTTCTTATGACAAAGTATTGTTTTTGTACGAGAAGGAAAATCATTTTACATTAAAAAATTTACTGAATAACATAGACGAAAATGAAATAAACAATATTGCTATAATTATTGGCCCAGAAGGTGGTTTTACACCAGCCGAGGTGGACGATTTTGTGGCTACAGGCGCAAATAGTGTATCTCTTGGCGGTTTGATTCAGCGAGCAGAAACAGCGGCGATTTCTACCACAGCAATTGTGGCAAATAAATTTTTATTATAAGGTGAGATATGATTGCATTTGTAAGAGGAAAAGTTATAGAAACTGATGAGAATTTAGTGGTTATAGACAATAATGGATTGGGCATGAATGTTTTAGCATCAAATGAAACTGTGTACGAGGCAAATAGTAAAATTGGACAGGAGATTAGCCTTTATACATATTTGGCTGTAAGGGAAGATGCAATTTCATTGTATGGATTTTATTCAAAAGAAGAGCGCAATATGTTTAAAAAGTTGATACTTGTTTCAGGAATTGGACCTAAGGTGGCCATAGGTATACTTTCAGGTATCACGCCAGCAGATTTAGCAGTGGCTATATATTCGCAGGATGTATCTAAATTAACTAGTATAAAAGGTCTTGGGAAAAAGACGGCAGAAAGAATCATTGTTGAACTAAAAGAAAAGGTGGATAAGGCAGACACGAAAAATTTGGGACAAGTATCTAGTAGTTATAGCTCGAATCGTGAAACAGATGATGCGGTATTTGCACTAGTAGCGCTAGGACTTGGAAAACAGGAAGCCGTTGAACTTGTGGCTAGCGTATATGAAAATGGAGATAAGGCCGAGGAAATTATTACAAAATCTCTTAAAAACATGGGTGGTAATAGATGACAAACGATTTTGAAGATGATAGATTTATAACCAGTAGCAAAACACAGGAAGATGAAATTGTGGAAAATGTATTGCGACCAAAGTCAATGGTTGAATATGTTGGACAGAAAAAAGTTAAAGACAACCTTGAGGTGTATATTCAGGCTGCTAAAAAACGTGGCGATGCATTGGATCATGTATTGTTGTATGGCCCTCCTGGATTGGGTAAAACTACTCTGGCTGGTATAATAGCAAATGAACTCGGTGTGCAATTCCGTTTGACTAGTGGGCCAGCAATCGAAAAGGCTGGTGACCTTGCAGCGATCCTTACCAACCTTAATGAAAATGATGTTTTATTCATAGATGAAATACATCGACTTAATCATAATGTTGAAGAGGTGCTTTATCCAGCGATGGAAGATTATGCACTTGATTTTGTGATTGGTAAGGGGCCATCTGCTCGCAGTATGCGCTTAAATTTGCCCAAATTCACATTAATTGGTGCAACAACCAAGGCTGGTATGTTAACGGGTCCTTTGCGCGACAGATTTGGCGTATTATGTCGTTTAGAGTTATATAATCCAGAGGAACTAGCCACTATTATTAAAAGGTCGGCTAAGATATTAAATATTGAGCTTGATGAAGATGCTGCGAAAAATATTGCATCGCGTAGTCGTGGGACGCCAAGAATAGCCAATCGGTTATTAAAGCGCGCAAGGGATTTTGCCGAAATTCGTGGTTCTGGCAAGATTAGTACCGAAATAGCAGATGTAGCTCTAGATTGTATGGAAATAGATGAATTGGGTTTGGACTTTGTGGATCGTAGACTTCTTGAGACTATTATTAAAAGATTCCACGGAGGGCCAGTTGGTCTAGACACCCTAGCAGCCGGTACTGGTGAGGAACCAAATACGATAGAAGATGTATATGAACCATATTTGTTACAATTAGGCTTTATTGCGCGTACGCCACGTGGGAGAATTGCGTTGGAGCCTGCGTATAAACATTTAAATATACCATTTGGTGGCAATAAAAATTAAAGAAGAAATATATGAAAACTCAAGACTTTTTTTATGAACTAGACGAAAAATTGATAGCACAAACTCCAATTGAACCTAGAGATCACTCTAGACTTTTGGTGTATGATAAAATAAACGATAAAATATCCCATAAACATTTTTACGATATATTGGACTATCTACATAAAGGCGATGTTTTAGTGATAAACAATACTAAGGTAATACCGGCACGTCTTATTGGGCATAAAGTTGGATGTACTGGTAATATGGAGGTTTTTCTACTTAAGAGATTAGATCTTAATCATTATGAAGTACTTGTAAAACCTGGTAGACGTATTCGTGCTGGCGCGGAGATAGAATTTTCTTCAGATCTTTCTTGTAAAGTTTTAGAGGAATTAGATAAAGGTGGTAGAATCGTAGAATTTAGCGTAAAAAATGGCACCTTTGAATCTGCAATAGATAAAGTGGGGCAAATGCCACTACCTCCATATATAAAAGAAAAATTAAAAGATAAAGATAGATATCAGACAGTATATGCCAAGGTGGCTGGCTCTAGTGCAGCACCAACAGCAGGTTTACATTTTACAACAGAGTTGCTAAATAAGGTTCGAGAGAAGGGTGTACAAATAGAAGAGGTGCTACTAGATGTCGGGCTCGGCACATTTCGTCCAGTAGATGAAGAAAATATTGAAGATCACAAAATGCATTCGGAGAGAGTTTACATAACTGAGGATACAGCAACAAGGTTGAATAAAGCAAAAAGTGAAGGTCGTAGAATTATCGCAGTTGGCACCACTAGTGTAAGAACACTTGAGAGTTTTGCTAATGAAAATGGAGTTCTTGGTGCAGGCGTGCAGGACACAAGCATATTTATCTATCCGGGTTATAAATTTAGGTTTGTTGATGCAATGATAACTAATTTTCATTTGCCATGTTCGACACTATTAATGTTGGTGTCTGCTTTTGTTGATCGTGAAAAAATTTTAAGTATTTACAATATCGCTACCAAAGAAAAATATAGATTTTTTAGTTTTGGTGACGCGATGTTTATATATTAGGTGGCTTATGAAGATATTATTGCATGTTTGTTGTGGACCTTGCGCCACTGTAGCATTAGATAGGTTGTTGGACGAAGGAGATGTTACGGTATTTTATTACAATCCAAACATATATCCGATTGCGGAATGGCAGAAACGAAAAGAAAATGTGGAGAAATTGATAAAACTGCTTTCAAAAGATATTGGTAAGAAAATAGACTTTATTTGCCCAGACTATGAAGCAGATAGATTTTATGCGATTATTAATTCGAATTCTGAATTTGCGAAGATGCCTGAAGGGGGAGCTAGATGTACAGAATGTTTTAGAGAACGGCTAGTAAAAACTGCGGAGTGGGCAAAGAAAAATGGCTTCGATGCTTTTTGTACATCATTGACTGTTTCTCCACATAAGAATTCCAAACTAATAAATCAAATTGGTAATGAATGTGGTAAGAAAAATGATATTGTGTTTCTCGAGCGCGATTTTAAGAAACAAAACGGATTCTATAATTCAATTTTATTGTCCAAGAAGTATGATTTATATCGTCAGAATTATTGTGGTTGTGAGTTTTCATTGTGCGACAGAGAAGAGTATGAGAAATTAAAAAATAGTGTCAAAATAGATATTTAGCGAAATCGTTTGACATTTTTTGCAAAACTTTTATACTATTTTTAGGAGATTGATTATGAAAGATAAACGAATGTGGTTTGTTTGTGCACTATCGCTTATGATGGTTGTTATGGCATCGTCTGTATTTACTGTTGTTTATAGTGCTTCCAATGGTGCATCATCTAATTTAAATCACTTTAATTTTTTGATGTCGGCACAAACGTCTGGTAAGATAGTTACTACAGATATAGATAATTCTATAAATGATACAGCTTATCAAACAATGAAAATCAATGATAAATATGCATATTTACCAGCAGCATCCGCACTACTTTCTGATATTGAAATGGGTGAGGGCGTTGCTAGTGATATTGTTTTTAAATTGCCTTCCACGAACTTTGTAGTGATTCCTGTAAGGATTACTAATAATATGACTAACGAATCAAAAGTTGTATTGCAATTTACAAACATAAGTTCTAGTCCATTAAAACAGGCCACGCAGTACGAAGTTTATAATTATGCAACCAAGCAATACTCAAATGTAAATAGACTAACAGACGAATATGCAATGCCAGGCACTTTATTAAGAGGGGAATTTGTTGATATTTGTGTGGTTGTTCATATAGAAGATTTATCAAAAGTTGAATATAAAACAAAAGATATCTTATACTTTAACTTTGCAGTTTCCATGAGTGCTGTGTAGACAAAATATAAAAACCTCTGCTGATAGCAGAGGTTTTTTTAATACGGCATTTTATTAGCTATTTCTTTGGTGTTTACTGGTGTGCCAGTATTGCCCGAGTTGGTAGACATACTCATTGCATAATTTTGTGAGTAGTTGTCATTATTAAGTTTTGAGTTGTTGTTCGTTCTTGAGATAGTATTGTTTGTGTTATTGATTGTCTGTTTTTTGGTAGTCATAGAAGTATTTTGTGTTTCAGACATGTTATTGGTGGTAATCTTATTATTTGTATTTTGAGCATTTACACTGGTTTCAACAATATTTACAATATCATTCATTGCGTTTAATGCCTTTTCCATATCTATTATTCTTGTTTCAATTTCTTTAGTTAATTCGTTTGATAGTTCATTATATGATTTGTTTTGAGCCTTAAATGAATCAAATATACTACTAAAGTTGTTTGATGTTGAATAAAGATTTTGAGCAGAGGTGTTAATTGTGTTTACATCGTTTGCTATCCTCATTGCATTGTCTGGAGTAATAGATAGGTTGTTGTTCATGGAATTTAAAACATTATCCAGCATGTTTTTAGCGTCTTTTATTGAGTATTTTAGGGATAAAAACAATGCTCTATTATTGCGTAATTGATTATTTGAATCTTGATCATTTGTGTAATATTGGGCGTTATTTGATGATTTTTGAGTTAAATTTGAGTTTTTTTGTTGCATGTTTGCATTATTTTGAGTCAAATTATTGCTACTAGTATTAGAATTATTGTTTACTGTTGTTGACATGGTTGATGCATTGCTTTGCACATATGGTAGTGTTCTGTTGGTGTAAGGTTGATTTGTGGTTGTGCTTTGATTTTGTGTGTCCATATTTGTACTATTAGTTAAGTTATAAGTGGTTGATTGTCTTTCGTTAACTGTGGACATGGTGTTCGAGTTGATTCTATTGTTGATTGGTGTAATTGATTGAGTATTTGTATTAGAAGGAACTGTTCTAGTTGTCTTATTTTGTGTTGTTGTAGAATTGCCTATAGAGATGTTATTTGTATTTGAATTATTTGTATTTGAATTTGTTTGTGTGTTGGTATTTGAAGTAGTATTTGATTTTGCGCTTAAGTTTTTCGAAGTGTTGTTTTGTGTAGAAGATTGGTTACCAATCATTTTTTCTGTTGCTGTTTTTATATTATTTAAATCAGTAAGTGAGATATTATCTAAACTGGATATGCTATCCATTAGATTGGTGGTGGACCCGTTTATGCTTTCAGTTAATTCTATTGGTCTGCTGTCACATCCAATAAATGTGAATATGCATAGGGTCATTAAAATAGTTAATATTATTTTTTTCATTTTGCTCTCCTTTGTTAATATTTTGTGAGTTTGAGATAATTTTATTTGTAAAAAATGAAATTTTTTTTAAAAAATGGTTAGCATAATGTTGTGAGGTTTTATGACTAATACGGAAAGAAATGCAAAATATTTAGCGTACGTGGAGAGAAAATCGCCCAAAGCAAGCTGGTTAAAATCGCTACTTCATGCGTTTTTAGTGGGTGGAGCAATATGTGTTTTTGGACAAATGATTGGTGATATATTAAAAAACATATATCCTCTAATGGATATTAATATGGTATCTGCATGGAGTAGTGTAAGCATAATTGTATTGACGGTAATTGCAACCGGATTTGGAGTTTTTGATAAACTGGCTAGATTTGCTGGGGCTGGCACGGTCATTCCTATTACCGGATTTGCCAATTCTATTGCTAGTTGCGCAATAGAATTTAAAAAGGAGGGGCTTGTATTTGGGCTGGGGGCAAAAATGTTTTACGTGGCAGGTCCAGTTATTGTAAATGGTGTTACATATTCAATGATAGTAGGTATAATATACCTTTTGATATCAATGTTGTAGGAGTGATATGGGTAAGAAAATTGGTAGTCAAACGTATGAACTTAATAATAAAGTAGTAATAATTGGAAATGCAGCTACAGTGGGGCCCAAAGAAGGCGAAGGCCCATTGAAAGAGTATTTTAAATATATAGAACATGATGATTTAATGGGTGAGTCCACATTTGAAAAAGCAGAAAGAAAGATGATGGAAAAAACAATTGAACGAGCATTGAAAAGCTGTGGTTTAACTGAAAACAAATTGGATTTGCTGGTTGGTGGAGATCTTTTGAACCAATTGGTAACGATAAATTATTCAGCACGCGATTTAGCTGTGCCGTTTCTGGGCATTTATGGTGCTTGTTCTACAATGAGCGAAAGTCTAGCGATTGGATCAATGCTGATTGATGGTGGGTTTGGCGACAATATTGCATGCGTGACAGGTAGTCACTTTAGTACAGCAGAGAGACAATATAGAAATCCATTAGAGTTTGGGAATCAAAGGCAGACTTATTCACAGTGGACTGTTACGGGTATGGGTTGTTCTGTTTTATCAAATAAAGGTAAGGGGCCGCGTATCACAAGAGTTGCAATGGGTAAAGTGACCGATTGGGGTATAAAAGATATTGCTAATATGGGTGCGGCAATGGCTCCGGCAGCCATGAGTACATTAACGGCATTTTTTAAAGATACAAAAACACGTCCAGAAGACTATGATTTAATAATCTCTGGCGACTTGGGCAAATTGGGTTCGGATATATTAAAAGATTTAATGGAAAGAGAAAAGTATCCTCTTGGAAAAAATTATGTTGATTGCGGGCATATGATATACTCAAATGCGCAGAAGGCATTTCAGGGAGGTTCTGGCGCGGGGTGTTCGGCAAGCGTTTTTAATTCTTATATAATCTCAAAAATTAATGAAAACGTGTTTAAAAAAGTGCTTTTTATGGCTACGGGGGCGTTGATGAACACAACTTTAAATCAACAGGGTGAATCAATACCGGCGATTGCACATTTAGTAATGGTTGAAAAATAAAAAGGAGGAAAATATGAGTGAAGTGTTACTAATGTATTTAAAAGTGTTTTTAGTGGGGGGTCTTATATGTATGATAGGGCAAATAATAGTAATACGTACAAAGTTTACAACCGCTAGGATACTTGTAATATTTCTAATGGTGGGGGCAATTCTTGGTGGGTTCAATATATATGGTTATTTAGTTGAATTCGCAGGTGCTGGTGCAACGGTTCCAATTACGGGGTTTGGTAATGCACTAGCTAGAGGTGCAATTTTGGGAGGTCTCACAGATGGTTTTTTTGGCGCACTGGCTGGTGGATTATTGTCGGTAAGTCTTGGCATTTCAGTATCAATAGGATTATCATATTGTGTAGCGATATTGTCTCATTCTAAAACAAAAAAAGAATAATAATATAATTAATTTAATATAATGTAATGTGAAAAATAATTCGAAATTTACTATAAAAACTATAAACTTGCATAAAAAACGCATATTTTTAGCAAGTTTTTTGATTTTTTTGAGTACATTTTGCGTTTTTATGTTATATATGTCATATTTTGTTACCCCATTAATTATAAGTACTAGCGAATCAAAGATTAAGACGCTTGCAAATCGCAGTATGAATATCGCTGTTACTACTGCAATGGCGCAGGATATAACATATGAAGATCTTATTGATATAACAAAAGATAGTGAAGGTAATATATCTTCGATTCATGCAAATTCAATAACTATAAACTCTCTAGCAAAATTGATAACTCGAGTGACGCAAGAAAATTTAATGATGTTAACTGAAGAACCTGTGCAAATTCCTCTAGGGGCTTTTACGGGGATTACAGCTTTTTCAGGTTTGGGGCCTAAATTGAATTTTGACATTCATCCGTATGGTGATATTTCTTGTAAATTTTCTTCAGATTTTGTGAGCGCTGGCATTAACCAGACGCACCATAAAATATATATGAATATTGATACGAAAGTTAATGTTATTTTGCCGTTTAAAAATATACAGGTTCAAGCGACATCTGCCGTGTTGGTATGTGAAAGCGTAATTATTGGAAAGATTCCTAGTACATATCTTCGTTCTGATTCTTTGGATGAAATGATGAACTTGATTCCAGTAGATTAAACTAAATGTTTTTCTTGACTTTTTCTACTAATTATAGTATCTTAAGTGTATGATATATTTTTTAGATAATGCAAGCACTACGAAGTGTTTTGATGAAGTAAATGAAGAAATTTTAAGAGCGAGTAAAGATGATTTTTATAATCCAGGAGCTCTGTACGCTCAAGGTTTTGAGACAAAAAAGAAACTGGATGATGACAGAGATGTTGTGCTTAAGGCAATTGGTGGGGCTGGTTATAAAGTAATTTTTACTTCCAGCGCTACCGAATCAAACAATCTTGCGTTAAATCAAGTAAATAAAAATGCGAAAATAATAATAGGCGGAGGGGAGCATCCGTCTATTTATGAAGCTGCTTTATCATTAAAGAATCGTGGTGTTGACGTGGTATTTGCACCACTTAATAAGGATGGGTGTATAGATGTAGAGCGATTTTACGAATTAATGACTCCGGATGTTAGTTTTGTATCAATCATGCATGTTAGTAATGAAACGGGTAATATTAACGCGATTTCTGAGCTGTGCCATTTTGCAAAAAGTATCAATCCTAAAGTATTGTTTCATGTGGATGGCGTGCAGGCTTTTATGAAGATTGATGTTTCTTTGCAAGTCTTGGGTGTGGATATGTATACAATATCATCTCACAAAGTGCATGGGCCT
>Ga0265299_10001620_pt1 | contig 25070 bp, 26 predicted proteins | sample AusTroGonzalo_MG_4_FD_193485 | JGI IMG/M metagenome (GOLD analysis project Ga0265299, IMG submission 193485) | Bovine rumen microbial communities from tropical cattle in Woodstock, Queensland, Australia - Gonzalo_02 | ecosystem: Host-associated > Mammals > Digestive system > Stomach > Rumen ... | reverse complement strand
GTCACCGCGGGAAAGAGCGCGGCTTCGGCCGACGAGAGGTCGGCGAGCGCCGCGCGGTAGCGCTGAACGTACTGCGCGACATTCTGGTTGTTGATTTCCACATTTGTGATGAGCTTGTCGAGGTCCTCGTCTCGGTAGAGCTTCCACCAGTCGCCCTTCAGGGCGTCCTCGCTCGGGCGCGCCTCCTTCCAGCCGGCAAGCAGCGCGGCACCGCGGTACGAATCGGCAACGGCAACCTGCGGCCGCTCGTAGTCAGGCCCCACGGCGCAGCCCGTGGCTAGGAGCGCCGCGGCTGCAGCGCTGAGGATGGTGATGGACTTTATCTGGAAGAGCATGGTCAAGCCTCTTTTTCTTGTTGCGCGGCCACATGCCTGGCGACAGCGGCGGCGGGCGAGATCCGCTGCCAGTGGCGCTTGACAAAGGAGCCGAACCGGTCAAGGTAGACGTATACCACCGGAGTCGTGTACAGGGTGAGGATCTGGCTCACGGCAAGGCCGCCGCAGATCGCAATGCCGAGCGGCCGGTTGAATTCCGCATTGCCGCCCGTCTGAAGAATGAGGGGGAGCGCGCCGAAGAACGCCGCGAGCGTGGTCATGATGATCGGACGGAAGCGTTTGTCGCAGGCAAGCAGAATGGCCTGTTCAGGCGACTTCCCCGCGCGCTCCTCAACGAGTGCGAAGTCGATCATGAGAATGGCGTTCTTCTTGACGATGCCGATGAGCAGCAGGATGCCGATCAGGGCGATCACGGTGAGCTCGGTGCCCGTTGCCATCATCAGAAGCAGCGCCCCGATGCCTGCCGAGGGCAGCGTCGAGAGAATCGTCACGGGGTGGATCCAGCTCTCGTAGAGAATGCCCAGCAGAATGTAGATCACGGCGATCGCAGCGCCGATGAGCAGCGGAATCTGTCCCACGATCTGGTCGAACACCTTGCCCGTGCCCTGCAGGCTCCCATGAATGCTCGAGGGCAGGCCGATCCCCACCATCGCCTTTTCGATCGCAGCCTTGGCCTGGTCAAGCGAGACGCCGTCGGCAAGGTTGAAGGCGATGGTCGTCGTGGCGGTCTGGTCCTGGTGCGCGACGCTCAAGGGGGCGCTGGTGTACGTGAGCTTTGCAAAATTGCTCACGGGAACGGCTTTTCCGTCCGAGGTGATGACATTGAGCCGCGTGAGCACTTCCGGGTCCTGCGTCCAGGATTTCTCCAGCCCGATGATGCTGTAGTACTGGTTGAGCATCTGGTACTGCGTGGCGATCTGCCGCTGGGAGAAGGCGTTGTTGAGGAACGTGTCGATATCCTGAACATCCAGCCCGTAGCGGGACGCGGCATCGCGGTCGATGATGATCTTGGCTTCAAGCCCGCCGGACTCGGCGTCGCTGTCCACGCTCGTGAGCTCCGGGAGCGCCGCCATCGCGGCATGCACCTTCACGTTCCAGGCCCGCAGCGTCTCCAGGTTGTCGCACTGCAGGCTGTACTGGTAGGTGGCGTTCGAGCTGCGGCCGCCGACGCGCAGATCCTGCGCGGCCATGAGGAAGATCTGCAGGCCGGGGGTGTTGGCGTTCTGCATCGTGAGTCGGTTGGCGATCTGGGTGGCGGTTTCCTTGCGCTCCTTGATGTCCTTCAGGCGAATGAAGAGGTTGCCCGAGTTTCTCGAGCCGAAGCCGCTTCCGCCCGTGCTTGCGAGCACGTACCGGATCGCCGGGTCCTTTTCGAGCCTGGCGCTCACCTCGCGCACCTGCGGCTCCATCGATGTGAAGCTCGTTCTCAGGTCCGCTCGGATGCGTCCGAAGAGCATGCCGTTGTCCTGGTTGGGAAACAGTCCCTTGTCCACCGTGGCGTAGAGGTAGAAGTTGCCCGCGACGGTGAGCAGCAGCACGAGCATCGTGAGCGGCTTGTGGCGCATGATGACCGCCAGGGACTTCACGTACCAGTCGTGCAGGCGGCTCTGTCCGTCGATGAGCGCATCCATGATGCGGGTCTGAATCCAGCGGCGGCGGGGCTTTGACCCGGGCTGATTCTCTTTTCCGAGGAGCCTTGCCGAGAGCATCGGCGTCAGCGTGAGCGACACCCACATGGAGACGAGGAGCGCGACCGAGAGCGTGATCGCGAATTCCTTGAAAAGGCGTCCGGCGAGCCCCGGCATCAGGAGCAGGGGAATGAACACGGCAATGAGGGACGCGGTCATCGAGAACACCGTGAAGCCGATTTCGCGGCTGCCCTTGAGGGCGGCCTCCATGGGGCTGAGGCCGTCCTCGACATGGCGCTTGATGTTCTCCACGACGACAATCGCGTCATCGACGACAAAGCCAGTGGAAATGATGAGCGCCATCATCGAGAGGGCATCCAGGCTGAATCCCAGCAGATACATCACGCCGAACGTGCCGATGAGCGAGATCGGCAGCGCAAGAGCCGGGATGACCACGGTCTTTCTGTCCCGCAGGAACACGTACACCACGGCGATCACGAGCAGCACGGAAAAGAGCAGCGTGCGCACGGTTTCATTGAGGCTCTCCTGAATCGTGAGCGAGCGGTCGATGGCAAGCGTGAGCTTGGTGCCGGAGGGCAGGAGCTCGTTTAACTGCGGGATGATCTCCTTGATGCGCTCGATCGTCTTCAGCATGTTTGCGCCGGTGGCCTGCGTGATCGACACCGAGACCGAAGGCACGGAATTGAAGTAGCCCGCCGAGTAGACGTCCTGGACCGAGTCGTAGACGTTTGCCACATCCTTCAGGTGCACCGGCCTGCCGTTCTTGTACGCGACCACGATTTTCCGGTAGTCGGCGGCTTTCGTGAGCTGGCCGTTCGCCTCAATCCACCAGGCGGTCTCATCGGTCTGCAGCAGGCCTCTCGGGGAGTTCGTCGTTGCGGCCTCGACCTTGCTGCGGATGGTGTCAAGGGCGATGCCGTAGCTCTCGATCAGCTTCGGGCGCAGGTCGATGCGCACGGCGGGCAGCGCGCCGCCGCGGATCTGCACTTCGCCCACGCCCTCGAGCTGCGCGATCCGCTGCTGCAGCTTGGAGCTTGCAAGGTCGTAGAGCTCACCCCGGTTCAGGGAGTCGCTCGTGAGCGCGAGCATCACGATCGGCGCCGAGGAGGGGTTGAGCTTGCGGTATCGGGGCAGCGTCTTCATCGCCGAGGGCAGGAGCGTTCTTGCCGAGTTGATGGCCGCCTGCACGTCGCGGGCCGCGCCGTCGATGTCGCGCGAGAGGTCGAACTGGATGATGACCGTGGACGAGCCCTGGCTGCTCGTGCTCGTGAGTTCGGTGATGCCGGCGATCTGGCCCATCGCTCTCTCAAGGGGCGTTGCGACCGTTGCCGCCATCGTCTCGGGAGAGGCGCCTGCGAGCGACGCGCGCACGATGATGGTCGGAATGTCCATCTGCGGCAGCGGCGCCACGGGCAGGAACCGGTACGCAACGCTTCCGAGGATCAGGATCGCGATCGACAGGATGAGCGTTGCGACGGGGCGCAGGATGAAGAGCCGGGAGAAGTTCACGGTGCGCTCTCCTCGCCGTGCATGCCCGGATGCAGGCTCTTGTCAGGGCTCGTGCGGCCGTCGTAGCGCCCGGAGAGACGCTCGAACATGAGGTAGATCACCGGGGTCGTGAAGAGCGTGATCAGCTGGCTGAGGAGCAGCCCGCCCACGATCGACACGCCCATCGGCGTGCGCAGCTCCGCGCCCGAGCCGCTGGCAAGCATGAGCGGCAGCGCGCCCAGGAGCGCGGCGAACGTCGTCATCATGATGGGACGGAACCTGAGCAGGCACGCGCGGTAGATCGCGTTGAACGGATCCAGTCCCGCGCGCTCGTCGGCGAGCGCAAAGTCGATGAGCATGATGGCGTTCTTCTTGACGATGCCGATCAGCAGGATGATGCCGATCAGCGCGATCAGCGTGAACTCCATGCCGCAGAGCTTCAGTCCGAGGAACGCGCCGATCGCGGCCGAGGGCAGGGTCGAGATCACGGTCACCGGATGGATCCAGCTCTCGTAAAGGATGCCGAGCACCGCGTACACGGTGAGCACGGCGGCAAGCAGCAGCCAGAGCGTGTTCTGGTTGCTGCTCTCAAATGCGGCAAGCGCGCCCTGGGGCTTCAGGTTGATGGTGGTCGGAAGTCCGATCTCGGCCTTCACCTGCCTGAGCGCCTCGCGGGCGTCTCCGATCGAGTAGTTCTTCGGGATGTTGAAGGAGACGGTCGCCGCCGGGGTCTGCAGGAGCCTGGAGATGTTCATCTTGCCGGTTTTCTCGGTCACGGTGACCAGATCGGAGAGGGGCACCATCATGCTCTCGGTGAGGCCGCTGGAGGAGGACTTCAGGTACAGGCTTTCAAACGCCTCGGGCCCCTTGCGGTAGCCGTCCTCGACCTCGAGCACGACGCGGTACTGGTTGGCCTGGGTGTAGATCGTGCTGATGAGGTTCTGGCCGTAGGCGTTGTAAAGCGCCGTGTCGATCTGGCTTGCGGTGATGCCGTAGCGGGCGGCCGCTTCGCGGTTGATCGTCAGATAGGCGACGCGGGTGCCGTTCTGCAGATTCGTGACGACAGCTGCGAACTCGGGGCGTTTTCTCATCGCCTCAATGAGCCTGGGAGTCCACCTGTCGAGTTCCTCGCTCTCTGTGGAGTCGAGCGTGAGCTGGTACTGCGAGGGCGTCACCATGTCGTCAACGTTCAGGTCCTGGCTCTTGGTGGCAAAGAGCCAGATGCCCGGCACTTCGGGCGCGGCCTTCAGGATCCTGGAGATCACCTCGTCGGCCCCGTCACGCTCGCCGAAGGGCTTCAGCGAGGCGACGATGCGGCCCATGTTGAGCGCGCTGTTGTTCACGGCGTCCACGCCCACGATGGAGCTCACCGACTGAACGTCCCTGTCCTTGAGCACGAGATCGGCCAGCGCGCTCTGCCGGCGGTTCATTTCGGTGAATGAGACGTCGGGCGGAGCCTGGGTGATGATCTGGATCGAACCCGTGTCCTGCGAGGGGAAGAATCCGTTCGGCAGCCACAGGTACATCACGGCCGTGAGCACCAGGGTTGCGATAGCGACTCCGAGCGTCGCCCACTGGTGCCGCAGCACGACAAGCAGCCCCTTGTCGTAAAGCCGGATCAGCCAGTCAAAGGCCCGTCCGAAGCTGCGCGTCACCGCATTGTGCTCGCTCTCGGGGACATGCCGCAGCAGATAGGCCGAGAGCATCGGGGTGAGCGTGAGCGAGACGGCCATCGAGACGAGAATCGACACGGCAAGCGTGATCGCGAACTCGCGGAAGAGCCTGCCGATCACGTCGCCCATGAACAGCAGCGGAATCAGCACGGCAATGAGCGAGATCGTGAGCGAGATGATCGTGAATCCGATCTCCTTGGCACCCTGCAGGGCCGCTTCAAGCGGCTTCATGCCGTCGTCAATGTGGCGCTGGATGTTCTCGACAACCACGATCGCATCATCGATCACGAAGCCCGTGGCGATCGTGAGCGCCATGAGCGAGAGGTTGTTCAGGGAGAACCCCGCAAGGTACATCACGGCGAACGTGCCGACGATCGAAAGCGGCACGGCAAGCGACGGAATGAACGTTGCGGCGAAGGTTCTGAGAAAGAGGAACGAGACCATCACGACGAGCGCGATCGAGAGCATGAGCTCGTGCTGCACGTCCTCGATCGAGGCGCGGATCGTCTGCGTGCGGTCCGAGAGCGTCTCGAGCTTGACCGACTGCGGCAGCAGCTGCTCGATCTCAGGAAGGCGCTTCTGGACTTCGTCCACGATCGAGACGACGTTGGTGCCGGGCTGGCGCTGAATGTTGATGATGATCGCGGGCTTGCCGTTGGCTCGGGCCTGCTGATATTCGTCCTGCGGGGCGTATTCGGCAACCGCCACGTCCTTCAGGCGAAGCGCCTTGCCGTCCTCGTACGCGAGCACGAGGTTCATGTATTCCTCGGGCGTCTTGAGCTGGTCGTTCGCATCGATCGTGATCGAGCGCTCGGGGCCGTCGAAGCCGCCCTTGGAGCCGTTCACGTTCTGCGAGTTGATGACCGTGCTGATGTCGGCGAGGGTGAGGTTGTGCGAGGCAAGAAGCGTCGGGTTGACGCGGATTCTCACGGCCAGCTGCTGGCCGCCTGCCAGGCTCACAAGGCCCACGCCAGAGATCTGCGAGAGCTTCAGGGCAATGCGCGTGTTGATGAGATCCTGCACCTTGGTGAGCGGCAGCGTGTCGCTCGTTGCGGCGAGCGTCAGGATCGGCACGTCGGCCGGATTGACCTTCTTGTACGTGGGCTTGTTCGGAAGGTTCCTCGGCAGGAGCGAATCGGCCTCGTTGATGGCCGCCTGCACCTCCTGCTCGGCGACGTCAAGCGACATCTCAAGATTGAACTTGAGCGTGATCACCGAAGTGCCGCCGGCAGAAACCGAGTACATCTGCTTCAGGCCCGACATCTGCCCCAGGCGCCGCTCGAGCGGCGCGGTGACGCCGCTGGTCATCACCTCCGGGCCCGCGCCCGGAAAGAGCGTCGTCACCTGGATGACCGGATAGTCAACCTCGGGCAGGGCCGAAATCGAGAGGTTCCGGTACCCGAGAAAGCCCGCAAGCACGAGGCTGATCATGAGCAGCAGCGTCGCGACAGGCCGGAAGATAAAGAGCCGTGACGGATTCATGGCTTACCTCGGACCCGGGCCGCGGCGGCGCTTGTTGCCCGCCGGAGCGATGTTGCTCGTGTCGATCTTGGTTTCTTCGACAATGTTGACGGGCGTGCCGTCCGAGAGGCTGTCCGCGCCGACGGTGACGATCTTCTCGCCGGGCGCAAGGCCCTTGAGGACCGCAACGCGCGTGGTTGTCTTCGAGGGGCCCTGGGTGATCACGCGCTTGTAGGCCCTGCCGTCGTCCTTCACGACGAACACGTACTGCGCCGAGGACGTCGTCTGGATGGCCGAGGAGGAGATCACCACGGCGTCCTTCAGGGTGCCGTAGACAAGCCGCACGTTGACGAACTGGTTGGGAAAGAGCGTGCCGCCGGCATTGTCAAACTGGGCCTTCACGCGCACCGTGCCGGTTGCCGTGTCAACCCGGTTGTCGATGGCGGTCACGACGCCCGAGGCGAGTTCCTTCCGGTTGTCCTGGTCGAAGACCTGCACGGCGAGCCGCTCGCCCGTACGGAAGGGGGCGACTGCGTCCGCCAGGCTCGTCTGCGGGATGGAGAAGAGCACGCTGATGGGGCTCGTCTCGGTGATTGTCGCGATCGCCGTGGAGGAGCTGGGGCCGACGAGGTTGCCGACATCCACGCCGCGGATGCCGATGTAGCCGCTGATCGGGGCCGTGATCTGGCCGTAGCCGATGGTGACCTGCGCCGAGTCGATCTGGCCCTGGACGCTTCTGAGGCTGCCCTCGTAGGCCGCGACCTGCGCAATCTGCTCATCGAGCGTCTGCTTGGAGACGGAATCGGTCTTGAAGAGCTTCTGGTAGCGCGCGAGGGTGGATCTTGCATTGGCAAGGTTGGCCTTGACCTGTGCCAGGGTGCCCGTGTATTGCTTGAGCGCGGCCTCGGCGGCGCGCGTGTCGACCTTCGCAAGCAGGTCTCCCTGCTTCACGAAGTCGCCTTCCTTGAAGAGGATTTCCGTCAGATACCCCTGGACCTGGCTGACGACCTGGCTCGTCTGGTTGGCGGTCACGGTGCCGAGGGCGAGGATCGAGAGCTCGACGTCCTCCCTGGCGGCAGTCTCGGTGCGAACGGCGATGCCGCGCATTCTCTGGACTTGCTTCTGGGGCGCGGACTTGGGTGCGTAGTAGTGGGTGTAGCCGTACCAGGCGCCGGCTCCGAGGGCGGCGACGAGGGCAAGGCTGAACAGGACTTTGCTGGCGGACATGGCGATTCAATCAAGCTGTCTGAAAAAGTATTTCTCTCAAGGGGCGGACGGGGCGCGGAAAATCCTTGAGGAGCAGGTGTGTCAGCCCTGTCGCCTCTTTGCCTGTATCTTACTCATGCCGCAGGTAAAGTATTGTTAAGAGTGGTTTGTCCGGAAAAATTTTGAGTCTTGCCATGGAGAAGTCCCCGGATTGGCGCAGATCGCTTTTGCGCGAGCTGTTCGATTGCGCGGTTCGTGCCGCAATGCCGGATGCAGCGCTTGAGCGCATCCTCAAGATTGAGGACGGCGCCCTGTTTGTCGCGGGCGAGAGCATTGGCTTCTCGGGTGCCGTGCACGTGATTGCGCTTGGAAAAGGCGCGGCTCCCATGGCCGCGTGCGCCGAGCGGCTTCTCGGCGAGAGGCTTGCCGGCGGCATCGCGATCGTGAAGGACGGCCACGGGCTGCCCTTGCGGAGAATCCGCCTCCTTGAGGCTGCGCACCCCGTGCCGGACAGCCGCACCAGCATCGCCTGCGCGGAGCTTTTCCGGTATTTGAGGCGGATTGCACCGGGTGACCTCGTCCTTGCTCTCGTCACGGGCGGTGCGAGCGCCCTGACGACCACACCTGCAGACGGCCTCACGCTCGAGGATCTTCAGAGGACAACCAGCGCTCTGCTGGCCTGCGGCGCGAGCATTCACGAAATGAATGCCGTGCGCAAGCACCTCGGTCGTGTCGGAGGCGGGCGGCTTGTGCAGGCGGCCGAGGGGGCAAGCGTGCGCGCCATTCTGATTTCCGACGTGATCGGCGACCGAGCGGACGTCATCGCCTCCGGTCCCTTTGCCCCGGATGCCTCGACGTTCGCCGATGCGCTGGATGTCATCGGCCGGTACGGGATCGAAGGGAGGGTTCCGGCTACGGTCATCCGGCATCTGGAGCAGGGCGCCCTGGGGATCATTCCCGAGACTCCGAAGGCTGGCGATGCGGTCTTTGCCCGCGTGAAGAACATCGTTGCCGCCAGCAATGCGACGGCGCTTTCCGCCATCGCCCGACGCGCCGCCGCTCATGGCCTTCGGGTCGCAGTCGATGACGCTCTGATGCAGGGTGAGGCAAGGAGCGCCGCGCTGTCTTTGTTGGAGCGGGCGGGGAGGGAATTCTCGAAACGGCCCTCCGAGCCGCTCTGCTTTGTAGCCGGAGGAGAGACAACCGTGACGCTTGGCGACTCGGCCGGCCTTGGAGGCCGCTGCCAGGAGATGGCGCTTGCCGCGGCACTCCAGATTCAGAACGACCGCCGGATCACGGCGCTCTTTGCCGGGACTGACGGCACGGACGGGCCGACGGATGCCGCCGGAGGATTTGCCGATGCGGACTGCTTTGGCCGGCTCATGCAGCTGGGGGCTGGGGAGGCCCGGCGGCTGCTGGAGGGGCATGAGAGTTATCAGGCGCTCGAGCGCTGCAGTGCGCTTTTCCGGGTGGGACCCACACGGACCAATGTCATGGATGTAGCGATGGTTATCATTGAGTCCACAAACCAGCAGGCGGAAACAGACGCATATGGTCGGACCGGAAAAGAAAATCACGCGCTGTGAGCAGATGGCCGGCACGGTCGAGGTCTACGGCTCCTTTGCCGTGGAGGGACCCGAGCGGGAGCGTCTGCTCTTTGCAAAGCCGGGAAGGCTCATTGAGTTCTCCGGGAAGAGGGTGGTGCTTGAGACGCCTTCGGGGGAGCGCGAGGAGTGGACTGCAGAAGAGACGGTGCGCAGGGAGCCCGCGACGCTCGAGGAGATGTTCGAGGGGGCGCTTTCCGGAGATCGGAGAATCACGGTCCGGGTCGTTCTTTTTCTGCTTTTTCTTGCCGTCGCCCTTGCCACGGGGGCCCTCGATGACATTGACTTCACAGGCATCGAGGACAGCGTCGAGTTGACTGAGTAGACCCAGAGGCGTCGTTCTGTTCCATCGAATCCGTCAATGCTCTTGGGCTTTGGGGACAAAGACAGGATATAGTGCGGACTGCAACAATATGATCTCGTTTCAGAACGAGACAAACCTAGGATCATGCGGGCGCAGTGTCGTTCGCCGCAAGCTCAAGAGTGATTCCCGAACCATGCAACACGGTTCGCTCTGTTCTTGCCGGGATTCCCTCGTCGCGATGAAAAAACCAACAATCAGCAGTTTCAATTTAATTCTGGTTTTGACGGTGTATTTCTCAACCGTGCTGAACCTGTCATTCTGGCGCTACATCGTCAATCGTCTGCCAATCACGGATTTCCATTCAGCCTGCTTTGTCGGCTCTGTTTTTCTTGATATTTCAGTTTTTTATTTTTTGATTTTTAATCTGACGGTTGTCAAAAAAGTTGCAAAACCGTTCATCATTTTTCTCCTGCTGGTGGGCAGCGCGGCCAGCTTCATGATGTTTGAGTACGGCGTTTATATCAACTCAAGCATGATACAAAACGTCTTGGAGACGAATGTAAGAGAGGCGACTGAACTCATCACTGCCTCGCTCCTCCTGTGGGTGCTGCTCTTCGGAATTGCTCCGTCTGCTCTGCTGATTGTGACGGAAATCAGGTATCAGCCCTTTAAGGCCGAGATGATGAAAAGACTTCTCGGTTCGATGATTTGCCTGCTGGCCGTGTCATGCTCAGTCGCCTTTTGCTACAAGGACTATGCCGGTTTCGGCAGAAACAACAGGCAGGCGAAGAACCTGATCAATGTCTTTAATTTTGTCGGGGGCACGGCAACTTATTTGAAGCGGGCGCACTTGACGCCAAAGTCCTTCATTGTCTTGGACAACAATCCCCGGCATGAGGACTTTGATTCGCCCAAATCGATCCCGACGGTTGTCATATTCATTGTTGGAGAAACGGCTCGATCAATGAATTTTTCGCTGAACGGATATGAAAGGAAAACAAATCCGCTTCTCGAAAAGCAGGACATCGTTTATTACAAGGATGTCATTGCTTGCGGCACTTCGACGGCAATCTCCGTTCCATGCATGTTTTCCCATGAGAATCAAAAGAATTTCGATTCGTCGGATGCGAAATTTACGGAAAATGCGCTTGACTTGGCTCAGAAGGCCGGATATGAGGTCATTTGGCTGGAAAACGATGACGGGTGCAAGGACGTATGCAATCGGGTTGACAAGATGATTGGCATGAGAGATGTCAACAACCCGAAATATTGCCGCGGGAATTATTGTCTTGATGAAGCCTTGCTGGACGGTCTGGATGAAACTCTTTCCGGGATCAGGCGGAACACCCTGATCGTTCTGCACACACAGGGGTCGCATGGTCCCAAGTACTATCAAAGATACCCGGATGCCTTCAAGAAGTTTTTACCGACCTGCGATACGGCGGAAATCCATGAATGCTCAAGGGAGCAGATCGTCAATACGTATGACAATACAATCCTGTATACCGATTTTGTGTTGTCGTCAGTGATTGACATTGCCAAGAAGCATCCCAAGCTGGAGGCGGGTGTCATTTACGTTTCCGACCATGGTGAGTCGCTCGGCGAAAACAACATCTACCTGCACGGCATGCCTTATTCCATCGCTCCGGATGAGCAGACGAGGGTTCCGATGCTGATCTGGATAAACGAGACCATGCGGAAGTGGGACCACATTGATTACCGATGCCTGAAGGACTCGGCAGGAAAAAATACTTATTCGCACGACAATCTATTTCACTCTCTTCTCGGGCTTCTGGAGATCAAAACCCCTCTGTACGACAGCCGATACGATTTGTTCTCGCCGTGCCGCGTCAGGAAGCAGCCTCCGGCTGAAAGACCATAGAGACTCTGGGGAGGAACCGCCCCGACTTTTTTAGACTGGGAAAGATGGCTTGTTTTCTGCTAAAATAACAATCTTGCCCGGTCGATTGTGCCGTGGCCTGGTGCCGCCGTAGTTCAACTGGATAGAACGAGCCCCTCCTAAGGGTTAGATCAGAGTTCGAGTCTCTGCGGGGGTGCCACCGTGGGGTTTCAAGCAAAATTTTGCTTGACCCTTTTTTTTGTCCCGTGTAAAATAAAACCTAATAAAAACAAGCAACTAGCCGCACACACCGTGCCTTGCCAAAACTTGCTTGAACCTGCCATACCCTGAAAAAAGTACACAATAGGGTACACAATAGGGTACACAATGCAATCTCAGGAATTTGGCAAGTTGCTATATTTTTTTAGGGCGGAAAAAAGCAATTGTCGCCGTTCGTGGATTTGCGTGGCTGCCCAGTCGCACAAATTGCCAATGACAGTCAATTGAGACGATTTTTAGGCAAAGACTGGCTGGAGAAGTCAAAGGTCGTAGCAGGGAGTCCGGGCTTGTCGATCGAGCACGGCACATCTCTATGGCACTTGAACTTGAAAACCAACAAAAAACGCCACCACAGAACTCTTGGAAAATACCCGGATGTATCCATAGCCCAGGCTCGACAACTTGCACTGGAGATGCGCGATGCCCTGGAAAAGGGAGTTGATGTTCGTGACGGCCGCAGGGCGACGCCGGGATACCCTCAATTGCCGCGCAGTGCGCCCACGCCTGTTGTTAAGACTCCCAAGGAAGAGACTCCACGCAAGAAGTGCGTCAATGACTTCATTGACGAATACTTTCGCTATAGGTTGGAAACGCTCAAAACCAAAAAAACCAATAAGGCACCGGTAAAGACCGTTAGCCGCATGCAGCACCAATACGACACATACATTCGCCCTGTGATCGGGGAACTCGAGCCGAAAAAAATCGCCAACAGGCATGTTGTCCGCATCCTTTCGGCAATTACGGACAGTGATACGACGCGGCGGAAAACGAAGTCGGTTTTAAGTCTGCTTCTTCAGTGGTTTGTGTCGCAGGGACACATTGACATCGACAAGCTGAACATCAATTGGAAACTTGTGGCGACATCTCTGCCTGCATGCACGTCGGTCGAAAGGAGCTTCCCCAGAATGGGGATCGACGACATTCCGCGTTTTGTTGCGCTGGCGATGAAGCCTCAGGAGACTCATCTGGCAACCATGACGGCGATTGCTACGGTCCTGGTGATTCTGACTGCTCAGCGCGTCGGCAACTTTCTTGAGCTGGATGCTCAGATGCATGGGGAAGGGGCCGATTGGTTTGCAAAGTGGCGCAATGTGGATCTTGAAAAGCGGATTTGGACCATTCCTCCCGAGTGCCTGAAAATCTCACGCGTTGGCGCCAATAAGCTAAGCCAGCCATTGCGTATCCCTCTGGCAACCCATACGGTGGACTTGCTCGTGAAGATTCGTGACTACTGGGAAAACCGAGGCATCAAACTTAAGCCCAATGACTTTGTGATACCTCATTGCTTGCACCCGGAGCGTCCTCACAAATCCAATTCAATACGGTTTTTCATCCAGGAAATGCATGCGAAGGACATGCAAGAAGGCGGTCCGGGATTTTTCGATCCGGATCAGCCAGGCAGAGTCGCAACAACTCATGGTTTCCGATCCGCCTTCCAGGATTGGTGCCTTACTCACGGCTATCCGATGCTTTACACCGAAAAAGCATTGGCGCACGAGGATGGCGGCAAGGTTCAAAAGGCATACCAGCGCAGCGACTTTGTTGAGGAGCGTCGTCCCATGATGCAGGCTTGGGCCGACTACTGCTTCTCCATGGTCAAGACGAACGATTAGAAAAAGTTAAGCCAGAAGGTTCATTCCTTCTGGCTTGGCAGGGTGCGAAAAGCGTTGATGCGACGCGTCAAGCGGCTTCATCTTCAAGCAGCCATCCCTGGCGCTTGCCTTTCAGGTATGCGTAGATGTCCTGGGACCACCAGCAGTTCTTGCGCAGTGATGTCTTGAATGGCTGGGGAAACTTGCCTTTCAGCGCCAGCCGCCGCATGTGCGTGGCTGACAGGCAGACCAGTTTCTGAACCGCGTACTTATCGAGGGGGATGTTGAGCGTTGACCACTCTTCCGGAACGTGAGTGCGGGCGATTCGGGCTGTGCGCTCTTCGGTCGAAAGGTTGTGAGCCCGGTAGGCTGTGCTGCTGACTGGACCAGTCGTTGTTGCCATGGTCTTCTCCTGGTTGGCGGGCGTTCAAAACCCCGGTCTGCAAATCTGAGTCTCGGAGTTTTACTGCCTACGTTGTTGATATCCATGAGCAACATTTTACATTAAGACACTAAATCGGCATAGATCTATGCTCGCGTTTTACTTGCCTTGCCTGGTTATGCGTATGGTTTTTTCATTGATAAAAATCATATGTAAATCAGTAAATTCGTGTCGTGAACAAGCCTGTTGACGGGTGTGTTTCTCGATGCGAAAAGTAAGGGTAAACACTAATAAAAATGGAACTCTATTAGTGGTTGATCTTGGTGTTTTTCATGCCGATTTGCAATACGTTTATCCGTCGAGGGAAGTGTTGGACGAAGGCGCAGGAATCAGCATCCCCCGGCTGTACGGAGCTGTACAGTCGGGGGCGGTGGCTCTCAATTCATTTTCGCCGCGACTCAGCGATAGATGATGCATCTTGTCGAGGTCACATATGCAAGCACAATCTCCGTGCCGGTAGCGTCCCTGATGGCCGTCACAGATGCCACGCCGTCCTTGAGGGTCCAGTTTTCTTTGCGAGTGATTTCTGTAGACCCCTGGTGGCCGAAGTAGCTTCGGAAATCATTGACCCACTGCCTGTGCAGATCTTTGTCGTATGGAGCCCGCATGACGAATCCCGTCATCAGGTGCGATTTCTCCGTGAACAGGAACCTGACTGACCCGGGGCGCTTCATGTCCGAGGTCTGGTAGGCCACTTCATAGAAGCTGGCGGACTTGCCTCCGGCGGGGAAGAACACGCCGTTCGGCAGCTTTGCCTTGATGTCTGCGAGCGTCGAGCGGCAGTACTGGAATTTGCCGAAGGCGTCCGGGCCGATGGATTGATCCCGAAAGGTGCCGCCCGCGAACGCGGTGAGGGTCGGCATGACGGCTGCAATGATGATGGCTTTCGCAATGGTTTTGTACATATGCGGCTCCTACGGATAGAGGTCACGCACGACCTGGCAGGCCGTCGGCTCGCCCAGGCTGCAGCCCCGCTTGAAAAGACGCTCGGCCTTCTGGTGATCCTTCTCAATGGGGAAGGATTCCGTTTTCGTTCGCATCTCTCCCTGCAGGTAGCAGATCGCAGCCCTTGTGCAGGCCTTGGCGTCATTTTCTGAATCGCATCTTTCCTCAAGGGTTCGAAGGGCGGCCTTGACGCCCTGGCTTTTGCCGATGCTGTGGCCGGTGACGGCGCCGACTGCACCGCCCAGCAGGGCAGAGAGAATGCCTGCCTCAGCAGGCTGTGCAGCAATCAGCAGGCATGCGGCCGCAATGACCGGAAGTTTGTTCATGCAATGCTCCGTTGACAATTGAATCGGATTGGTCGGCTTCCCTCCGGCTAGTCCCTGTCAAAGATCCTGGCGAGAATTCCGAAGACCAGGAGCAGGATGATCGCGACGGGAATGGCGATGACCAGCCAGATGGCGTTGGCGATGGAGATAACGACTGTCGTTGCGATCGCTAAAACAAACCATACCAGTGTGAAGAGTTCTCTCATGGCAATCTCCGGGAGGATCAGAGTGCGGGGACGGGCCGGAAAGGAGGACCGGTTTTCTTCAGCGGCTTACTTCTTGATTGCCAGGTAGAACCAGACAATGAGACAGACCAGGGGGATCAGCATCAGCAGGCTGAGGTACGGATTCTTTCCGAGGTGCCTGTAGCGCTTGGCGGCGGCAAAAATGACGAGGACCGCAAGAAGAAGCTGAAGCACTCCGACAACGATCAGGCTGACGGCTGCGTCAGTGTTCATCAGCGCGTTTCCGGCCGTCTGCAGGAGCATGGCGGGGATGAGCATCAGCAGCGTGGTGACGATGAAGGAAGCGCGGGTGATTTCGCCTTTGCACGAGAAGATGTTGTTGTTGATCATGGTTGATGGATCTCCGAAAAAAGAGTGGATTGAATGCCGCTGTCGGCTCAGTTTCTGTTGTCGATGAATGTCCCGTTCGGTGCCATTTCGTATGTCGGGGTCGAGCCGAAAGAGCCGTCCGGGCGGATGTAGCTTTCGTTGCCCGGCCCGAACGAGCCGTCGGGGCGCATGTTGGAGTCTCCCGCCGGTCCGAATGTGCCGTTGGGATACATCTGCGTGTCCGTTCCCGTATGGAACGTGCCGTCCGGCGCCATGGTGGTCGGACCGTCCGGCGTGATGGATCCGTCGGGGTTCAGCTGAAAGGCGCAGGCCTCGGAAGCCATGAAGGCAATCGTGGTGAGTGCGGCGAGGGCAATCTTGGTGTTCATAGGCGATTCTCCTTTGCAAAGAAACGGTGATTCGGTTCGGCGGACGGCGCCGTCCGGATCCCGGCGGCGCCACCCTCGGGACTAGCGGTGAACGATCGCCACCACGGCGGCGTAGCTCAGGACCATGACGAGCAGGACCTTCAGCCAGATAGTGGTGATGTGGAATTCATCCATCAGCCACAGCCTGAGCTTGATCCAGTAGAAGTACACGAGCACGGGCGGGATGAGAAGCGCGCTCGCCATCTTTTGCAGGGGCCTGGGAAGACGGTCGATGTGATTGGCAATGGTCGTGAAGATGCTCGGCTTGTAGGTCTTGTTCGAATGCATTCTGGATCTCCCTGGTTTGTTTCGGAGCGAAATCTTAGGGATGGAGATGCCTGAACCTGTAAACCACAAATTTGTGGTTGCCGGGGACCGGTGGGACCCCGTCGACGCGCAATGCCGCGTGATCTAAAAACCACAAATTTGTGAAGTCCCAGCCTGAAGACGGCCCCAACTATGCTTGCGGGGCAAGAAGCAAGAGCCGCAATGCAGTCGAATGTCCTGCATGCAGAACACAAGGGAAACTTCAGGAGAAGAAAATGGTCGTGAGCATCAGGGAATTGATGGATCAGACGGTCGAGAACGACGAGCAGGATCTTGTGCCGCCGGATGGCATTGAAGATCTGCAGGGCGACGGGCGGGAGGACAATGATCTCATTGACCTTTACGACGCCCTTTGCGTCGAGGACGGCCAGCCGGTATACCTCTGCGATGGCGTCTGGCTGTATCCGAACGGTGACGTGCGGGACGAGTCGGGCAGATAGGGGCGAGGGCGTTGCACAAGGAGTTGTCAGGTGAAGTTCACCTTCATATTTTCGAATCCGTTTAAAAGGCCGCTCGCGGTCGCCGAGTACGCGAAGGCGCTGAGCGCTTTTGTGAAGGACGGCGATGTCCAGAGGCTGCAGCGCCAGAAGCAGCTTCTCACGTCGTTTATCAATGCCTCGACGGAAGTGCAGCGGATCCTGTTCACCAGCAACAAGCTTGAAGATGCGCTGGAAGCAAACCGCAAGGCTGCGGCGCTTTGGAACATTCCCGGGTGGATGTCGCCGTTCGCCCTGTTGGCGCAGTGTGCGGTGCATTCCGCAGGCGATGAGTGGCTGGAGAAAGGATTCGACAAGGAATCCTGGGAGAAGTTCCAGACCCGACTTGCCAGCTGCATTCACGGTGAGGAGGACTATCCCGGAGAGCGGGCGCTTGACATGCTCCTCGGCTCCAGGCTTGTCTCCGAACTCAACAATTTTCATTCGTGCGGGCAGTTCCGCAATCCGCATCTGGTGCGTTTTGCAGTCCTCGGAACGCTCATCTTCAATCGTGCGGTTCTGGACGCGAAACTGCTGCGAAGAACGCAGAGCATCTATCACGACATCGGCGACAACGACTCGGCAAAGAAATGGGCGCAGCGCGAAACGGAGTATTTCTGGAACGTGAACGCTCTGGCCTACGAGCAGGTTTGCATGTGACGCCCCCGCCAGAATCGAGCCATTGTTCAGATCATCGTCTGAAGGCGAAAATTCTTGCCAAGAAACAGCGCAAAGGCTATAAAGATGGAGGACGATTTTGCTCGGCGCAAGTGGATTCCGTCGGATTTCTGAAGGTGTCTGGTATGAAACGAATAGCATTCCTTGCTGCTTGTCTTGCCGCAGGCTGTACTGCTGCCGCCGGCGATCTTGAGCTCGTTCAGCTTCCATACGGCCTGACCGTGTCCATCCCTTCCGGGTGGTACGTCCATGACACCATATCAGCCGATTCGATTGCCGATGTGGGAGCAAGAATGGCACCTCAATTGATGGACAGAGAAAATGATCAGAAGGAGCGGCTCCTGGTTTCCCAGGACCGGCAGAAAGATCCGACGATGATTGTCAGGGTGACTCGCGTGCCGTTGGACAGCAGTGAGGGCAATCAGGACAGCATCACGAATATGAGCAATAGGGATTTGCTGGATGTTGCTGATTGGTACAGGCAGAAGACGGCGTCAACCGTTGTCAAGGCTTCCTCCTTCAGCGCCTCGACTGCCCGGTTTAAGGATCTGTGGATGCTCCATATCTCATATGATCGGCAGTCGGTGTCCAAGTGGGGCGGACAGTGGAGGGTGAGCATTTATCAGCTCCCGCTTGATGGCTATCTGACAATGCTGACGATCAGCCACCGCAAGGGCGACCAGAAGCTGATTTCCCTGGCCAAGCAGATCCGTGACAGTTTCGACATCAAGGGCAGCAGGAAAAAGTATCCTGCTGATGACCCTGCCTTCATGAATCAGTTCAACAAGGAGGTGCGGTCCTGGAAGTTCCCGTACAGGATGGACTCGGCCACGGTCCGGACCGGGGCGAGAGTGGTGGAAAACAAGCGGCTTGTCTTTTATCACGAACTTGATGACCAATTTGTCAAAAAGCTTGCCCAGGCCGATCTCTTTGAAGTTAGGATGAACATCAGGAACAGTTCGTGTTCAGACAAGACTTTCGCGGAAGTGGCAAGCTATTTCCGCGACGGAATCACCCAGGCGTACAGCACCAAGTCTGGAAGAGAGGTTCTCAGGGTCAATGCAACATGCCGCTGAACCCATGGTGCGTTCCTGAACGACATTAAGAAGGAGACAAGAACATGTCCATTCGCCGCAACCTCGCGTTTCTTGCTGCAGCCGCGGTCCTGACGATCGGCGCTGTCGATTCCTGTCCAACCGCCATGGCGGCGGACACTGACGGGAAGAGAATCTGCAGCGTCACCCGCGTTGACGACATCAAGGGGTGCGCCAAAGGCGACCAGATTCTGTTTCTCCCGACCACCTGGGGCAATGAGCAGATTCCCGTGATCGCAGCAGCCTCGTGCGATCTGACCCAGAACATGGTCTGGACCAAGGGAGGCCTGACCTGCATTTACGCCGGACCGCGGCCTGTCGTTTCGGGGCAGGTTGCATTGCTCGACAGCAAGTTCGGCAAGCTGTACAGGCAGGTGCAGTCCGCCCCCGCAGGCTGGACGAAGATGAGGGACGGCAGCTTCTGGCGGATTACCCGTCAGGGGACTGGTTACGCAATCGTGCCGGGGATGTACATCAGGATCAACCTGGCTGATGTTGAGCACGATCTGAACGGCAACGAAGTGAGCCGCGGCATCTTCCGTTTCGACTCGGAATTCCAGGTGCGCCCTGATCATCTTCTCAATCAGGTTCGCCCCAATTCGGGAGCCGAGATTGAGGTGGTCAAGCCGGATGCGCACTACCTGATCAGAGTCGATCAGACCCCAGGGGAAAGATAACAGCTGATCCCGAAGGGAGGCGCGGTTTCTTGAGAACGGCCTCCTTTTTCTTTGCCGTCGTTTTTGCTGAATACGGGTAATTACCTATAAAACATCAAATAATGAAATTTGTTGAATTTCAGTTTTGCCATAGATAAAATGCGCGCATCAACATAGCTCACCGCGGATGGTTCCTTTCTCTTTCACGCCTCGCCAGCCGGGGCGCTTGCCTTCCGCAGGGCCAGAAAGTCCCGCAGCCGGAACCTCATGGCTTGCCGCCGTGAGGCTGATCCGGGTACAAAAAAGCTCCCGATTGCTCGGGAGCTTGCAAATGCGAAAAGCCGGGATGATCAGCCAGGAAGCTTTTCTCTGGTTTCTTCAATGAATTTATCGTAGTCGGACTTGTATTCCTTGTCTTGTTTTATCTTGAACTTTTCAAACTCCTTCCTTGCTCGTTCATGAGCGGTTTTGGACTGGACGCCGCCGTGCCCGTGCAGAATCTGGTAGCCATTGAATTCGAGGAACGCATCCAATTTTTCGACCCAGTCGCTCATGCTCATCGGGATATGCCGGGCGGCCTGGTTCTCGGCGTAATCAAGAAACATGCTGACGAGACGGTTCATTTTGCGGAGCTCGTCAGGAGTCATGTAATTCTTGGCGACAGTCACATCAAATCCATGAATCCTGCCGGGGTCCTTCCAGCTTGTTAAACCCATGTGCGGCTTATCGGCATTGATGCGAGAGGTTATAAGTTCCGCCGCAGTATGTCCGTGAATGGCAAAGTGCAGTTTGTCCTGGACGGAAGAAAAGAACTGCCTCGTTGTTTGGGATGATGGGTCGTAGTCGGTACTGCAACTGCTGTAGATATCCGTGACTTTTTGATAAAACCGCCGCTCGGACGCCCTGATTTCTCGGATTTTCTCCAGGAGTTCATCAAAGTAGTCCTTGCCAAACGGGGTATCGCCTCCTTTCAGTCGGTCATCGTTCAGTGCGTATCCCTTGATGAGGTAGTCCTTCAGTGTTGCGGTTGCCCAGCGTCTGAACTGTACCGCTTTGGATGAACTGACCCTGTAGCCTACGGCAAGAATCACATCCAGGTTGTAGTACGTCACCGCGTACTCTTTCCCGTCTTCGGCAGTAGTCAAATATTTTTTGACAACTGAGAGCTCGTCGAGTTCCTGGTCGTTGAAAATGCTGGAAATATGGTGACTGACGTTTTGTTTTGAGGTATCAAAAATCTCCGCGATTCCGCTTTGCGAAGCCCAAACGGTCTCATCACGAACCCACACCCTGATGGATTGTTTTGCTGTTCCGCTGGTGTAAAAGATAAAAGGCCGCAATTGCTGATTGGCATCGATGTCAATTCCCATGGATGAAGCGGCATCCCGGATCGGCTTTTCCCATTTTGACGGGATCTTTCCCGTCTTGTTCCAATAAGCCACATTGCTCTGACGGACTCCCAGGGCTTCGGCCAGCTTGGTCTGGCCTCCGAACAGTTCGATGATGTTTTTGATATCCATGCGTAAAACCTTATGAAAAAATCAAATTTCCGGAAGTCTATCAAATTCCGAAACCAAACATTCTCGCATAACGCTTCCTCTGCTTCTCGCCGCCCGTCTCCCGCTCACTCCCGCTCCTGCCGCGGCGGCCGTCTGAAGCAAGGAAATCGCCGGCGCGCCTCTGACCTGGAAGAATTCCGCTCGGGACTGGCGCTTCGGGCCATCTTTCGGATCGCGTGCTGAGACTTGATCCCTGAGGACTTGATGAGATCCCAATCAAGCGATCTGTGTCATGCTCGTCCCTTATTTAATGCTGATAATCAGCATAGACTTCTTCATGATGATTCATGGTGAGGCAGTTTTTGGCATGGTGCTGTTCTTACAGTTAAAGTCGTAATAAAACAAATGGATAACACTCTGAATCAGTGACAGGATCGTATGTTGCCTGTCGCTTTGTTCGTTTTGGCACCTGAAAAATTCAATTTTCATCATGCTGTTGTATTTCCTTTTTACCATAGATAAAATGCGCTCGCAAACATAGCTCACTGCGAACGGTTCCTTTCTCTTTGACGCTCCCGGGCAACGGGGCGCTTGCCGGACGCTGGGCCAGTCAGTGCTGCGGATGGAGCCGGCGAGATCCGTCTGCGGGACTGATTGGTTTTTTCTAGAAAGGAACCGACATGCCGCAAGCATCCACACCCGATCAGGCCGGAACCCCGGCAGGGAGGGAGCCATCCCGGCCGAACCGGGATTCTCAAGACAGCAATCCCTCCAAGCCAGGCCTCAGCAGCATCGTCAGCCGGCTGACTTTCTTCCGTGAGCTTTATCCCAGCCGGACTGACCGGGTTCAGGCCCGGAAGATCGTTGATCTAGAACCTCTGGAGTCCTTTGATCTGGACACGCTTGAGGCCTATGACGCCCGGATCAGCACAGACAAGTCCCGCGGAGCCGGGGTCAGGCGCACTGCCGTGTTCAAGGAAGGCCGAGTCGCCGAGGTGCTGGCCGGCTACTGGCCGTCGATCAGCCGCGGCGGGCGATTCTTCTCCAGATCCATTCACCGCGGACGCTATCGGGAAGTCCTGACGAGAGAAGAGATCCTTCAGCTTGAAGACGCCGTGTCCGCGCACATTGCCCGTGCGATTGAAGAGTTCCGTGCTCAGGAGCGGGAACTGGCGGACATCCTCTCCGATTTCGGGATTGGCGCTTGCGACATAGAGAGCGCGAAGCCCAAGCGCTGCACGACTCTGATCGACAATCCCATGCAGTCCATGGCTATGGATCTGGCCCTTGCGGCGGACTCCGTGGCGGCGCAGCTCCGGGTTCTTGATTCTTTGTACTACAGGAGGGGACTCACCAGGAGCGAGTCGAGCGAAAGGACCCAGGAGGAAATCCGCCGTGCGATGCACCGTCTGGACGGGGCTCTCCGGTTCGTATTCCGCGTTGCGCAGAGAGCCCGCTCGTACTGCGAACGGACTGCGGATGCGCAGTTCGAACAGGTCAGGCGGGACGAGAGGCGCCGGGAGCAGAGAAGGGCGCAAGAGGAGGCGGCGCGGGCGCGGGAGAGGCAGGCGTCCGAAGCGCGGGTCCGGAAGATTCGCGCCGAGAGCGACGCGCTCTGGGCGGGCATCGAGAAGGAGCGGAAGGCCGAGCAAAAGGAGCGGCAGGCCCGTGCGCGCAAAGCCGCAGCCGACGCCATCGAGAAAAGCCGGCAGGAGGCGGAGGAGGCCTTCGGGCCGATCGCCGGAGAAAAGGATTCTTCCGGCACAGAACCGCCGCTTCCCGCTGAAACCGTGGAGCTTGCGCAATGAAAGTCCCGGTTCTTGGATCGGCGCTGCTGGCGATGCTGGTTCTGGTGGTGCTCTCTCCCCTGGTCTGTTCCAGGATTGCCGCCGGCCGTGCTGCGGCATCTGCGGCATCGGCGGCGTCGGTGACATCAGTGTCATCAGTGACAAAGGAGGCTCCCCGTGAGCTCATTCGCTCCGAGGCATGGACTCCGGCCCGAAAAAGAGGGACGGAAACGGATTTCGTTCCGAGCATCCTGCGCCTACCGGGGTTGGCGGAGGATCCAGCCTTTTCGCTCAGAGAGGGAGTGTTGATCGCTGGATTTCCCATAGACAAGCTCATGCTCGCCTGCGCCCGGGAGGTCCATCCGGACACGATGGGATACCTCGTGCGCCGTGCGTCCGAAGCCGAACCCTGGTCTGTCGGAAATCCCGGAGAGACATTCCAGGCTGCGGCGTCTCCTGAGGCCGCGGCCCGGATCATCAACCGGCTTGAGGGTGAGGGCGTTAACTGCACCGTGGGGCTGCTGCAGCTGCCGGCGTCCGTATTGCGGCGCGAGGGCGTGGAGCCGGCTCAGGCGCTCGATCCCTGCGTGAACCTGCGCATCGGGGCAAGGCTGCTTCTGCGCGAGTGGAACAAGGCGCTCCAGACCGGACCCGGCGCTCCGGAAGCGGCCCTTGCAATGGCGCTTCTCGGCTTCGAAGAGATCACCCGGTCCCGCTCATTCGTCGGGATTCTTTATCCCGCGGAAGCATCGGACCTTCCTGCGCCGGCAATCGACCGGGAGCCGGAACAGGAGCCAGCGGCGGAGAACCTTTCCCAGACCGAATCTGCGTCTGCCGATTCCGGCACGAACCTCGCAAAGGCTGACGGGAACGGGCGTTCCGCTTCTTCCCCACAAACCAGGGAGACACGGAACCTGACCCCGCTGATCCGCATCCCCGGCGCAGGGACGGAAGCAGGGGCAGGGAAGGATGCCCCGGCAAGAACCGGCCTCTCCCGGCCGGAACCCGTTCACGTCTTTCCCCTGGAGTTAACCGGCCCGGGCGTTTCCAGCGATGCCCGGCTCATCTTCTAGTTCTTTTCGTTCTTCAACACGCGTTTTCCAATCAGGAGTTTTTCATGCACGTCAAAAGCATCAACAAGCGCTTTTTCAAGTTCCGCGGCCAGCCGGCTGTTCCGGCAGCCGCAGCGGTCCTCGTCCTTTCCCTCATGGCCATGGATCCCGTCCTTGCGGCGGGCGGCGTGAGCTCGGGCGGCACGGCGATCGTCTCCACGTTTGAAACGGTCCTCACCTACATGAAGGCCGCCGCCGGAACGGTCGCCACCATCGCCTGCCTGTGGGCGGGCTACCAGGTGCTCTTCGGACACCGCACGATGGACACGATGGCGCCGGTGTTCATCGGCTCGGCCATTCTCGCGGGCGCTCCCTGGATCATCGGGCTGATCTTCGGCTGATCCCTGGTCCGTCCTTCCGGAGGTTCGCAATGACAACGGCCGAAAGGTGCGGTCCGATGAAACTGTCCTGGTCCGGGCTTGCCGCAACGCTCACCGGGGCTCTCGGCGTGCTTGCGGTGCCGGTTGCCGCGGCTGCGGTGCTGATGCTGCCCGTGCAGGAGGACCTGGCGCTCGCGCTCTTCGTGTTCGCGCTCATCTTCGAGGCGAGGATCGTTCTTGCCGTGATCGGGGTGGCGAGGATGCCGCAGACGGCGCCGGCCGCGCTCTTTTCGGCCGTGTTCGAGTTCGTGCTGCTCTCGCTGCTCGCGCTCACATGGCTGGGGCTCGCCCCGTAGGAGGAGACGATGACGGACGAACAGGCCGCCGAGCAGTCCGTGCGGCACACGCTCTATCCGGTGTTCAAGGGGGCCACGAGGCCTGCGATGGTGCTCGGGGTGCCGTCCGGCGCCTTCATCACCGCGGCGGTTCTCGTCTTCCTGCCCGCGATCTGGGTTTCGCCCGTGATCGCACTGGCGTTCCTTCCGGTGCTCCTCGTGATGCGGCGCATCGCGAAGAAGGACGACTACCGGTTCCATCAGATCGGGCTCGCGATGAGGATTCTCACGCCGCTCCGGGCGAACCGCGCCCTCTGGCGGGGCTTCATGAGCCTGTCGCCGTTCCTTGCGGGCGGGGACGGAAGGATCGTGACGCGGTTTGCCGTCTCCGAACCCCGGCGCGAGGCGGATTCGCCGGCCAGGAGGACGGCGGGGCGCGAGACCCCCTGAGGAGATATCAACGACATGAATGCAGAACAGTTCATTCAGGCCGCGGGGCGCGAGAAGCCCCTTGCGGACTACATTCCGTTTTCGTCTCTCGTCGCCGATGACGTCGTGATGACGCGGGACGGGACGCTGCTTGCCACGCTTGCGCTCTCGGGCGTCGGGTTCGAAACCCAGACGGCGGCGGTCACGGACCGCATGACCGAGACGTTCAAC
>Ga0265299_10001618_pt1 | contig 25093 bp, 14 predicted proteins | sample AusTroGonzalo_MG_4_FD_193485 | JGI IMG/M metagenome (GOLD analysis project Ga0265299, IMG submission 193485) | Bovine rumen microbial communities from tropical cattle in Woodstock, Queensland, Australia - Gonzalo_02 | ecosystem: Host-associated > Mammals > Digestive system > Stomach > Rumen ... | reverse complement strand
CAAACTCCCTATAAGTCTTTGGCACTCAAAGTGTCGCTATGAAGTCATCCCAATCGCGACTGCCTCCTTTCTTCTGGAACACTTTCTGGTACAATCGGCTTCGTATGCTGCTGATGGTGGTCGCATCTTTGTACATCACGGTGGAAATGTCCTTCAGAGGAATCCTCAGTTTCAGCAGTAGCGACACCTGGTATTCAACATCTGATAGGCGGAACGATCGTAGCGTAGTGGCGAAGTCGGGATAGACGGGGCGCAGGGCTTCCTCCATCTTCTGCCATTCGTCAGTCGAGAGCCGCCCCGCGTCCTGTATGCGCTGCCTAAGCGATACATAGTAATCGGAGTTGAAGAAATCGGCTGCTACCTCTGCACGGGCATCGGCCACCTTCTTCGGCGTCAATTGGTTTCGCTGCTCTATCTCATGCAGCCGCTGCTCTATCTCTTTCTTCTTCCTCCGCATCAGCCAGCCATAGATACCGAAGGAGAGCGCAATGATGACAACTGCACCAATCGTCCACCAGAGCAGTTCCATCCGCCACGCATACTCCTTACGGCTCAATGCCATCAGGAATGCCTCCATATCCTTGGCCTGCTGAATCATCTCCATGCGGCTCACTTCGGCGATGTGGTCGCGCTCCTTGGCCTGCTGAATCATCTCCATGCGGCTTACTTCGGCGATGTGGTCGCGCTCGCTGTCGGTGATACGCCGCCAGGTCTCCGTGATGCCATGCCAGTGGACGGTCATGGAGTCCGCGCTGTGAATCGTGGCATCCATCGTGTCGCCACGCTCTATATACAGCCCATCCCGTACCTCCCATGTCGCCGTGTGTTGCGGAAGCAGGTATTCCTTGTCACCCTGCTGCAGCATATAGACCAGATAGTAAGTGCCGTCGTCGGAATATACCTTATAGAAACTCTGGCCCATCTCATTCGGATAGGTCACAATGGAGCTATCGGGTAATACTTCCTGCTCCCGCATCCACACGCCCGTGAGGTCGTGCTCGTCAAGATGGGATGTGCAGGCTGTCGGCAGCAACACCGTAGTGAGTGTCGCAAAGATTGCCCTGGTGATATTAAATTGTTTTCCTGTCTTCATTGTGTCAGTATTTTATTACCACAGCGGTTCGCTCTCGAAGGCGAAGCCCGTGCAGTAGTCCTTGCCCTCCTCGTCGTTGTGTACCATGTACTTGAAGCAGCCCCGCTCCACGAAGGCCACCCACTGCGCCGGCTCGCCCGCCTCCTCCAGCGTCTCGCCCCGCTCCATCACGCGCCGCTCCCCGTGCTCCATGCAGTACTCCCGCAGAAACTCCAGGTCCAGCCCCTCCTTGTAGGTGTTGAAGTGCTTGTTCTGTTGGTGGGTCATAATGCTGTCATCTTTTATTATGTTGGTAAACAAAGTATTATTTTCGCTATTTATGAAGCTGTAGTTTTTATGTGTTTCTTATATGTCTTATTTCATATACTCATTTGCGCCATTCAAAAAATGCCTTCACGGCTTCAAACCAAGCACTAAAGAATTGTCCGAAGCCAGACAAGTTCTCGTTAAACTTAGGAACACGGTTCTGTATGTCACGCAAATCCATATTCTTTTCAAGCATTTTCTTCATAGTAATTCTACTTGACAGCTCATTGAGAATATCCTTTACATCATCTACATCCTTCCTATACGCCTCGCCGTGAGTAGAGTTATATTGTTTGAATGCACTCACATCCATTATTGTCATTGTTGCTACATTCAACTTCGGTAGATTGTCTTCAATATCTTGTATTTCTTTAATCTTCACTTCACATAATTTTATAAGTGAATCATCGCTTTGCCCTTTATATCTTGATAGTCCAAAAACCTCTGCTACCAATTCAGGTAGGTCATCAAATTCTTCATACCAAATCACCCTAACACCAAGTTCCATGAAAATCCTTTCAATAACTGTATAGTTTAGGTCATATATCTCCTTTTGTTTCTTTTTATCTATCAGTGATTCCGACACATGAACATATTTACAACTCCGCTCTATATCCGATATACAATACTTTTCTAGCTTTTTTCTACGAAGAAAGGCAAAATGAGAGTCCCCATTATTCTCATTCATCTTTTTAGCAATATCAAGTAGTCTTCTCAGGTTTGGATCGGTCATGGATAGACCAATAAAGAAGCAATGCATTCTTGACAATGCATGAAGCTGTTCAATATTAGACCAATGAAAGGCATTTGAGTAACGACTATGGTATTCCTCTTCTGAAAACACGACAGTATCCACAGGCCCCGCCTTGGGTATAATTCCATGTACATGATAGATTGGCAGAGTATTGTGACCTTTAATTTCTGCGTCCTTTGATATTGAGGTATAATCAACGCTATCTTTCAATTGCAGTTTTTCTAAATTCTGTTCCAGCAAGTCATCAAAATTGTACGTTATCACCTCGTTAACTTTTTTCTGCTGTACTATGAGAGCTAATTGGGTAAGAAGTTCCGATGTATTATTGTCGTTATAAAGATACTTCTGAATTAACTCAGAAAACACAGTTTTGTCATTATATAATTTAATGGCAGTCTGTAGATAGCGAGCCATGATTAAATATGAATCTCCGCATTCATCCAGTACATGGGTGTTCAATTCTTTGAAGGCCTCTAAGGTTGAGACTCTCAATTGTTTTACTTCGCCCATCAATCCTTTGAGCAAATCATTCCAGGAAGGCAACTTGGCAGACATGCTTACACCTGCACCTAAGAACATTACGCAATTCCCTTGAGAAATGGCCTCCTGAGCTCTATTTATCGTTTCTTTGCGATCTGTTATCCAATCGTTCTTTTTGGCCTTCTTAGCATAATAATCTTCTTTATTTATTTCTGATTTCTTCTTATATATCCTTTTTAAATCCAGTAATGATATGTATTTAATTGTCTTCCCTTGTTCCTTCATTTCTTCTGGAACTCTTGAAATTGATTTGCTGAAATACACAACCAATACATTATAATTAGTGCCATGAGTCTCATAGAGAGCGTTCATCTCTTTTACTGTTGCGTAAGAAAGAAGTTTTTTTACTTCTATTACTGTTTTGCCTTCAAGACCTAAAGCAAGTATACCATTAGGTGCATATAAATCAGGAGGGAATGCGAATCCCTCAAGCTCATTTGGAACTCTTACATCATTCTCTCCTTTTTTGCCCCATAGGAGTTGTGCTACGCAAAACTGCTCGTATGTGTATATTTCTGCATTTAATTCCATATTAATCGAATCTTAATTATCTATTAGAATTTCGTCATAGTTCTGTTATATCTAATGCAATTTCAGTTGGAAAGGTAAATCCCATTTCCTCATTGTAGACGTCAATGAATTTCTATATCATCACTGTTCGTTTGCTATCATTGTTTTCTCTGTTTCAAGATTTCTTTCTCAATGCTGGGCAGCGAGGCCACGAATTTCTCAAAACGTACCTTGCCCATGCGGTCGTAGAGCGCACGGCCCAACAGATAAACTTTCGTCTGTAGCAACTCTGGCATATAGCCGTCTGGATTTGAATCTGCATTGCGAGCGTTCTCAATGGCATCAAGCATCAAAGGCAGGTACTTGATGTAATAGTAGCCGCCCTTTTCAATCTTGTCGAGTGCCTGCTTGGCATCTTTGGCTGACTGAATACCAAGGTTTGAAAGGTCTGCCCGTTTGTGATACAGGAGCCAGATTTCAATGCTGGGATTGCTGATGACCAGATGCCAGTTGTCCTTCTGGGCGCAGAAGGCATGAAGTTCCTCTATCTGCTCTTGTGGCCATCGGTCAACATCGATGACACACCATAACGAGTCGCCATCGTCGGCACTCAACTGGTTCTCGGCAATATATGCTTTCACCTTCTCCAACACCTTCGACGGAGAAGAGGCCTTTCTCTTTTCTTGCGCGTTTTCTTCGTCTGAAATCTCTGGCTCAATGATGTCAACCTTGATACGGTCGATGCCGTCAAATAGACGGAAGTAGTCTGGCTCACGCTCGGTTCCCTCTGTAGCAATGGCAAACAGGGAATAGTCGCGAACTTTCTCCTGAGGGACGTCCCTCGTATAGCCTCTAACCTTGAATCCCATATCACTCCCAATTTAATTCGTTGAAACGTGCCAAGAAAGGAATAGCCCCGAAACGACCATTGAGGTAGCCTTTCTCCAGATCCAAATCTGCACGGGGCTTGAATTCGTCGAGCGTGTATAGGTGGGTGCTCTGCGTCTCTCGGTCTTTCTCTGCAAACCAAATCTCGTCGTTACGGAATACCTTTCCATCGAGCAAACCTGCATCGTGGGTGGTGAAAATTAGCTGGCCCTTCATGTTCTTGTCGGTGACAATACGCGAAACCAGTGTCCGCACAAGCGTAGGATGCAGGCTTCGGTCCAGTTCGTCAATGACGTATGTGCAAGCCTCGCTCTTGACATTCTGCACCATCGGCACGAAGTCGAAAATACGCTGAGTGCCGTCTGACTCTTCCTTCAACTCGAAGTCATAGAGGTTGTCATTGACCTTATGAAGGGCTTTGACACGGCGCACAAAATACTTGTTGCCTTCACGACGCATACTGACAGTGAAGGCACCTGTATCAATCATTACCTCCTCCGTGCCCTCGGGAGAACGGGAGAGCCTTTTGACAATGCCATCCACGCCCTGCACCAGTTCGGGCCATTCGGAAATGCTCTGCTTGAACGACTCAATATCCTCGTCTTTCAAGGTCAGTTCATTGATGCCGAGATCCAATGAAGAAATGAGAGCTTCCGACTGCGACTTAAATGTCTCGTCAGAATAACGGTTGTCGAAAATAGAGGTTGAGCGAGTTTCTGGGAAAATGACGTGCATCTTGGTGGTCAGCCACAAAAAGGCATCTGTCATCTGACTGTTCTTTACAACATCGTGTTTAGACAGCATCAGTTCGTTACACTTCAGCAGATTATCTTCCAAAAGGGAAATCAACAGCTTGTTCTTTGCCTCGTCCTTTTTGTTGCCAGCCAATTTGATGTTAGTCTTGCCTGTCTGTGCATCATACTTACGCTCAAACACACAAACAGGTTTCTTAATGGTAGAATACAGCCATTCCTCCACGCAGAGTGTACTACGATAGCTTACTCCGTATGAATACTGGTCGGACTCGGTACCAAATTCTACTTCAATGGTAACTGGCATTTCCGGGTCGTTGTACTTGTTGGCATCCCTGAAAGACGTGGGAGGCAGACTGCCCACTGCCACCATTGTCTGGAGTCTACCAAGTGCCTTGACCAAACAAGACTTTCCTGCACCATTGGCACCATAGATTACCGCCGTGCGCAACACATTGACACCACGGCCCTGACTGTGGACATGCCAGTCCATTCTTCGGACATTCGATGACGGCAACATATTGAACTCCGTTTCCTGTCCATATGACCTAAAATTCGTCGTTACAACCCTAATCAGCATAATAATATCTTTTGATTTTGCTGCAAAGTTACGAAAAAATCGTCGCAGAACAACATTTTTGCTAATACTTTTTGAATACTTTAACCGTTTTGTGCCGAAAATAGCTCGTTATTTTATTTTTGGGTGGCATTATATGCGAGAAAACTGGTTGAATTGATGTGTACAGCGCAATTATTTCGCAAGTTGTTTTTATATTTGTACCAATGACAGACTGTTTTTTGAGTCTTTCATTGCATGTGTCTTGTACTTTTGTAAGAACCACCTTCAAAAAATGCACAGATACACCGATTTTGAGGTTTGCAAAAGTTAAAAACGTTAAATCTTCGTTTTTTCTCCCATCTATAGAATCTGTGTAATCACTTTTCTACCGTTTTAATCAAAACTATTTGAAACACAATAAGTTACAAATACTCTGCTTGCAGCGGCCTGACCTCCGTGACTATCCCCAACAGCGTGACGAGCATTGGAAACCATGCGTTCTATGGTTGCAGCAGCCTGACCTCCGTAACCATCCCCAACAGCGTGACGAGCATTGGAGAATATGCGTTCCGGGGTTGCAGCGGCCTGACCTCCGTGACCATTGGAAACAGCGTGACGAGCATTGGAGAGTGGGCGTTCTGGGGTTGCATCGGCCTGACCTCCGTGACTATCCCCAACAGCGTGACGAGCATTGGAAGTCTTGCGTTCTATGAATGCAGCAGCCTGACCTCCGTTCATATTACAGACCTTGCCGCATGGTGTAAGATTAATTTTGGTGACAATCCCCTCTGCTATGCTCATCACCTCTATCTAAATGATGAAGAAATAAAAGACCTCATAATCCCGAACAGCGTGACGAGCATTGGAAAGTGGGCGTTCGCTGATTGCAGCGGCCTGACCTCTGTGACCATCCCGGGCAGCGTGACGAGCATTGGAAAACGCGCGTTCTCTGGTTGCAGCGGCCTGACCTCCGTGACCATCCCGGGCAGCGTGACGAGCATTGGAAACTATGCGTTCGCTGGTTGCAGCGGCCTGACCTCCGTGACCATCCCGGGCAGCGTGACGAGCATTGAAAATTATACGTTCTATGGTTGCAGCGGCCTGACCTCCGTGACCATCCCGGGCAGCGTGACAAGCATCGGAGGGTATGCGTTCTATAATTGCAGCGGCCTGACCTCCGTGACCATCCCGGGCAGCGTGACGAGCATTGGAAACAAGGCGTTCTATGGTTGCAGCGGCCTGACCTCCGTGACCATCCCGGGCGGCGTGACGAGCATTGGATGGGGGGCGTTCTATGATTGTAACCTCGAATCTGTCATTTCGTTGATTGAAGAGCCGTTTGCGATTTATGGAAAAAATGGTGATTGGGATAGAACTTTCAGCCTAAACACCTTCAATAATGCTACGCTGTATGTTCCTTCTGGCACCATCGACAAATACAAAGCGACAGAGGGCTGGCAGGATTTCGCCAATATTGTGGAATCCGATGCAACAGCGGTGACGGAGGTGAAGGCGATGCCGGTGCTGATACAGAGCGAGGGCAGCGGGCTGACGATCGAAGGGGCCGAGGCTGGCACGCCCATCAGGGTCTATGACCTCAGCGGCAGGCTCATCGGCAGCACCACAGCTGTCGAGGGCGCTACGAGGGTGAACGTGGCTGCGGCGGCAGAGAAGGTGGTCATCGTGAAGGTGGGCGAGCGGAGTGTGAAGGTGAGGAGGTGAAGGAGAGAAATCGAGATGGGGCACTATAAAGCCCTCGCCCCTATTGACAAAAGTCAAGGAAAAGGGCGGTTTTTGTGTTTTATAGCAGGTATTTTGCGCGAATTCCGGAAAAAGTCCGTACCTTTGCAGCGCAAAACAAAAGGAAATAACGGTTTTCCGTGATGGAAAGGTTTTCATTTGAGATTTAGTTAGTTAGTTTATAAGGTAAATGATTTTGTCGAGCGACTGTCCGTGAGGATTACCGCTCTTGTTTTTTTTGCCTCCAGCCTTCCAACTCGCACAGAAAGAGAAGAATACCTTAGATATTCGGGAAGCTCATACCATTGATTTTGCGGTAGAGGTCGAGGGCGTAGACGTCTGTCATGCCGGAAATGTAGTCGAGGACGGCCATGAGACGGTCGTAGAGATGAGTGGAATGAATCTGGTACTGGCGCGAGACACGATGGAGGAGCAGTTGGGAATAGGCTCGGTTGGGGTGCATTACGGCCTCCACCATGAGGTGAATCAGTTCGGTCATCACGCGGAAACCCGCCAATTCAATGTCCAAGACGTCCTTGGAATGGTAGATGTGTCCGTAACTCTTCTGCACACAAGCCTGATAGGCAGCGCGGGGAATCTCTGAAATGTGCTGGATGAGCGTCCCCGTGAAGGTGCCAGCAAGGATTTCGTCCTCGTGGTCGATGAAGACACGCACACACTCGCCTTCCAGGCAGTTGATGACACAGGAACGGAGATAAACAATCTGCTCGTTGACATCGTAGACGTCGAGGCGTGCGAGGTAGGTTTCAATCTCCTGCCTTCGCTGGGGAGTGAAGTAGGCCAGCAGCAGCTCCTTGGTGTCTTCGGTAGAAAGGATGTGCAGTTTGTGGGCGTCCTCGATGTCCATGATTTCGTAGCAAATGTCGTCAGCCGCCTCCACGAGATAGACGAGCGGGAAGCGGGCATAGCGAAGCGTTCCAGCAGGGCTGTCAAGGCGAAAAACGCCCAATTCATCGGCAATTCTCTGAAAATCCTCCTGTTCAGCGGAGAAGAAGCCGAACTTCTGGTGTTCACCCGCCAGCGAGCTGGAATAAGGGTACTTGACGATGCTGGCCAGGGTGCTGTAGGTCATGACGAAACCTCCCTTGCGGCGACCATCGAAGTGGTGGGTGAGCAGGCGGAAAGCGTTTGCGTTGCCGTCGAAGTGGATGAGGTCTTCCCATTGTTGCGGGGAGAGGCGTTCGCCAGTCTCAGGTTCCGTGAAGTCGCGCAGCCAGCTCCCTGCACCTTCGCTGAAATAGGTGGCGATGGCGCGTTCGCCAGAATGACCGAAAGGCGGATTGCCCAGGTCGTGGGCCAGACAGGCGGCACTGACGATGCTTCCCAATTCGGTGAAATGGGTCTCGCGCAGTTCGGGATGCCGCTCCAGCAGCAGCCGCGAGACATCGTTGCCCAGCGAGCGTCCCACGCTGGAGACTTCGAGGCTGTGGGTGAGGCGGTTATGAACGAAGATGCTGCCCGGAAGGGGAAAGACCTGCGTCTTGTTCTGCAGACGGCGGAAGGGGGCGGAGAAGATGAGGCGGTCGTAGTCGCGCTGGAACTCCGTGCGGTCGTCGCGCTGCTGGCCGCTACTCTCCAGTCCCAGCCGTTTGCTGCTCAATAGTTGTTGCCAGTTCATCGTTTTCAGAGGATTGGTTTAGGGTGAACAATGGGAGCTTTCTGTTTTTCGAGTGCAAAAGTAGTGAAAATAGTCTTGAATAAATCCAAAGAAAGCAAAAACTTTAAACTTTAAACTTTAAACCTTAAACTTTTTCCGTACCTTTGCGGCCAAAAATAAGGAAAAGCCATGCAAGTACCCATTATCAATCGCTCCCACCATCCCCTGCCTGCGTATGCCACACCGCTTTCTGCGGGCGTAGACCTACGTGCCAACCTTGACGCCCCCCTTGTGTTGCGCCCCATGCAGCGTGTCCTTGTGCCTACAGGACTCTTCATGGCCCTACCTGCCGGAGTGGAAGCCCAGGTGCGGCCTCGCAGTGGCCTGGCCATCAAGCATGGCATCACGGTACTGAATACTCCCGGAACCATTGATGCCGACTACCGGGGAGAAATCTGCGTCATCCTTGTGAATCTCTCGTCCGAGGACTTCGTCATTCAGGACGGAGAGCGCATAGCGCAGATGGTCATTGCACGCCATGAACAGGCCGAGTGGCAACTCGTCGAAAAGCTCGATGAAACCGAGCGAGGCGCAGGAGGATTCGGACATAGCGGGAGAGGGTGATAGTTCAGAGTTCAGACGGTGAAGCATCTTGGTTTGATAACAATAAGTAGTCGTGTGTGCCGCTGTATGGCAGCGGCTGTCCTGCTTTTCTCCCTGACCGCTTGCTCTTCTTCCAAGAAAGGAGCCAAGGAAGAGGGAAGCCGACCTGAAACTCAGTCGGCGATGCCGGACATACCGACCTCAGTCCCCAACCCGAAGCTCTCATCCCTTTCCACCAGCGACCGTTCTCGCCTCAACTACATTTATCAGGAGGCTACGCGCCAGAAGCTACTGAACAACCATTCCGCCGCCTTTGACCTCCTCTGTCATGCCTACGACATTTGTCCCGACGTCCCGGAAGTCCTCTATGATCTCGCCATCTATCGGGTGGCGCTGCGTCAGGACTCTGTAGCAGAACACCTGCTTCTTCGTGCCTCGGAACTGGATGCCCGCAACATCTATTACCAAGAGGCGTTGGCCTCGTACTATCTGCAACGCAAGCGTACCGACCAGGCGCTGGCGCGGTTGGAGACGATGGTGGCGTTGCAGCCCAAGCGGTCGGACGTACTCTCGCAACTTGTCACCATCTATTCGAACCTGAACCGTCCGGCAGATGCCATCCGAACGTTGAACCGCATAGAACTTCTCGAAGGCAAGATGGCCAGCATCAGCTACCGCAAGTTCGCCCTTTACAAGTCGATGGAGAAGGAGGAAGAGGCCTTTGCAGAGCTGGAATCGCTGTGCAAGGAATACCCGCATGAGATGAGCTACCGGCTGACCATCGGCGACCAACTGCTGAACGCGGGTCGCATCGAAGAGGCTGAACGCGTCTACGAGAAAGTGCGGGCACAGGAACCCGACAACATTGGCCTGAAGCTCTCCATGCTGGAGTTCTACCGACAGACAGAGGAGGACTCGCTGTTTCACGCCCTGAGAGACTCGTTGCTCTATGCCCCGAAGGTGGAGTCTGATACGCGCGTAGCCTTGCTGCGCGACCTGATAGCCTCGGAGCAGAAGGCCGACTCCCTTGGTCCCCAGCGCGTGAAGGCCGCATTCGACAGCCTCGATGCCGCCTTCCCCCACGACCTCGGACTCCTGCAACTGCGGGCCGCCTACCTGGCCACCTACGACAGCGACAACGAAGCGGCCTTCGTAACCGTGATGGACCGCGTGAACGAGCTGGAACCCGCCAACACCCAGGCGCTCTTCTACCTCATACAATACTATGCCGAGCATCAGGACTTTGAACATCTGGAAAATATCTGCCGCCGCGCCGTGCTGACCCATCCCGACGAACTCCTTTGCCACTATTTCCTTGGAGTGGCGCTCTACCAGCAGGACAAGAAACGCGAAGCCCTGGCAGCGTTCCGCGCCGGCATCGTACAGAAGACCGAGGACAGCCGGCCGACGATGGTGGCTGACCTCTACAGCATCACGGGCGACATCCTCCACGAAATGGGTGCCACTCAGGAATCTTACGCCGCCTACGACTCCTGCCTCGTCTATCAGGACGACAACGTGCAATGTCTGAACAACTATGCCTATTACCTTTCGCTCCAGGAGACCGACCTCGACCGCGCCGAGGAGATGAGCTATCGGACCATACGACTGGAACCCGACAACAAAACTTACCTCGACACCTACGCGTGGATTCTCTTCCAGAAACAGCGCTACGGCGAGGCACAGATGTACATAGATAAGGTGTGTCCTCCCGACTCGGCCGACTCCGTCCTGCTCGAAGACCGCTCCATCTCTGGCGTCGTGTTTGAACACGCCGGAGACATTGCTGCCTGCAACGGCAACCTCGACCGGGCTTTGCGCTTCTGGCAACTGGCCCAGCGGGCAGGAGGTTCGGGGCTGACGGCACTACTCCCCCGGAAAATCAAATTGAAAAAATACATCCACGAATGAAACATTTTGCATCCTATCGCCTGACTTTCATCCTTCTCCTGTTCTGCACGTTCCTGTTCTCGGCCTGCCGCTCCGGCAAACACGCCGTCAAGGAGTCTGACACAGCGGGGACGACGACTGACATTTCTGTCGATGAAAAGGGCGAAAACAAGCAAACAACCAAGAAAAAACAGATTGTAGCCCGCATCAACGAAAATCGTCAGCCGGCACGAGGCATTCGCGGAAAAATGGCCATCAGCTTGCAGACAGGCTCGAAGCCACTCTCCACGACGGGAAGTATCAAGATGAAACGCGATGAAATCATTCAAATTTCCATCACGGCTCTCGGACTGATGGAACTGGGACGCATGGAACTGACTCCCGAATACCTGTTCATCCAAGACCGCTATCACAAGCGCTACCTGAAAGCCCGCTGGGACGAGATTCCCTCCTTCCAGCGCGCAAACATCGATTTCACCGTATTTCAGGCTCTCTTCTGGAACGAACTTTATGTGCCAGGAAGCAGCGAACAGCCTTCGGATGAAGACTTCAAACAGGACAGCATGGGCAAAAAGATGAAGTTGCAGCCAAAGAAATCGCCAAAAACCATCAACACACTGTTCTATACCAACGATGCCCGGCAGCTCTTGCAGCAGACAACCCTGACGACGCCCGACAACTCCATCCGCTTCGACTGCCTCTGTCCGAACTGGAGCACACTCAACGGCAAGCAGTTCCCCGCCTCGCTGCAACTCATCATCACGGCCAAGGGCAAGAAATTCTCCGCCGACTTCGCCTTCACCCATTTGCAGGTCGATGAAAACATGGGCAACATCACCACCTCGGTATCCGAAGGCAAATACACGCGCGTCACCTTAGAAGAAATTCTGAAGGGACTGAGTATGTAGAAAGGGAATTAAATATCAAAAAAGAAATATGATGACGAAGTATGCTTTCTGGCCATGCAAGGGCAAGCTCCTCTGGATCTTGCTGCTCCTCGCTATTGCCACCACTTCTTCTGCCGAAACGAAGCAGATGAAGAAGCTGAAGAACCAGAAAGCACAAATCGAGCAGGACATCAAGAAGTCCAAGAACCAACTGGAGATAACCCGCAAGCAAACCGTCAAAAAGGAGCAAACCGCCGATTTCATTGAGGATCAGTTGGAGAGCCGTCTGAGCTTAATTCACCGTCTCGAAGGGGAAATCGAGGGGTTGGAGGCAGATATCAGCCGGCTGGAACGCGAGTTGGGACAATTGGAGAAACAGCTTGGAGTCCGCAAAAAGAAATATGTCAACAGCCTGCGTCAGGCACGCAGTTCCCAGTCCCTCCGCAATCCCCTCCTGTTCGTCCTCACCGCCGAGTCCTTCCCTCAGATTTATCGGCGGATGCGTTATGCCCGCGAGTTCGCCGCCTTGCAGCGCAGCCTCGGTATCCAACTGATGGCCAAGCAGAACAGCGTCCGCGACAAGCAAAATGAACTTCTCGCCACGAAGCAGAAGATGAGCGAGGTCGTGCAGGATGTCATCCGACAGCGCAAGCAACTGGCTACCCAGCACTCGGTGGTGAGAGCCAACGTCGCCCAGCTCCAGAAGAAGCAGAAAGAAATCGAGAAGCAGGTGGCAGAACAGCAAAAGCAACTGAACGAGCTTACCAAGAAGATCGACCAACTCGTGGCCTATGAACTGGAGCAGGCCCGCAAGCGCGCCGAGGCTGAGGCCCGCCGCAAACGTGAGGCAGAGCAGACAAAAGGCAAAGGTGGAAAGGCATCTTCCAGTAAGAGTTCTACGGCTGGCACTCCGACCAGCGGCAAAACCTCGCCGAATGCCAAATGGCTGACGTCGGAAGACCGCAAGCTCAACGGCAACCTAGAGCAGAACAAAGGCCGACTGCCCGTACCGATTACCGGCCCTTATCGTATCGCCCGCCGATTCGGCCTGAACCGCATTGCGGCCGGCGTCACCTTGGACAACAAGGGAACGAACTATCAGGGTCAGGCCGGAGCACGTGCCCGTGCCATCTTCGACGGCGAAGTGTCTGCCGTCTTCCAGTTAGGCTCGCTGAAAAACATCCTCGTCCGCCACGGCTCCTACATCTCCGTCTACTGCAACCTCTCCTCGACCATTGTCCAGCGCGGCCAGAAAGTGAAAGCCCGCGACATCCTCGGTACTGTTGCCGACGATGGACAGGGCAACTACATCCTGCACTTCCAATTGCGCAAGGAAGCTGCCAAGCTCAATCCGGAGGCGTGGATTGGCAAATGATAAATACAGCTAGAGTGGTGAAATGAATTCATGAACAATTTATGAGGTAATTTATGATTTGTCATAAATAGGCCTTTTTATCAGGGGCGAATTGAAGAAAGTCGCATTTTTGTGTGATATTTTTGCAAGAAATGTATACAGATCAATAAAATTTACTCCTTTTTTATTTGAATTTAGGTGGCGAATTGGAGTTTTTTGCGTATTTTTGTCGCCGTATTCTCAAAAGAGGATATATCATATCGGCTCTTACACCTCCGAACTTGCACCTCGAAAGATAAACGAGCCACAATAAATACCGTTTATGAGCGTCGCGCCATAGTGCGCAGACGTTTCTATGGCGGTATTAGGCAGTGCAAGGCCTTGGAGATGCGTAGATTCGACCTGCGCACTTTTCGTTGATTCAGCATATTAATATCATAACTAAATAACAAACAACATGAAAAAGATCCTTTTCCTGATGCTTGCCACCACATTATTATTGTGCGACAAAGCCAATGCACAGAAAGTGATTTTGCCCTTTGGGCAATTTACTAAACAACCTTGGGATGCCAAGTATTATCAAGCTCCCACTGGTGGTGATACGCCAACAGACGAATGGTATTCTATCAACTTTGATGATTCAGAATGGACAGACGTACAAGGACCGCTTAGTACAAATCCAGGTATTACCTATTGGGCAACACCATGGGGTGAGAACTATACGACTTGTTGGGTTCGTCGCCATTTCAACATTGATGATATCAGTGAATATCCATGGGTCTATTTATATGTTTATCATGATGATGGTTGTGAAATCTACCTCAATGGTGAGTTGATATATAGCGATGGAAGTTATCATACGAATCTAATCACCATAAACATGACAGAAAAAATGTGTTCACATTTTGTGGCAGGAAATAACGTAATTGCCGTAAAGGTCAGCGATACTGGTGGTAAGGCTTTCATGGATTTTGGTATAGAAGCACATAATGTTCCACCTTTGGAAAACCCAAATTTCGAAAATGGAACATCTGGGTGGTCATGGTCTGGTGATGGCCTGTATCATGGAGGTCAAGATTTTAATTATCTTACACGGTTTCTTACCAATAAACCTTTCGATGCACATCAGACAATTAAAGGAACAAAAAAAGGGCTTTTCAGAATTCGGGCTCAAGCATTTGAGGCATTTCATGATTTTAATGCAGGATGGGAACATTACAATAATACACCCGTTTCTTCATACCTTTATGCTGATAACTCTCGGCATGAAATAAAAAACGTTTTTGATGAAGCTTTGAATAACAATGTATATAGGAGTAATGAATTTTACAACACCCCTTCTGGCACCTATGTCCCGACTTATTTGGGAAGTGTTTCTATCGCTTTCCAAAACGGAATGTACGAAAATGAATTTTATACCTATGTTGATACTACAACTTTTGACTTAGGTATAGCACAGGATGAACGGCTGGATATGGACAGATGGGTTTGCTTTGACAATTTCCGCATTGAGTATATAGGTGAAAAGGCTCTCACTTCTTTAATTGGTGAAATAGAGGAGTTGTCTGCCCTTCCAATGGAAAATGATTATAGGACTAAATTGTCTTTACTGCTTGCTAATTTAAAAGCAGCCAATGGATACGAGTTAAAGAGTAAGGTTCTGTCTGATTCTTTCGATGATTTTGTTAATGCAAAAAACTCATCTTTACGATATGCTACTATAAAAGAGGCTCTTGATGCTTTGCAGTGCCGTCTGGACACAGGGGTTTGTATGTCTGAAGCGGCAATAGCTGAGAGCAAGGATATGATTGCTGCTACTATGGCCAAATATTCAGAGAATACGATTAAGACATTGGAATTCCAAGACATTATGGCTAAACTGAAAGAGCTGAACAAGCGTTTGAATTATATCTATTTTGACATAAACATAACAGTACCTGGTTCATTAGGCGACTCCATCCTGAGCAAGACAGAAAACTTTGTTGACGTACAGAGCATCAAACTTTCTGGAACCTTGAACGATGCTGACATCAAGACCATCCAAAGCAGGCTATCGCAGTTGAGAGAAATCGATATGACTGATGTGAAAATGACCACACTTCCGAACAAATTCTTCTATCAGCGTTCGCTTTTGGAAATTGTAAAGTTGCCTGCTCAACTGACCACAATTGGTGAATATGCATTCTACCAATGCTATGGAATCAACTATATAGATTTCCCTATAACACTTACGACAATCCAGAGTTATGGTTTCGCCGAATGTGACAATTTGCAAGAGGTAGTCTTGCCAGAAGGCTTTACCAGTATGGGGGATAGAGCGTTTTATTCGTGTGATAACAATAAATATTTGAAGCTACCCAGCACATTGAAATCAATCAGTGCTTATACTTTTTATTACAATAAAAGACTTAGATCTATTAATTTTTCGGAGGGATTGACACATATATACGAGTATGCTTTTGGGGAATGTAGCTTGAATTTCTTAAAATTCCCTAGCACGTTATACTATATAGGTAATTATGCTTTCGGTTATAACAAATCATGTACAAACATAGAATTCAATGAAGGACTATACCAAATCGCAGACAATGCCTTCTATGATTGCGATGCTTTGACGGAGGTGACTCTTCCCAGTTCCTTGGTACTTGCAAATGCCTCGCCCTTCGACTATTGCGACAATTTGATGAAAGTTACTTGTCTGTCTATCGAACCGCCTTATATGACAGACCAAATCCCAAACGGATTAGGAATGACTGGCCGTGAGTTGTATGTACCGGCTCTTTCTATCAATGTATATAAGCAAACAGCAGGGTGGGATAAATTCCCAACCATCAAGCCTATTGATTATCTGCCCGAAAACATCGCCATACGTACCGAATTACATCTGACATTGCCTGAAAATATTCCTGCCGACTATAAACCTAATGTAGAATTGCTTCATGCAATTGATCCTCAATATGGTTGCCTTACCATCAATGGTGCAGGTACTTTATCCATGTTGGGTTTCAAGATGATGTATGACCTCAATCTTCAATACAATAATTACAACAGGAATCTGAATTATTGCTCATTAGTGAACAACTCTCATCTGCGTGCCGACCAAGTTATCATTGATGTTTATCCCCGTAACGACAGGTGGACGTTCATTACGATGCCATTCGATGTAAAGGTATCGGATATAGAAACATTCTGTGATGGTTCTACCAATTGGGTCATACGCAAATATGACGGGCAGAAACGAGCCAATGGAGAAACAACGGGAACATGGGTTAAGCTTGGTAATGAAGATATCTTAAATGCAGGTGAGGGTTATATCATTCAGAGTAGCCGATATATCGGAACTAATTGGCAAGATTATAGTGGAATCCGTATGAAGGCTATCAACAATGCCTGCAAGAACAACATCTTCCGCACATCAGATGCAACCGTCGCATTGAATGAATATGAGAGCGAATTCGCCCATAACCGTTCATGGAATCTTATCGGCAATCCGTATCCCTGTTACTACGACACACGCTTCATGGACTTCGAGGCTCCTATAACCGTTTGGAATATGCGTAACAATACATACGAGGCATACAGTCCTTCGGACGACTCCTATATACTCTGTCCTGGCGAAGCATTCTTTGTACAACAACCAGTTGACAAAGCAAGCATCGTTTTCAGCAAGGATGGTCGCCAGACAAACCGCAACGTACGCATTATTGAGGCTGCTGCGCGTAGGGTCGCCAACGTCTCACCTCGTACTATCGTCAACATCTGCCTCTCGAATGAAAACAATGCTGACCACACCCGTATCGTTCTGAACGAAAACGCCACCCTGCAATATGAAATGGACAAGGATGCCAGCAAGTTCATGAGTACGGACGCTACCGTTCCCCAGCTGTTTACAACGGCTGAGGGCGTAAACTATGCCATCAACGAGCGTCCATTTGCAGATGGCAATGTTAATCTATGCGCATATATTGGAACAGAAGGCATTTACACTATTTCCCTATCCAACAACATGAATGGCTGCAATATAGTCCTTGAAGACAAAACGGAGAACAAACGGGTCGTCTTGACGAACGATAATAGCTATACGTTCTCCGCAGAGGCTGGTACTTATACAAACCGCTTCGTACTCCATTTTGGCACTGATGCCAATGGCGTTGATGATGTCCGTTCAAGTGCAAATGATGATGCCACCATTTATTCTGTGGAAGGCATCAAGATGAATAATCCTACGAAGAAAGGCATCTACATTCAGAATGGCAAGAAAATCATGTTGAACAAGTAAACACTCCAAGAATATGAACAGACTAATAAGCATTGTGCTCGTATGTCTGCTGCAAGTGTCGTTGGCCGTTGCTTCCACGTTCAACTTGCGCGTGGAAGTGACGCCTAACGGTGCAGGCTCGCTCAATACCAGCGGAGGAACATACGAAGAGGGAAGCATGGTTAATCTGCGCACATACGGCAACACAGGCTATGTGTTCAAGGGATGGTATGAGGGCGAGACGCAGCTCTCATCGGCAACCAGCTTCAACTACACCATGCTATCAAATGATGCCGTGGTGCAGGCAAGATATGAATACGACCCTGCCGTACCCGCCGATCCGGCCATGCCCGACACCACCACCTACTATTCTTTCACAGCAACTGTTTCGCCCGTGGGTGCAGGCACGCTGAATACATACAGCGGTCGTTACTCTGCCGGCGCAACGGTCAATATGCGGGCATACGTCAATACGGGCTACCAGTTCGTAGGCTGGCAAAACGACAGTGGCGAAACCGTCGCAACCTCTACATCGTTCAACTATACGATGCCGGGAGGCGACGCCCAGATCACCGCACTTTATGTCTATGACCCGTCGGTGCCCCTCAATCCCGACTCGATGGCCACGCGCTATACCGTGACGGTGGCCAGCAAGCCTGTTGGCGGCGGTACGTTCAACACTACCAGCGTGACACAGGGCGAGGGCAGCAGCGTGCGCCTCTACGCTTACACCAACACCGGCTACCGTTTCCTGCACTGGGAGAATGAGCTGGGGGAGGTTATTGCCACGGCACAAAACTTCGACTACATCATTCCTCATGGCAACAGCAAAGTGTTTGGCATCTTTGAATTCGACCCTGCACCACCTGCCAATCCTTCCAAGAATTACTGGAACAAAGAGCTGGGTGAAGTCATCGTCGACGACTTCGCAACTGGCAGCCTCGGCAGTGCCGTCTCGCAGGTTATCAGCGGCAGTAGCGCCAATGATGTGGCGATAATCACAGTTGCAGGTGTGATGAACAACAACGATTTCGGCATAGCTAACAACTACAAAAACTGTATATTGCTCGACCTCTGTCGCGTCACTGGCATTACTGCCGTGCCGAGTTATGCCTTCGACTACACAAATCTGGAGTCCGTTTATCTGCCTGCCTCAATAGAGCAGATTGGCTATAGGGCTTTCTATGAGTGCAAGCAACTGTCATCACTCATCGTCTATGCCATGACCCCGCCAGCACTCGAAAACGACGTGTTTACGGGAATTTCAGAAGGGTTGGTGGTCTATGTGCCTGCCGCTGCCATCGCGCAATATCAAGACGCCAAAGGGTGGAAGGACTTCACAATCCTGCCTATCCAGGAGGATATTCGCAGCATCACCGTCTTGCTTCCCGAGGGCACGAATACGAAGGACTATGCCCAAATGTGGTTGGAACTGACCAACACGAAGAGTGGTCAGAAGATGCACTATGTGATGACCGACCGCATGGAGTACAACTTTGCCAACATCATCCGCAACACGTCGTGGAACGTCACACTGCGCAATGAGCGCGGCGACGTTTTCGGACGAATAGACAACGTGGAGGTGAAAGACGAAGATGTGACTGTTACATTTGCCTCGCTGTCAAAGCCTCAGCATGTGTCCTTGACCATTGTTGCTCCTGATGGGCAGGATGTTACAAAGGCTACGCAGATTACTTGGACGGATGCTTCCGGCGCCTATTTGGCACAGGGCACATCGCTGGCGGGACTCCCCGCAGGCTATCAGATGAATTATCATGTAACTCTCTCGCAGGAGTTGGCAATGATGTATAACACGCCCGCTTCAACGACATATACCTTGAAAGAGGATGGCAATACCCTCACCTGTTCTTTGGAGGCTATTCAGCAGATTCAGTTTTCGGGAAAGGTGAAGGATGCCACCACGGGCTTACCGCTGAGTGGAGCCGTCATCAGTGCCTCCCAGACTTTTGGCGGGAAGTATAGCAAGACGCAGAATGTCAAGACGGACAAGAATGGTGTATTCACTCTTGACGTTGCTCGTGTCCCCACGTCTGTGGCCTTTGCTGCTACGGATTATGTCAGTCAGACAATGGATTTTTTGAACAACGAATTTGACGGATTAAACGAATTTTCTGTTCCTGACGTGTCGTTAAAGCCCATTGTAGGAGCAACGATAAGTCTTGGTTTTACCTACACCACCGTTGAGGGCGAAACGCAAAGCTGGTATAGCGACTATCAGAATGTGAGCTATGCGCTATTCAACGTCACCAAGAACCGCGCCGTCAGTCAGTTCAATGTGCAATATCCGCAGATTGTCCTATTGGAAGAAGTGGAAGATGGAGATGTCTTGAAGTTGACGGCTACCAGCCGTGCCCAAGCTTTCCAACCCGTGGAAACTACCGCGACCATAGCAGAGCAGAAGGCAGAGGTCACGTTTGCCATCACGGAGTTAGGCTGTATCGAGGCTTCGTTCACCAAAAATGGTAATGCAGCAGTTGTAGGATCGCTCTATGACTCAGCGGGTAAGTTGCTCAAGATCTACAATTACTCCGAGGCCAAGCTGACCATCAGCGACCTTGCCGACGGCAACTATACGTTGGTGTCAATGGGTAGTAGCCGACTGTTCAATACCATCTACGACCTTGCCCAACTGCCACAGACAGGACTGAACGAAGGTACAGACTATGTGCAGAACATGGTGGAGGTGAAGAGCGGTGCCATCAGTACGGTAAGCATCTACGAGGTGCCAACGCTTGACGAGAGTAAACTTTACTATACGGGCGATAACACTTCGTTCACCGTGAACAAACCGAGCATTGTGGCAGGCAACTACCTCACGCTGACTGGCCGCATCGACTTCAAGCCAGCATACGCTACCAGTGTCAGCAATGTGCAGATGATTGTCGATATGCCAGAATCGTGTGAGTTTGTAGAGAACTCTGTCATGGTAGGCAACAGCACCAGCAGCTACACGCTGAACGGCAACCGCATCACCATCCCCATGACTCGTTACACCGACCGTGTGCGCTTCTGCATCATCCCCACGCTCGGCGGTGACTACGCCCCCAGTGCCTTTGTGCAGTTCGACTTGGAGGGTGAGACGGTAACACAGCCTATCGGTTCTGCTAACTATACAGCTAAGGATTTGTCAATCTCTGTTCCGTCAACAGTGGCAAAGACTTCTGTTCCTGTGAGCGGAACAGCTATAGGCACATCAAATGTTGAGATATATGACAATGATGTGTTGATAGGACAGACAACTTCATTGGCTAACGGCACTTGGGCAACAACATGCGAACTGAATGAGCCGTATAACCTTTCAACGCACAATATTGTTGCCAAAGTTACCACTAAGGCCGATATAGAATTACAAACGGAGACCATAGAGTGCATATATGATAAGGATGCTATAGAAGTGAATTCTGTTACAATGATTAACACGGCACATGGTTCAAGCAACCTAGCATTAAAAGACTACGTAACAGTGTTTGACTTCCAGAATCCGAATAAATCAAATCCTGCATATTGGTATTGGCCAAGTTATCCTGATTTCACTTTCATCGTAGATTTTACAAGCAACGATACAACAGTCGTATCAAATGTAATATTACATGTCAAGTTGTCCAACAATACTATCTCTCGTTTGGTTCCAAAGTATGATTCATCCAAAAACAAATGGATTGTTTGTCAAAAATTCTACACCTCTGCTTTACCTTCTAATGTTAGTGTCACTTTTGATGTTAACAGCATTACACGCATAGAACGCGAAGAGATAGAAGCAAAATACCAATCCTATGAAAAAACATTGGGAACTTATATCAACATAGATAGGGAATTAGAAGATTCACTTGATACTCTTATAAAAAGGGAAAAAGATTTCGAACTTCTTACAAATAAACTTGATTCAATATCAGAGGCTCTTCACAATACAACAGATGAAGTCGAAGAAAAAGAATTGTGGACAGAATATTTTACTATTTCTGGTCATAAGGAACTCATTGATAGCATAAAAGTTGATGCTCCATCAATTATTTCAGAGAATTATCAAACTGCTCTCTTGTCAAGAATAGATTCTTTACTATCTATGGAAATAGCTATTCCTGATGCACTTGCATGGGAAATGTTGATGAGCAAAACTGATTCTCTTCTCAATAGTTTAAATGATAGTATAGATTACGACGCATCATTTACATCTTTTCAGGAATCGGATTTTTATTGGAATGAAGAAGGAATTAATAAACGTTTGAGGAAAATATCGCTTGAAGATATTGATTTGTCTTCTTTCCCAGAAGAATACATTTATACAGTAGATGTTTCGGATGGAAGTCAATTAATAATAGGAGTATACAATGGAACAACTATTTGGATTGACACATACACAAAAACAGGCTGGTTGTTAGAGGATGAAAGTGTAGCATTTCAGGCAAAAAGTGTAATTCGTAGAGCAAAATCGGACATAGAAACCCTAAAGGATTATATAAAGATATTGGAATCTGTTTGGAATCGCATAATGAGTGCTATCAATCCAATTTACAACAGTATAAAAAACTCATATAACGATCTCCAAAGAGAATATGAGATATTAGATCATTTGGCGACTGATCAATTTATAAAAGCGGACAAGTGCCAAAGAGAGATTGCTAGTATTGAGAAAGAATTAAATAATATGAGAAGATCTGTTCCTTCTGTTGAGGATTGGTTTGTTAGTAGGCAGATTCAACTAAAAAACAGAATGGAAGCATTAAGGAAATCATCCCAATACTATATGAAACAAGGCAATGAGGTAAAAATCAAACAAGGTAAATTAAAAATAAAAGCAGCAAAAGTTGGTGCAGTTCTTGGAACAGTCACAGATTGTATTAGTCTTATAAAGAATAGTTGGCAGTTAATCATTCAGATTAAAGAAGGAGTACAAGATTGGAATAACTGGTGCTCTTTTATTGACCATATTCTTCCTTGTAGCGCACAAGAAAATCAAGCTCTAAGTATTAAAAACGCATCTGAATGTGACCGAAATATAATCATAGCAAAATATATCGGTTGTGGGATTGCAACTTTAGCAGCCATAGGCTCCACTGCTTATTTAATGACAAATAAGGTAGCTGGAAAAACTTTAAAAATAGTCCTTGGCAGCATTGTAAAAGGAGCGATTCCAGATTTGTTAAGTAATTATTCAGATCATTTCTTTAAAATAATAAAAAGGGAATCTAAAGAAAAAAGGATGAAGCACAAAAGTGAACGGCGGAAACTTGTGTGTGGGGAAAATAACGGATATGATGGTTATGATGATATGGAACAAGATAATAATGGAAATGACAATGGGAACAGTGGATGTAGTGATGTTGGACATGTTCAAGATCCATCTGGTTATGTCTATGAAGGAGTGACATCTAATCGTATGGAAGGTGTTTTATCAACCATTTATTTCAAAGAAATGGTAGAAGACATGTATGGAGACCTTCATGAGAATATCGTGAAGTGGGATGCGTCAGAGTACGCTCAGGACAATCCAATCTTTACTGATGAATATGGTATGTATGCTTGGGATGTTCCTGATGGTCTTTGGCAAGTTAAGTTCGAGAAGGAAGGCTACGAGACGACCTACTCGGAGTGGTTGCCAGTACCTCCCCCACAGCTTGACGTGAACATTGCGATGAAGCAGAACGTGCAGCCGACGGTGATGCTGGCTCGCGCTTACGAGGATGCCGTGGAGGTTGAGTTTGACAAGTACATGATGCCCGAACTGTTGACAACGGAGAACATCCGAGTGATAGCCCCCTCCAACTCCCCCGGAGGAGGAGAGATTGCCGTGGAAGGAACAATAGAACTGCTTAACAACGAAGCCTCCTACGAGGGAAGCACAGAGACATTCGCTTCGAAGATACGCTTCAATGCTGCCCAGCCGTTTACCGAGGAGGAGATAACCCTAATGGTGAGCAATCGCGTAAAGAGCTATGCTGGAATCTGTATGCAGGATGACTACCAACAGACATTCGCCATTGAGCAGGAAATCAAGCAGATTTTGAGTGATTCGCTGGCGGTAGTCGGTTATGGCGAAAAGGCTACGCTGACGGTCAGCGTATTGCCCGCCTCGGCATCGAAGGACAAGACGCTCAGTGTCAAGACCTCCTCGCCCATGATTCTTGGCGTGGAAACGGAACAAGTGGTTATCGACAATAACGGCAAGGCAGAAATCACCGTGTCTGGTGAACTGCCCGGAACCGCTGCCCTGACGTTCTCGGTGGAGGGAACAGACAAGACCGCCCTCACCATTGCCAGCGTGGAGCAAAGAGTTTACGCAGTTGTTGCTGCCCCTACTGCCAATATTGCCTCTGGCTCAGTTGTGGAAAAAGAAACGAAGATAGAACTGTTCTGCTCTACGGAGGGTGCAACCATCTACTACACCCTCGACGGCTCTTGTCCCTGCGAGGACACCGATGCCCGTAAGGTATATGACGGAACGCCCATCGTCATCAACGAGACCACTACCATAAAGGCAATGGCCGTGGCTCCCGACATGACGGAAAGCGATGTGGCAGAGTTCAATTACGTTGTAAATGGTATAATAGGTATTGAGGACGTAGCTATTAACGGTCAAATCCGAGTCTATCCTCTGCCCGTACACGACGAACTGAACATCACCGCTGGAGGCAAGACCATCAAAAGTGTCACCATCTCTTTCATGAATGGTGTTCTCGTTGCATCATCAGCCAATGCCACAACGAAAGTAACACTTGATGTCAGCAAGATACCAACAGGCATCTACATTATCAATATTACAACAGACAGCGGTTCATTCAGCCGAAAGATTCTGAAAGTATAATAGCTTATCACAATTGCAATAGTCAAAATAGCCGTCCTTGTTGGGTCGGCTATTTTGATGCACATATCATCGTAAACTGAGAAAAGTCAAAGGCAGCCGTGTATGATTTTCTCACAAGGTGATGGTTAGATGAATTTGGGATACGCGCGCGTGCGAACATAACAAGAATTTTTCGGTTCTGTGGCAATTGGGGTGATAATCATCAAAGTTAGCAGATGACGACATTGGCTCCGCTGGTGGGCGTGATGGCCTCCGGGTGTTCGCGGGCAAAGCTGTCGATGTGGCGGACACGCTTCTCGTCGAGGATTTCGTCCACGGCAATGAGGATGCCGGTTTCCTCGACGTCACCGAAACCGTAGTTAATGGCGGTGCCGAACATGCGCATCGTGGGCGAGAGGCACATATAGGCGTTGACCAGCGGCGGGATATTGAACCCACGCTTGCGCACTTCGCGGTTCAGGATGCGGTAGTCGGCCTTGAAGTCCTGTTCGCAGAACAAAGCCTCCAGTTCGATCTGA
>Ga0265299_10001616_pt1 | contig 25116 bp, 6 predicted proteins | sample AusTroGonzalo_MG_4_FD_193485 | JGI IMG/M metagenome (GOLD analysis project Ga0265299, IMG submission 193485) | Bovine rumen microbial communities from tropical cattle in Woodstock, Queensland, Australia - Gonzalo_02 | ecosystem: Host-associated > Mammals > Digestive system > Stomach > Rumen ... | reverse complement strand
GACCGTCTATGCCCTGCGCGACGACATGAAGGAGGCCATCGAACAGCTGCCCTTCGTGGATTCCGTGCAGCGTACCGATGTGCCGAAGGACACTTTGGTGCCGCCCGTGGAACCCGCTTACGTGTTTCCGGCGGTCAGCGGTGCGCCGAAACACACGTATCAGGCCGACATCCAAAAAAACAACGACTTTGACTACGGCATGGCTGCCAAGCAGGTGCGCGTGAACAATGTGCATTGGCTGCACCGCATGGGCTACAGGGGCGAGAACATGCAGATGATGGTCCTCGACGGCGGTTTTGAAAATATTGACACCATCTCATGCTTCGAAGCCATGCGGGCGGACAACCGGCTGTTGGGTGCGCGCAATTTCGTACAGCCCGAGAAGGACCCCATGCGCCGGCACACGCACGGCACGATGGTGCTCTCCTGCATCGCCTCCTACCTGCCCGGCAAGCTCGTGGGCACTGCCCCGATGGTGCAGGTCTATGTAGCCCAGACGGAAGAGTCGGGCAGCGAGGACCGTGTGGAAGAGGACAACTGGGTGGCCGGCTTGGAGTATGCCGACAGTTTGGGCTGTCAGGTGCTGAATTCTTCGTTGGGTTACACCACCTTCGACGATACCGTGAACCAGCGCACCTACGCCGACATGACGGGTGAGGTGAGTCGTGCCAGCATCGCCGCCACGATCGCTGCTTCCAAGGGAATGCTGATCTGCAACAGCGCGGGCAACGAGGGCGGTAAGAAGTGGAACTACATCGGTGCGCCGGCCGACGCGAAGGACATCCTGAGCGTGGGTGCGGTGAACGTTCAGGGCAAGCGGGCCTACTTCAGCTCGTTCGGGCCCACCGCCGACGGCCGCATCAAGCCCGATGCGTGCGCCGTGGGTCGCAACACCTATCTGAGCACGCCCAAGGGCATCATCACCATCGCCGACGGCACCTCCTTCTCCTCACCGATGCTTTCGGGCATGGTCGCCTGTCTGTGGCAGGCCTTCCCGGGGAAGAGCTGCTACGAGATTATGGCGGCTGTGCGCAAGGCCGGCAGCCACAACATCACCTTTAACGGCCATGTTTTCGCCGCTCCTGACAGCAACGATGGCTATGGATACGGCATTACCGATTTTTTGAAAGCGTACAACATCCTGAAATTCGGCGAGAGTGATGTTTTCATGGCTGAATACGCTACGCAAGACGGTGTCTTCTCCGCCATGACGGTTGCCGGCGATACACCCGACAAGGTGACAGCCATCCCATTTGAAGTGGTCAACGGCCAGTTTGTCATAGGGAAGCCGCTCAACCTGAAAGTCAAGACGTCCATTGAGGAGAAGGGCTTTTACACGTACGAGATCAAGCTCCCGAAATTGTCGAAGAAGCAGCCTTACCAGCTTTACCGCATTGAATTTGTCTTTGCCGGCAAAACGGTGAGCCGGATTGTCGGATTGGAGCATCCCGTGGAGTAGGAGCGCCGGCATCCCTGCCGGCGTAATAAGAGCCGCAGGGATGCGGCTCGCTCCTAAGCCGTTGAATTTTTGAGCCGCAGGGATGCGGCTCGCTCCTAAAAAAAATGTATCTTTGCCGCTTGTTTTTTTAAACCCCTAAAATCGAAGAATTATGAATTTCATTGAGCAAATCATCGAAGAAGACATTCGGAACCGGAAAAACGATGCGAGAGTGCACACCCGATTCCCTCCGGAGCCCAACGGCTACCTGCACATCGGACACGCCAAGTCCATCTGTCTGAACTTCGGTGTGGCTCAGAAATACGGCGGCAAGACCAACCTGCGTTTCGACGACACCAACCCCGTGAAGGAGGATACCGAATATGTGGATTCCATCCGCGAGGACATCAAGTGGCTGGGCTTCCAGTGGGCGGCGGAGTTTTACGCCTCCGACTATTTCGACCAGCTCTACCTGTGGGCCGAGCAGCTCATCCAGGACGGTCTCGCGTATGTGGATGACCAGACGCAGGAGGAGATCAGCAAGGGTAGGGGAGTGCCCACCGCACCCGGTGTGGAGAGCCCGTACCGCAACCGCAGCGTGGAGGAGAACCTCGACCTGTTCCGTCGCATGAAGGCGGGCGAGTTCCCCGATGGCAGCCGCGTGTTGCGCGCCAAGATCGACATGGCGTCGCCGAACATGCACTTCCGCGACCCCATCATGTATCGCATCCTGCATGCCACGCACCATCGCACGGGCGACAAATGGTGCATCTACCCGATGTACGATTTCGCCCACGGTCAGAGCGACTCCATCGAGGGTATCACACACTCCATCTGCACGTTAGAGTTTGAGGTACACCGTCCGCTCTACGACTGGTTCTGCGAGGCGTTGAAGATTCACCACCCGCAGCAGATCGAGTTTGCGCGGTTGAATCTCAACTACACGATTATGAGCAAGCGCAAATTGCTGCAACTCGTGAAGGAACATTACGTGAACGGCTGGGACGACCCGCGTATGCCCACCATCTGCGGTCTGCGTCGTAGAGGTTACACCCCCGCCGCCATTCGCAACTTTGCCGAAACCGTCGGTGTGGCCAAGCGCGACAACATCATCGACGTCTCCTTGTTGGAGTTCTGTGCCCGCGAGGATCTGAACAAGACCGCCATCCGCACGATGGCCGTCCTCGATCCGGTGAAGCTCATTATCGACAACTATCCTGACGATGAGGTGGAGATGATGACGGCCGTGAACAACCCCGAGGACGAGACCGCCGGCACCCGCCAGATCCCCTTCGCCAAAGAGTTGTGGATTGAGCGCGCCGACTTCCGCGAGAATGCCGACAAGAAGTTCTACCGCCTCTCCATCGACCGTGAGGTGCGTCTGAAATACGCCTACATCATCAAGTGCACGCACATCGAGAAGGACGAGAACGGCGAGATTACTGAGATACACTGCACGTATGATCCGATGACCAAGAGCGGCATGCCCGACAGCAACCGCAAGGTGAAGGCCACGATCCACTGGGTGCCCGTGAAGCACGCCAAGCTCGCGGAGGTCCGTCTCTTCGACCGTCTCTTCAGCGTGCCCGCTCCCGACGATTGCGAAGAGGGCAAGACCTTCCTCGACAACCTGAATCCCAACTCGTTGGAAATCAAACAGGCTTGGGTGGAAGAGGGTCTCACCTACGAGAAAGCCTCCGCCATCAAGCACTTCCAGTTCGAGCGCATCGGCTACTTCTACTGCGATCCCGACTCGAATGAAGAGAAGCTGGTGTTCAACAAGACGGTAAGCCTTAAACAGTGAGCAGTTAGTAGTTAGCAGTTAGTTGTTGGGTTATCGTAACTGCTAACTGCTAACTTCTAACTTCTAACTAATCATGCATAGTTTATTAGATTATGATCCTAAGGTGTTGGTCGCCTTCCTGAAGAGCCTGGAGGGCGACCGGCAGTTCAGCGACTTCCTGATGAACAACGGTTATCGGGAGTTGGAGGCGTTGTCGTCGGCGATACACTCGAACGAGGCGGCGTTGCAGTGGCTGCTGGACAACGGCTATCCGGAGTTCGCAATCTTGAGCAACGCCATCGACGGGGAGGACGAGGCCATCGCCTGGTTGGACCGATACAAGTGCACCTTTTTGGCCACCTTTGCCGCCGCCTGTCGGAAGGAGACCGCGGCCATCCAGTGGTTCGCGTCCAACGACCTCCGTCTTTTCATCATGATTATCAACGAGATACATCATATTTTGCTGTATCAGTCGTGGGATGCGAGCGATTTCCACAAGTTTAGGAGGTCGTGAGGTGTAGATGATGAGGATGCCCTGTTGTTGAGCGTATTCGTAGGCATCGCTGTCCCAACCGTCTGCGAAGCAAAAGAAAAACAAAACAAGACTCCCAAGTCTGAAAGAGACCGAGGCTTACATCCAGAAGCACAACCTGAAGGTCATGGATCCACGCAAATGGACGAGCTTGACATGGGCGACGAGCGCAACCTCATACTCTACATGTTCACCAATGTGGTTTACATACCCGAGAATGAGGTTAACAATTTGACACCCATGCAGATGCGTTTCTATGAGGAATGTCAAATTTCAAATTTCACGAATATGGAAAAACAGGATTACGTCAAGAGTCTGATGGACTATCCGAGCGTGCACGAGATGGTGGAGTGCGAATTCCTTTCTATGGGAAAGATATAAAATTATCCATACAAAAACATATATATTTGAAAATATTATTTGCTTTTACGGTTAAGTCGATACGGAATTTATTAATAATAAATTCTTAAAAGATTAAATATATGTACCTTCGGAAGGGGCGCGTCGAGAAAAACAAGAAATCGAAAGGCTTTGATTGAAAAACTGTCCAGACCGTAGATGCTCATATTATTACCCCGCCCTGCGGGCACCTCTTCTGAAACAGAAGGGGAGTATGCCGCGCCGGCACGGATGTGCAGGCGCCGGAAATCATCCTGTGACCGTCCATCTTGTTTCCCGTTTCGTCTTGATGCGAAGCCCCTTTTTTGCCACACTTTTGCGCATTATCCCCGCTACAACGACAGCCAGCCAGCGGCTCCATGCTGCCCCAACGCCTACTTTTAACAAAAATTAACATACACAACATATTGAAAACCATTTAGATACAGAAAAAGTGAAATCCTTCATACATATTTAATGTAAGGAACGAAAAAAAATGTACTTTTGCCAACTTTTTAAATTGCCGAAGAAGGGGCATTTTTTGACATTTCCAAAAGGGCTGGGAGCCTGAAATGTGCCAACCCGGGGTGAACGCAGCGATCCCTTGGAGCCGTGCCCCGGACAGTAAACGATAATAATAAAAAAACAAACAATATGAACCAAAGTTCTACAAAAAAGACCAACATGAAGACAGCAAACAACTATCGCAGCGCATGTATATGTACGCGCGCGCGGGCGCACGCGCCTATGGAGCGCGCATGTGCGCGAACCCTCAAACCTTTCCTGCTCAACGCAGCGGTCGTGATTGCCATACTGCTCGGAACAGGAGCGGGGAATGTGGCGTGGGGACAACGTGTGGATAAGATTGAACGGAATACTCAAACGAATACTAACAACAATGGTAATGTTACACGTGTTCCTAACAACACCAGTCAAGGTTATACTTATCATACGTGGAGGGTGCCCGCAACGGTGACGAAATTTAATGTGCATGGTGTTGGCGGCGGCGGCGGCGGCGGCTGCGGCTATGCCAGAGTTGAGAATTCTGTGCGAGCGACTGCTCAGGTGGCCGGTAGTGGCGGCGGCGGCGGCGCGTATGATAGCGTGCATGTTACTCGTGGAACAACATCCATTTATTATCTTTTTGTGGGTGCCGGTGGCTCGCAAGGTACTATTAATAGTTCTCAGGATCTTACTCATGGTGGCAACGGTGGAGCTTCTTGGTTCAATTCTTCTAATTCTGACCAAACTCCTCTGATGAAAGCCAATGGAGGTACTGGCGGTACTTCTGCTAAGCATACGACAGAGCAGAATACACAATGCGATTGTCCAGACGGCGGAACTTCAAGACCTGACATGACAGGGGCTTGGTTGTGCGAATCCGGAACAGCGACCACATTTGGTGCCGGTGGAAGTCGTTATAAAAGTACTCGAGGAGTAGCTGGCTCGGATGGTAGTGTTGGAGGTGATGGCACTGGTACTTCTTGGGCTAAGGGTGGCACTGGTGGTGCAAGTGGTTATAGTGGCTATATTGGCAATAACAACTATATAGGAGGTGCTGGTGAATGTGCACAAGCGGATGAAAATGGTAACAATACGGTTGCAAAGAAGGGTGGTAACGGTAGTAACTATGGTGGCGGCGGTGCCGGTGGCGCTTCCGTGGCACGATTTGAGGGAAGGTGTGAACAAGGTGAGTGTTATAATTATGGTTGGTTCTCTAGGTGTAGGGATTACTATTGGAATGTTGGGTATGGTAGCTCCTCTCTTTCTAATTCTAACTTGAATAACTGCGCTGGCGGTGCCGGTGCCAACGGTGTGGTCTGGATTGAGTACATTACGGCGCAAGTGACTTCGGTGAAGAGTAGCTGTGGCAATTCTTCGGATGGCAGGGTTACTATCCAAGTGAATGCAGGCACAGGGCTCTCTGGAGATGCGGCCAAGTTCACCCTCGTGCTGAAAACGGCGGCTGGGGTTACAGTGGATACTAAAACGGACGTGAGCCTCTCGGATGAGTCAACGTATGAGTTTACCGGATTGGCGGCCGGCACCTACGTTGTGACCGTCACCCAGAAAAGTAGCCAATGCGAATGCGAAGTGACGAACATTGTGGTGGACAGCGATGAGAATGCAGAAATACTCGCTGTATCCCTCGATGAAGATGAAGTCTGCCAAGGAACGGATGTAACCTTCACGGCTACTTTGGACGATGGTGATCTGAACACAGTGGATAAAGCGGCCACCGACGTGGTGTGGACTTTGGATGCTGACGATTGTCCCTCCGTGGCATACATGAACCCGTTCTACACTGTTCCAACTTCAACTTCAGGCTGCAATGTGTCTATTGACGATGAAGGAAACCTGGAAACCACCAATACAGATAATGATGGCAAGGCTAAAATTAATTTGTTAAATATTGGGAGTTTTAATCCCAATCTCTACAAGTATGTTTTAATCCGTTATCGTGTGATCAGCAGTGGAAGTAACGGGACAGGTGATTTGTGGTTGTTTTATTTTGATAACTACTTCAATAATACCTATAACACCAATATATTAGAACATGAGTTGATAAATGACGGTAATTGGCATATTATGACAATTGATGCATCTAATAGTGACAACTGGTATCAAAATGGGAATAAAACAGGTTTTCAGTTCCGTCCTTCCACAAAAAAAGGCGCGAAGGTGGCAATTGACTATTTCGCGTTGACGAATTTTCCTGCTACAGACACGAGTGATACCTATGTGTTGTCTACTGATAATCTCACGACTGGACAGCATGTCGTATATGCCACACGTCTTGGCGGTTGCCAGGAGATTGCGTGTGAGCAGAACACAATTACCGTACATCCTGCATTCCAAAAGGGAAGTATTCAGGGTTCAAAGAGAATATGCGCCGGCCAAGTGGATCAGATAGATCAGATTGGCAGCGAAGATATCAGCGGAGGTGTACCCCCATACTCCTACGAATGGTATCTGAGTGGAGAGAACGATCCGATTTCGGGTGCGAATAGTGCTACTTTTACTCCTTCGGACTATGCCAACACCCCGGGTACGCATATTTTTACCCGCAAAGTCAAGGATTCGTTCTGTCAGACCGACTTTGAGCCATCAGAGGGTACCTACACTCTAACTGTGAATGAAGTGCCGACGGTTACCATTACTCCTTCGCCGGTTTCATGTAACCATGATAATGATGGAGTGACAGATGACGGCGCGATAAAGGTGGAAGTGAGTGGCGGAACAGGTACGTATTCTTATTCGATTAGTTCTGGCGCGGAATATAATACAACGACACAGTCTTTCGAGAATCTTACAACGGGTGAATACACAGTGACGGTGACAGATGTGAATTCCGATCCAAATTGTAGTGTCACCTCCACCAACATACTTGTGGGTGAGCCGTCTAAACTTGAAGTGTTGCATTTGGTTAAGAACGATCAAGACTGTTCCCACGATGGTTCTATTGAGTTTAATGTTCAGGGTAGTCATTTTCCGTACAAAATAACCTGGAGTAGTCCTACCACTACCCCAGTTGTTAAAGAGGATGTTCCAGAACACAAAGAATCGAAATATATCATCCCCAATCTTATCTCCCAAACGTATACCGTTATCGTGGAGGATGGGGCAAACTGTAGTGTAACGAAAACGGGTTTGGCAATCCAGCCTCGCGAGCAATGGAATCCCACCGTTCCGCCATTGTTGAGCACAACGGTCTGTAATGACACGCCCTTTGACTTTACGGATGAGCTTAATCTGGGCAGTGGCACGGAGCCAATCTCTTATCGTTGGACCGTTTCGGCGCCTATCGATTTGACTGGATACGATAGTCCTGGCGCGGGAACGTACCTCAGCGGCACGCTCCACAACGGTCATGCTTCAGAGGCGATGACGGCTACCTACACGGTTCAAGCTTTGAAGGGCCTTTATTGTTACTCGTCTCCCTTTACGGCGACTGTCGCGGTGCAACCTGGTGAAGGCAGTGCGGTGGATTATACCTTATCTCCGGTGAACACTTGTCCTGGTCCGGATGTGACCTTTGATATTCCAGTCGTTTTTAATAGTCTTCCTTCCACTCCTGTGACCGCCACTTGGATATTCGGCACCCAAGAGCAACAAAAAGTGATTACTACGACAGGTACCATTACGAATCCTACTTCTTTCTCGGTACCTGAAATCAGTGATGGGTGTTCAGGTAGTTTTACCTACTCGGTGAAAGTGACTAACGGCCAGTGTACCTCGAACAAAACGAACAAGGTGGAGGTGAATATAGATCCGCTTAGTATACCAGTAACTGCGTATAGAAGCGAAACGGTTGATTGCAAAGCGGATGCGAAGGCTCCGCATGAGAGGGCTCAAGATACGGAAGATGAAGGATTCACCGCCATGCCTACCTTCACCACTACTTGTGGTAATAAAGAATTTGTGACGAACAATTCTGATGTCGATCCGCTCGTTACCTACACGGGTACTGATTGTAATGGCACGGTGACCTATACGTACACCTATACCTCATGTAATCAAACCACCGCTATATGGAAGTATGTTTATACGGTGAAGGACAACGATGGTCCTGAGATGGCGACGGATGCGACGGGATTCCCGAACACGGCCACAGTCAAGAGCAATGGTCATTGTGCCTTCTTCTATCCTGATGTGGCGACGAAAAAGGATCCAACGACACACAAGAGTATTTTTTATGATTATCTCAGTGACAATTGCACGGATCCGGATGAGATTGTGATTACACAAAGTCCGGAAGCGAACACCTATATTGAACAGACTGATCAAGAACAAACCCTAAAGATTACGCTTTATCTTGAAGACAAGTGCGGAAAAAAGACGACATTAACAGACGCGATTACATTTACCGTTCCGGCAAGACTCAGTGCTTCAATTAATTCTAATAATATCGTGGATGCCACTTGTAATGGCGGAGATGGCAGTCTCACCGTGACAGTTGCAGGCGGCACCCCCACTGTGACAAGCGGCACCCCCACTTACAACTACGTGTGGGATAAGGATGCTACCAAGAACGAAGCCACATTGAGTGCCAAGGCGGGTACTCACTCTGTGGTGGTTACGGATGCCAATGGATGTAGCACATCTACATATGCGAACATTACGCAACCCTCTGCTGTTAGAGTGGTGGTTCTGCCTGCGCAGCAGACTTTGTGCGAGGGTGAGCCGCTCACCCTGTATGCGAGTGCCAGCGGTGGTTCTTCCGATAACTATACCTATCAGTGGTATAAAGGAACTGATGCCATCAGTGGTGCCACAACGGCAAGTTTGGATGTAAACGAGAGTGCCACTTACAAGGTGGTGGCTTATCAGGGTAACGATCAGACGTGTCCGAACAAGAATACCAACAACACTTCTGTGATTACGTTCAACCCCCTGCCGGTGGTTGCGATAAAATCTTCAAGTACATCGATTTGTCCGGAAGGTTCTGCTGTGCTGACGGCCACGAAATTGGAGAATGTCACCTATGAATGGAGTGATAATGTAGATCAGAATAATATCACAGATGACAGTGTTGCGACTGTTTCCCCGACGGATAACGCTACCTACACGGTGACTGTGACAAGCAGTGCGGGTTGCAAAAGCCAAGCTGAGGCAACGGTTACCGTAAATAAACCCCACATTGAACTACAGTCGCTTAATCCACAGACCATCTGTGCTGCCGATGGTAATGTGGAAATTATGGCCAGCACCAGTAATTTCAACACTGCAGGTACGAACACCTGGCAGTGGTACACTGTTACTGTTAATGAGACCACACAAGAGGAAACCGTCACCCCCATCACTGGGCAGACAACGACCAAACTTCAACAGACCGGTGTCACTGCGACCACTCTTTATCGTGTTGTGGGAACCAATACGGTGGGAGGATGCCCTGACCAAGAGTCCAAAGATGTTGAGGTGCTGGTACTGGATCCCAAGGTTGAGGTCCCGACCTTCAGCGGTGTGACCACCGTCTGTTTCGGTGGCGACAGCACTACCATTACGGCAACAGTTCCCAATCACGACGAAGAGACCGATGGAGAACTCTCATTTACTTGGGATCCGATTTCCGGTTTGAGCACTTACTTAGGTGCTACGGTCAAGGCCTTGCCGGCGCAAACCACCCCTTACCAAGTGACTGCAATATCCACTCTGACCGATGACGATTCCGATGTGGAATGCTCGGTTAACAAGAAGGGCACGGTGGAGGTCACGGTGAACAAACCCGAACTGACGCTTAACAACATCAGTGTATTCAATGTCACTAAGAACGAAAACTCTAACGGCACCATCTGTAAGGATGAGAGTGTGAAACTCACAGCCAACACCACGGCTGTGGAGGACAACACGAACTATTACACGTGGAAGGTCGGGGAGACGGTGGTGAAAAACGCCAGCACGGAGGCTTTCTATGTAGTCACTCCGACCGCCACCACCACCTACACGGTGGAGGTCTATGCCGTGAAGACGGTGAACAACGTCTCCTGTACCACGGCGGTGCAGACCCGCGAGGTCACCATCACGGTCAACGACCCGCAGGTGACGATTAACAATATTAATATATATAGCCATATTGGTAATACCGACGAGCTGCTCACTGATAATGTGGTCTGCTACGGCACCACGGTGAAGCTGGTGGCGGATACTTCTGGTGTGGTCGGTACGCCCACCATTAAGTGGGAGTATTGGAAGCCAAGCAATGACCCGAATGTGGTTCCCGATCCGACGGAGGAGTACAGCCATCCGCTATGGCGCAACAACCTCACCGACACCACCAAGTTCCGCTTGACGGTGACGGCCACGGTAGGCAACTGTCCGAAGACGGATACGAAGGACACGGTGGTGAACGTGCTTCCGGCGTTCAACGCGGGGACGATCAATGCCGGTAACGCTTCGCAGCAGGTATGTTACGGCACACCCGAAGAGGAGATCACATCTATAGCGGTCACCCAGGCCACAGGCGGACAGACCCCGTATGAATACCGTTGGTATCACAGTTACAACGGCAACACCGAGCTGACAGACTCCACGTCTGCCACTTTCACGCCCGTAGGCTACAGCGAGTATCCCGGCGAGCACACCTTCACCCGCGAGGCGAAAGATGCGGAATGCAACGATTGGACCGAATCTACCGGCAGCTACGTGCTGGAGGTGGACGAGCCGTTCGATGCGGGTAGCATCTCCACCAATGGCCAGACGATTTGTTGGGGCGGCGAGGTGAATGTTATCAACGGCACAGAAGCCACGGGTGGACGCGGTGATATTACGTATCAGTGGTACCACCAGTTGAATGGCGGCCCTGTGGAATTGATTCCCAATGCCACCGCGGTCACGTTCACTCCTTCCGCGGATGTATATGTGAAGACTTTTGGCGCACACCATTTTACCCGCAAGGCATTTGACGAGTATTGCAAGACGGAAGGTGAGGTGTTTGACGGCACCTATACTCTGCAGGTGGACGATACCCTGTCATTGGTTCTTCCCGCCACGGTTGAGGTTTGTGCCAGTAGCTCGTTGACCAACGAAGTGGTGACAATTAAGGAGAACAGCCAAGATGGTAATACCACTTCTTACACTTACGAATGGAATACTGGCATCGGTGAGGGAGCCACGATTATCTCCGGTCAGAATGGCAAGGAGGTGAAGGCTAAATGGCCGAATGCCGGCACAGGCCATATCACACTCAAAGTGACCAACAACAAGGGCTGTGAATCCCATCGTACGGTGATCGTTACAGTAGATACGGTCCCAGTCCCATCTTTGTCCGACACGACCGTTTGTCAGTATAGCGACGACTTCCAGGCTTCGGTGAAACTTACGGCCACTCCGGCCGCGCTGACCTACACTTGGGATTATGGTGTCGGTCAATTGGAGGAAGAGGTAGCATCTAATGTGGTAAAAGTGAGCTGGACGGCCTTGGGGAACCAAACTGTCAAGGTGACGGGTGAGGATAGTAAAGGTTGTTCTGCAAGCCACACGGCTACTGTAACGGTCAATACACTTCCTATTCCGTCAGTGAGTACGACCGATGTGCAATGCAACGGCGAAGCGGATGGTGTAATCACCGTTACGGCTTCCAATGGTGCCGAACCTTATCAATATACATTATATAAGATATATCCGCTGAGCCCGGATTCAACGAATAATACAGGTGTCTTCAGTGGGTATGGTTACTCCACAAATACTATCGTGGTCACGGATCACAACGGTTGTCAAGCTAAAGAGGCGGCAATCGTGAACCAGGCTGGCGGATTTACGGTAACCATAGACTCGGTATATAAAACCTCTTGTGCAGGTGACGATGGTAAGTTGGAGGCAACATTCCATGCCGATGAGGCAGGTATATACTCAGTGAAGATATATGGTTCGGATAATATGACGGTGTACAGTGATAATATCATTTTGCAGAATCCGAATTTGAATGTGAACATTCAAACAAGCTCCAATCTTAAGCCCGAGAAGCATACAATGATAGTGGGTAGAATTGATAATAATCCTACTTCTCCCACTTATTTGGATATTCTTTGCAGCAGAACAGACACTTTCACGGTAAAGGTGAACAATACTTTGCAGATGGCTGAGATTCCAACCCAGGTAACGTGTTCAGGTCTCGGCTTTGAGGTCGAACCTACTGTGAATATGGATAATACGACCTACTCATGGGTCGCAGGTGGCGTGTCCTTTAGCGAGGAGGAAAGTGTGCATGGCGAAAACCTTGTGAACGAGACAGGTGCTGTTCAGACACTAGTGTACACAGTGACGGCCACAAACGACTATTGTACTGCCGAACGGAGCTTTAATGTCGAGTTGCGACCGAAAGTCTCGGTTGAGCAGCTTAGCGGTGACGAAGGTGTTCTCACCGTGTGCCACAACACCCGCGAGACCACGTTGGAGGCAACGTTCAGTGGTGTAGTCAGCGACAACACCACCGTGACCTGGGCATTTGACAATGTGGATTCTGAGCATACCAATGTGGTTACCACGTCAAATGGCCAAGATGCTGTGGATGTAACTCTACGTGACAAGTATGATACAACTTACACATACACTGTGACCTACTCGGATGGCGTGTGCGGTGCCTCTGCCCAAGGCAGTGTCAAAGTACCTGCCGAGCTGAAACTGATGGTGGATGAGGTCAAGATGATCAGTTGTAGATACAAAAAGGACGGAGAGGTGAAACTTCATGCCACAGGTGGTACAGCGTCTGTTGGCGGATATGATTATATGTTGCATGTCGGAGATCCCCTTTATGACAGCATACGAACGGGAGCTTTGGTGACATTCAATAATTTGTATCTCCGTCCGCAAGACAGACACGACAGTTTAACTGATGCCGGAGACAGCATCCATTATGGTTATTATCCAATAACTATATCAGACAACTTGGGGTGCAAGGCTCAAGACTCCGTATTGGTATGGGCTCCTGACACGATGGTGTGGCTGTATGTTCCCGACCCGATTAGCCTTTGTTGCAACTCCGGCGAGACTATCGATATTACAGTTGGACCCGGGGGAATCATTGATCCCACGCCGAAGTTGTCGCAATTGTTGACGTTCCAATCAGGCAAAACACTTACTTATTTCACGGGAGAAACAGTAGGAGTGGGTTCGTACAATTACTCCCTGCAATCGTATGATGTATGTAAAAGTAAAGGTACTTCGTTGAAGAAATCCATAAAGGTGACGGTTTATGCGAATCCTTCGATAACCTTCCATCTTGACAACAACGAAGAAAACTTTTCTGTGCAGACCGTTTGCTCGGGAGAGGCCATTCAAGACATTCAGATTGATTCCAGCTACGCTAAGATTGACTCTGTTCCCGGTTTGCCACAAGGCGTGAGTTATGTGAACGGTGTCATCAGTGGTACACCCGACAGCGTCACCGCTACCACGACTTATAATTACACGGTTTATGCTACTTCGGAATATGCTTCCGACAATTTTGCCGGATGCGGTTCTGTTACCTTGAACGGTTCCATCACCGTAAACCCGGCTCCGTCGGTTACGCTTGTCACTACGCCGGCAAGTTGTACGGGAAAAGACGGCACGATTACGGCAACGTACCAAAACGGTGTCACGAATCACAACCGTGCGTTCATTGCCTTGGATAACGGTACGGCGGTGGAGAAAGGTAAGAATGATAACACTCAGACCTATGATGGTTTGTCTTCAGAATCCCACTCGGTGACGGTATGGCTAGCTGTTTACAATCCTGAGACTGACAACTATGAACAAGGCTGTTCCGCCACGGCGACCATTGACGTACCCCTCAACAGCCCGTATATCGGCGAGACTCCCTACGTCTTCTCGCCCGTTACCACTCCGAACATCTGCAGCGGCACAGCTTTCACGGCAGAGCCCACCGCCCCGGTCTTCGGCAACTACACCACCACCTACCAGTGGTCCGCTCCTACGGGGAATGTCACCGACGGAGCTGCCTCCACCTCTGCACAGGACAACGTGACCGGCACGCTTGGCAATACTACCTACACCGTCCAAAACGCGGTCTATACGGTTACCCCCACCACGGGCAATGTCTGTGAGGGTCCCGCGTTCACTGTCACTGTGCCGGTCAACCCGAACGTGGTGATGAACACGCCGGATAATCTGACGGTCTGTAGCGACAGTTCCGTTGAGGTCGCCTTCACGACCCCGATTACCGACGGCACGATGAGCTACAGCTGGTCCCGTACCAATACCACGGGCATTACCGGTTTGGGCGAGAGCGGTACGGGCAACATCAACGTTTCTGCGCTGACGAACACCACGATCACTGTTCAGACGACCACCTTTACGGTGACCCCGACCTATACGAACAACAATGTCAGCTGTACGGGTACACCTGTTGAATTCACAATCACGGTCAATCCGGAGGTGCTCATCTCTGTGGATAATAATGACAACCTTGAGCAGACCATAACCTACGGTGGGGCTATTACATCCGTTGAGCTCTCATACAGCGAGCATGCTCAATTGACCTACACCACACTTCCCGATGGTCTCACGTACAACCCAAGCACGAATACCCTTTCCGGTACTCCGGCTGCGGCGGGCAACCATACTGTGACCTTCACGGCGACCAGCACCCAGACCCCGAACTGCGGCAAGAAAGAGCTGACGGTGACCATCCATGTGACGAAGGCCCAGCTGACGGTCACGACGAACGACAACTCGAAGTACTATGGCGAGTCCGACCCGGAGCCGCTGACGACGGTTACCCTCACCGGATTGCAGAACGGCGACACGCAAGACGCCATCCTCGACCTGCTGGAACTGCAGTTCAGCCGCGCACAAGCGGGCACGACGGCTGGCGAGAATGTGGGTGAATACCTGATTTCTGCCACCGGCAACCTACTGGACAACTATGAGGTGACCTACCAGAACACCGGTAAGCTGACCATCAAGGGGGCTTTTCTCGTAGTCAAGGCCGATCACAAGACAAAGACGTATGGCGAAGCTAATCCTACCCTCACCGCCACGCTGACCGGTCTGCAGGGCGGCGATGAGGCAAGCCTCATTACATACACGTTGACCCGCACCGCCGGCGAGAATATCGGTGAATATGTGATTACGCCGGTTGGCGCTGCCGTGCAGGGCAACTACCTGGTGACCTACGACACGGCCAAATTCACCATCACCCGTGCGAATGCCACGGTGGTGGCGGACGCCAAGTCCAAAGTTTACGGAACGTCCGATCCCACCCTCACCGCCACGGTGAACGGTCTCGTGAACGGCGATGCTGCGAATGTGATTACCTACACGCTGGCACGCGCTCAGGCCGGTCAGCCGGCTGGCGAGAATGTCGGCCAGTATGCCATCACCCCGAGCGGCGAGACCGTGCAGGGCAACTACAATGTGACCTACGAACCGGGTACGCTCACCATCACGAAGGCGAATGTCGCGGTGACCATCACGGGTAACACCGCCGTCAAGGCCTACGACGGCAGCACGCTGACGGTGACGGGCTACACGGCTTTGGCTAACAACAGCGCCTACGATGTGGCGAACGTCTCTTTCGTCGGTGACTCTACGGCCAGCGGCACTGGTAATGCCAATAGTACTATGACCTACACGATGCCTCTGTCGGCGGGTACGTTCAGCAACACCGATGCGAACTATAATGCGACCTTCCAAGTGACCGACGGCTGGCTGAAGGTTGTGCCGGAGGGCACGGTGATTGTGAACATCACCGGCGATGCCGACACCGTGGATTATGACGCGCAGGTGCACAGCGTGACGGGCTACACTGTGGAGATTGTCGATCCGAACAATACCTATACGCAGAATGACTTCTTGTTCAACGGACAGGCTTCGGTCTCCCAATCCAATGCCGGTGTCTATCCGATGGGTCTCGCCTCCAACCAGTTTGTCAACACCAATACGAATGTTAATGTAGTGTTCCATGTCACCGATGGTAAACTCATCATCAACAAGGTGAACGCCGAGGTGACCATCACCGGCAACCACGACAGCCGTGCATATAACGGCGCATCTCACACCATCTCGCACTACGTGGTTTCCAATGTGACCCCGACCTTCTACACCGAGTCCGACTTCACGTTCAGCGGCACGGCCACGGCCACCCGCACGGATGCCGGTACCACCAATATGGGTCTTGCCGATAACCAGTTCACGAACACGAACCCCAACTTCGAGAACGTGACCTTCCATGTGACGGACGGTTATCAGACCATCGAGCCGATTGCGGTGACGGTGACGGTTACCGGTCATACCTACATGCACGAGTACACTGCTATGGAGCAGAAGGTGACGGGCTATGATATTATTGCCAGCAGCGCCCTCTTCAGCGAGAGCGACATCGTGTTCTCCGGAGATTCTTTGGCTTCTGGAACACCTGCCGGAACATATCCGATGGGCCTTGCTCAGAACCAGTTCTCCTGCAGCAATCCCAACTTCCAGGTCACCTTCTCTGTGACTGACGGTTGGTTGGAGATTGTGCCGGCCGGTATTGTGATTGTGAACATCACGGGTCACACTGCCACGAAAGATTACAACTGCGGAGATCAGACCTTGAGCGGTTACGAAGTTGTGATTGGCGGTGTGAATGAGAATAATGAATCATACGCCAATATCTATGATAAATCGAAGTTCACCTTCGGTGGCGATTCTGTGATTACCCGCAACGATGCAGGCACCACTTCTATGGGTCTTTTGGAAAGTCAGTTCCAAAATATTGACAACAATTTCCTTGTCCAGTTCCATGTGACGGACGGTTGGTTGACGATCAACAAGATCAATGCCGCGGTGACAATTACGGGTAGAACTGCAACGGAGACATACGACGGTACGGCGCACACCGTGACGGGCTACCAGGTTACGAGTGCCACCCCGACTTGTTATAGTGCTAACAATATCCTGTTTACTGGTTCCCAGGCCGACAGCACGGCTTCCCGCACGGATGCCGGCATCACGGAGATGAACCTCGAGCCTGGACTCTTCCAGAATACGAACCCCAATTTCGAGGTGGTGACCTTTACCGTGGTGAATGGTAAGATGACCGTCAACAAAGACACGTTAAACATCACGGTGAACGGTAGTAGCGTGAGCAGAGATTATACCGCCGCCGAGCAGTCCTACATCGGTGCGGTGACGGCTACTAGTACAAGCACGGGCTTTGAGTCGAACAAGTTCAGCTACACAGGCAACACGACTGCGAGCGGCACGACCGTGGGTGATCATGCGACGGCTTTGAATGCAAGCTATTGCCATTACAACGACGACAACTACATCGTGAAGTGGACAATTGGCGATCCGGTGAAACTGACCATCACGAAGGCTGAAATCTTGCTGACTTGTCCGGACGTCAACGACTTGACGAAGGTCTATGACGGCAGTGCGCTGGCTCCCGTAGCCACGGCTCACGGCGTGAACAACTCGGATATCATCAAGATCGAGTACAGCACCGACAATGGTTCGACTTGGAACACCACTGTTCCGAGCATCACTGACGCGGGTACGCAGCTGGTGAAGGTGCGTGCATCGAATGTGAACTACGACACGGTATGGTGTCAGTACACGCTGACGGTGAATCCGAAGGAGGTGACGATCACGGCGAAGGATTCGACCAAGACGTACGACGGCCTCGCATTGACGCAGGATCAGTTTACATTCAGCGCTCTGGAGGCGGGTGACACGCACGCCTTCTTGGTCGCAATGACGAATAGCAGCACGATTACGAACGTCGGCACCCAGACCAACGAGATAGCGACGGTTGACGGAACGGCGATCACGGCCACAGGCACTGCCCAGGTCATTGGTAACTATAAGGTGACGACGGTGGCGGGCACGTTGGAGGTGACTCCCAAGGAGGTGACCTTGACGGCCAAGGATTCCACAAAGGTTTTCGATGCCACGGCCATGACTCAGCCTCGCTTCACGGCATCCGCTTTGGCTGCCACGGACAACCACGTCTTCGAAGTGGCGATGACTACGGCCAGCACGATTACGACCGTCGGCACTCAGACCAACGAGATTGCGACGGTTGACGGAACGGCGATCACGACCACGGGCACAGCCCAGGTCATCGGCAACTACAAGGTGACGACGGTCGTGGGCACGTTGGAGGTGACTCCCAAGGAGGTGACCTTGACGGCGAAGGATTCCACAAAGGTTTTCGATGCCACGGCCATGACTCAGCCTCGCTTCACAGCATCCGCTCTGGCTGCCACGGACAACCACGTCTTTGCAGTGGCGATGACCACGGCCAGCACGATTACGAACGTCGGCACTCAGACCAACGAGATAGCAACGGTTGACGGAACGGCGATCACGACCACGGGCACAGCCCAGGTCATCGGCAACTACAAGGTGACGACGGTGGCGGGCACGTTGGAGGTAACTCCCAAGGAGGTGACCTTGACGGCCAAGGATTCCACGAAGATTTACGATGCTGTGGCTTTGACTCAGCCTCGCTTCACGGCATCCGCTCTGTCTGCCACGGACAATCACGTCTTCGCAGTGGCGATGACCACGGCCAGCACGATCACGACCGTCGGCACTCAGACCAACGAGATAGCAACGGTTGACGGAACGGCGATCACGGCCACGGGCACGGCCCAAGTCATCGGCAACTACAAGGTGACGACAGTCGCGGGCACGTTGAATGTGACTCCCAAGGAGGTGACGATCAAGGCGAACGGCGTGACGAAGGTCTATGACAACAATGCCACGACCGATCCCACTCTGACGGCGACGGTGACGGGTGTTCCTGCCAATGGTGTTGCCCCGGTTTACAGTCTAAGCCGCGCTGCCGGTCAGAATGTGGGCGAGTACGTCATCAGCGTGACAGCAGAAGCCACCTCGAACTCGAACTACACGGTGACGGTTGACACGGGTCTGTTCAAGATCACCCCAGCCAACCTAACCATCAAAGTCGAAACCGACAAAGTGTATGATGCAACCAAGTTGGTGACGAACTACAATGACAATGGCGTGACGCTCGTGGGCAACGCAGCCGGTGCTACTCTGACCGCCGGTGTGGTGGAAACCAATGGCACGGCAGTTGCCACCTATACCAACGCACCCAATGCGACCAATACGGTGACCATCACCACTCCGTTTGCCATGTCTGACGGTCTCTCCAACTACACGGTGACTTATGACATCTCGATGAAGATCAAGGAGGACGTCTTGACCCTCACTTGTCCGACTCAACAAGTAGACACGGAGAAAGTCTATGACGGTACCTCGATCAGCTATACTGCACAGCCTTCGGCCAACATTGCAACAGTGGAGTATAGCACTGACGGTGGAAATACTTGGAACCAGACGCCACCTTCTCTTACGAATGCCGGTGAGTTACAGGTCAAAGTGAGAGCATCCGCGGCCAACTATGCTACGGCATATTGCCAGTTCACGTTGAAGGTTAACCCGATGCCTGTCACGGTGACGATCACGGGTAACAATGACACGAAGAACTACAACGGTACAGAGCAGACGGTCGAGGGTTATACGGCTACGGCCACAAGCACGATGTATAAGGATTCCGGTAGTACGCCTGACTTCGGTCTTGCGAGCGGCCAGACGGCCAGCGCAAGCCGCACGGCTGTGGGTACGACGACGATGAACCTGGCACCGACGATGTTTGTTAATAACAACACCAACTTCGACGTGACATTCGCCATTGCCGCGGACGGTTACATTGCCATTACGCCGAAGGCCATCACGGTGAAGGCGGACGATGCCAGCAAGACTTACGACAACAACCCCAACAATCCGGCCAGCTATTCCGCGACGGTGAACGGCTTGGTGGACAATTTCACACCGACATACACGGTCAGTCGCGCTGCCGGTGAGGATGCGGGCACCTACACCATCACCCCGAGCGGTGCTGCCTCGCAAGGGAACTATACCGTTTCCTACGAGACGGGTACGTTCACCATTAACCCGATTACCACTCCGATTACCATCACGGCGGCTTCCGAGTACAGAACTTACAACGGCCAGCCGTTGACCAACAGCGGCTTCACCTACACCGAAGGTATCTTGGTGCAAGGCGATGTGCTGAGTGCCACGATGGAAGGTACCGTGACCAATGTGGACACGGTGGACAACACAGTGGCCAGTTGGAAGGTGATGCGCGGCAATGTGGATGTGACCGCCAACTACACCTTCGCGACACCGGTGAAGGGTAAGCTGGGTATCTCCAAGGCCAATGCGATGGTGAGTGCGGATGCTAATTCGAAGATTTACGGCGATGATGATCCGCAACTGACCGCCACGGTGACCGGTACCTTCGGCAATGACGTGTTGAACTACCAACTGAGCCGCGGTGCGGGTCAGGATTTCGGCACCTATGACATCACGGTGGATTTGGGCAACAACCCGAACTACAATGTGACGACGAACGGCAACACCTTCACAATCAACCGTGCTCCTGTCACGGTGAAGGCCAATGACGTGTACAAGGTCTTCGGTGAGAGTGGAGCGGATCCTGCACTGACGGTTACGATTACGGGTTTGAAGAATGGTGACAGCGAAAGCCTCATCTCCTACAATCCGTTGTACCGCCAGCCTGGTGATACGATTGGCGAGTACATCATCTATGTGTCGGGTACAACTCCTCAAGGAAACTACGATGTGACCTTCGAGAACGGCGTCTTCAGAATCGTGGCGCCCATCAAGGATGTGACCATCACCTCCGGCACGAAGAGCTGGACGTATGACGGCGCGGCGCACACTTGGCCGAGCTACACGGTGACCTGCGAAGGCATTGCCGTGCAGCCGATGGCAGAGGATACGACCAAGTTCGTAATGCCCACCGGTGACACACTGCACATTGTCAATCCGGCCAGCGTTACGGATGCAGGTCCTGCCGTGTCGAACACCTTCGACACCGTCTTCTTCCGTAAGACGAGTCTCTACACCTACAATTTGACCAATAGCTACGGCAACCTCTCCATTAACAAGAAGCCGTTGACTATCACGGGCACCTTCTCCAAAGAGTATGACGGTACGCCGCTGACGGTCAGCTACAGCGAGCTGAACTACAACGGTGGTCTGGTGGACGGTGACGTGCTGACGGCTGGTACCATCACCACCGACGGCTTCCAGGCCGGCACATACCATTGCGGTGCGGGTAACAACTGGTCCTACGCCACGATGGATGTGGGTACGGTCACGGTGAGCGGCTTCGCCCCGATCTCGGTGACGCGGAACTACGCGGTGAACTTCAACTTGAACCTGACCATCACCGGTCGCACGCTGGCCATCACCGCCGGCAGTGGCGAGAAGGTGTATGACAACCTTGCCTTGACGAACAACAGCTTTACCGTCACCAGCACTCTGGGCAACGGCGACGCTGTGTCTGCCACGGTGAACGGCTTCCAGACCTGCGTGGGCGAGAGCGCCAACGTGATTGCTCCTGCTTCCGTACAGGTGATGCACGACAACGGCAACGGCACCTTCACCGATGTGACGGCCAGCTACAGCCCTGTCACCCTGACCGACGGTCTCCTCAAGGTGAATCCGATCACGACGGGCTTTGCCTGTCCGGGCGACATAAGCGTGACCTTGCCCGAGGGCGTTTCCGCAATCACCATCACCGAGGCTGAACTCAACGGTCCGGCCACGCTGACTCCTGCTGTGTCGGGTACTCATGTGGGGAACAACCTCGCCAGCACCCCGCTGGGCGTAGGTACGCACACGGTTACTTGGACGCTCTACGACAATTGCAACAAACCGATGACCACTTGCGACCAGACCATTACGGTGAAGTATCCGGAATGTAAAGATTCGATCACGATGGCCAGCGGTCACAAGTATGCCATCAAGCGTATCGGTTCTCAGTGCTGGTTCACCGAGAACTTGCGCGAGCCCGTGGGCAACTATCACGCCTACAATGACAATGAGGCCGCCAACCTGGAGAAGTTCGGTTATCTCTACAGCTGGTACACGGCTGTGGGCATCACAACAGAGGATGATGTCAACGCGGTTCCGGACGATAGCTACGTCGCGGGTGACGGTACGCACTACGTGCAGGGTATCTGTCCTGCCGGTTGGGCTATCCCGTCGCAGGCTGACGTGGAGGTGTTGAACCTCTCCGGATTCGATGCCAATATGTTGAAGGATCCGAGCACGGAGTACTGGATGCCCGGTTATGAGGGAACTGGCGAAAGCGGCTTCAAGGCACGTGCCTCCGGTCGCTTCAACGCCGCCATGAACCGTTACGAGGATCTGATGACGGGCTTCCACTTCTGGCAGTCCGAAGCTCCGACCGGCACCGTTTCCGTTGTTTCCGCCTGTATCGCCTACTACTGCGGCTCAGTGCTCACCGCCACGCCGAACCTAAAGAACGACAGAAAGAGCGTGCGTTGTCTGCGTAAGGTCGCACCGTAAAGGATATTGAATTATGAATGACTGAAAGGGGCTCGAAAGAGCCCCTTTTTCTATACAAAAAAAAGTGTATCTTTGCCGCTGATTTGGATGATGTGTATTTAGAACGCAAAGGCTATCTTTACTATAATACTATATATACAATGTAATAATTAGCCCACGGATAAAATTGTCGAAATGAAGATTCTGTTTGTCATTGACACCTATTATACGAACAACAACGGAACCAGTATCTCCGCGCAGCGTTTCGCGTCGGAGCTGCGGAAGCGGGGTCACGATGTGCGCATCTTGACCGCGAATGACGCAGGGGAGAACGACGAGAAACTCTTCTCCCTGAGGCATTTCCACATGCCCATCTTCCAGCCGTTGATGAACAAACACAATTTCAATTTCGCCAAGTTCTGGGGTAGGGAATCGCTGGACGTCATTCATGAGGCCATCGAATGGGCCGACATCGTCCATTGCTTCCTGCCGTTCCCATTGGAGGCTGTAGCTCGCCGCTATGCCGAAAAAATTGGAAAACCCATCACAGCCGCTGCGCACCTGCAGGCGGAAAGCTTGACGGCCAACATCGGCCTGCATCGGGTGGCTTGGGTAAACCACTTGTTCTACAAAATATTCCGGAGATTGTTGTTCGACGGGGTGAGACATATACATTGTCCGTCCCAGTTTATGGCTGATGAGGTCAGATCGCACGGCTTCACAGGCAAGATGCATCCTATCAGCAACGGCATTCAGCCGGTCTTTATCGAGGCGGGCAAGCGACATATCGCAGGCCACCGGACGGAGACTTATGATGAATACAAGGGCAAGATCCTGATTATGATGGTGGGCCGCCTTACGCGCGAGAAGCAGCAGGCGCTTATCATCAAATCCGTGCCCCATTCCAAATATGCTGACCGCATCCAGCTGATTTTCGCAGGTCGCGGTCCCATGCAGGAACGTTACGAAAAGTTGGGTCAAACTCTGCCGCTCAAACCTCAATTCGTCTATTTGAAGCGTGACGCGCTGATTGAGATGCTTTCCCAGTCCGACCTCTACGTGCACGCCGCCGATATGGAGTCGGAGGCCATCTCTTGCATTGAGGCCTTCGCCACCGGGTTGGTGCCCGTGATTGCCAACAGCCCGCTGTCCGCCACCAAACAGTTCGCCCTTGACGAACGCAGCCTCTTCAAGGCCGGTGACGAGAAAGACCTTGCCCGCGCCGTCGACTATTGGCTCGACAACACGGAGGAACGCCTTCGGATGGAGGAACGTTACGCTGCATCCGCAGAGAAATACAGTATCGACCATTCCATCGACCTGTTTGAAGAAATGTTGAAGGAAGAAATCGAGGATAATGAAAAAGCGCACAATCGTATTTCTTAATTTGCTGGTAATCTTTTTGCTAAGCGTGTCTCTGAATGTCGTTGAGGCACAGGAAACCGTCAAGGACTCCATTCAGCTGAATCCTGATGGCTCGGTGACGTTTGTCTATAGGGACACTGCAGCGAAGACTGTCAAGGTGCGCTGCGACTGCAAGCTCCGACGCGAGAAGTCGCTTGTCAAGAAGGAGAACTACCATGCGATAAAGATGAGCCGTGATGGGGCAGGGCAGTGGACCTACACCACGCCGCCGCTCGCTCCGGAGGTTTACACATACCAGTTCGAGCGTGATGGATACCGTCTTCCCGACCCCACGAATCCCGACTCTGTCCGCGTGCGCACCGAGAAGATGAGCGTGTTCATCATCGCAGGCACCCCGCAGACCAACCTCTACATCGTGGAATCGTTGCGCGGAAAGTTGGACACCGTCGTGTTCCAAAGCCCCAACGAAAAGAAACCGCGCCGCATCCTTGTCTACACGCCCCCGCAATATCGTGAGGGTCAAGACGAGTTCCCGGTGCTCTACCTGTTGCACGGACTCAACGGCAACGAGATGGCCTGGCTCGACCGGGGCCATGCCGTGCAGAGTCTCGACAATCTCATCGCGATGCGCAAGGCCAAACCCATGATTCTCGTGATGCCCGACGCCAACCCTGAGGAGGTCATCGGCACCAAGGAGAATCTCACCCTTATGAAAAACATTTTCCTCTATCCTACGTGGAATCGGATGGATTTCGAGAGGAACTTCCCGGCGATGGATGACTT
>Ga0265299_10001610_pt1 | contig 25216 bp, 8 predicted proteins | sample AusTroGonzalo_MG_4_FD_193485 | JGI IMG/M metagenome (GOLD analysis project Ga0265299, IMG submission 193485) | Bovine rumen microbial communities from tropical cattle in Woodstock, Queensland, Australia - Gonzalo_02 | ecosystem: Host-associated > Mammals > Digestive system > Stomach > Rumen ... | reverse complement strand
CCGTTTGAATATACGGCCACCGAGAATTTGGTCATCGTGGTGGCGAAAACAGCCCCCGAGTACCACAGCACGCCAAAATACTATTATACCTCCACAGGCAACAGTGTCCTTTACCGGCGAGACGACAGCAACTCCTCCTATGCACTCCACCCCGGTACAGCCTCGGGGACGATTTCTTCAAGCTTGGCCAACATCAAGCTTTTTATGACTCCGTTACCTTGTCCATCAGCCGCCCATATCACTGTGGGTGAAATCACAACAGAGTCCGCCTCGGTGTCGTGGGATGCCGACGCGAATGCCTCGCAATGGGTGGTCAGGTGGGGCACTTCCGAGGCTGCCTCCTACCTCAATGTTGACACGATTTCGACCAACAGCCTGCAAATCACAGGATTGTCTCCCGAATCCCAATATTTTTTCTACGTAAAACCGCTTTGCGATTCTTCGCAAACAGGCTACTGGAGGACAACGTCCTTTAAAACCCATTGTGCCGGTAACTTTTCCTCGGGCGGCTGTTTTGACCTGTCAAACTTGTCAAATCCGGGCATCACATGCACGTATGGAAATTTCGATAACCCGTACTTACATACGGGAGTAATAAACACCCGCCATGCGGTAGTCTCGACCCTGGGATACGACGCAAACACCGACTATATGCTCCCCACCATTCCCGACTGCAAGGACTACGCCATACGGTTGGGTAACCAAAACACGGGTGCGGAGGCTGAGAGTATCTCTATCCAGTATTTGGTTGACACTGCAGAGGCCGATCTTCTCATTCTGCAATATGCGGTGGTGATGGAGGATCCGAATCACACCCCCGAGGATCAGCCCCGTTTCACACTGGAGATTCTGAACAGCTCTAATCAGCTGATAGACCCTGTGTGCGGCTACGAGGATTTCATCGCTTCTTCCGGTTTGGGTTGGACAACGACCTCCGCCGGCGTGATTTGGAATGAATGGACAACGGTGGGGAAGGACATATCTCCCTATCACGGACAGATTGTCAAAGTACGTCTCACCACCCGCGATTGCGAGCGGGGAGCGCATTTCGGCTACGCCTATTTCAACTTGGACTGTGGGAGCAAGCGCATGAAGGCCGACTTCTGCGGCACCGACACCGTCCGCACCTTTATGGCTCCCGCCGGCTTCCGCTATGAATGGTTCTGGGAGAGCAGTCCCGACACGATTCTCTCCACAGACAGAGCTATCACCCTTACCGGGAACAGTTTGGACAATATTTTTTGCAAAGTGATCTCCTTGCAGAAGGACTCCTGCTACTTTTACATTCAGGGCGCCTTGAGGCCACGTTACCCTATTGCGGATTTTATCGGCAACATGAACACCTGTAATGGTACGTGTGAATTCCAAAACACGAGTCAGGTTTCCGAGGACGGTATCACCCCTAACAGTGTGTATGAACCTTGTGATGATGCCATTTGGGATTTTGGTGACGGTACCACCAGCACGCAGTATAGTCCCACCCACACCTATACCGCTCCCGGGACCTATCAGGTCAGGCTCATTTCGGGACTTCATAATATGTCGTGTACGGATACCGTTGTCCACACGGTTTATTTCCCGAATCATAACGAACAGTTGGACACGGTCGGTTGTGATGCGGTGGTGATTAACGGGGTCTCCTATACTGCCACAGGTAGTTATACGCAGCAGTTCACCACGGCTGGCGGCTGCGACAGCACCTTGACAATCCATGCCACGATATATCCGTCGGTTCATACCTCTCAAGACGTGATAGCCTGTGAGAGTTACCAATGGAACACCCAAACATACACTCAGTCAGGTGTTTACACTCAAACATTCTCGATGGCAAACGGTTGCGACAGCACGGTTACGCTTCATCTGACAGTCGGTCATGCCAAGACAACGGAGATTCATGACACTGTTTGTGGGAGTACGGTCTGGAACGGTTCCACCTATACAGAAACCGGTGAGTATGTCAGCCTTCAACAGACATCCCTTGGCTGCGACAGCACCATAACGTTGCATCTGTTTGTGGGGCATGACACGGCAACTGATTTTTCCGCCATCGCTTGTGAATCCTACGTATGGAACGATGTAGAGTATACCGGGTCGGGTGATTTCACCCAAAACCTTCATACTGTTTTGGGCTGCGACAGCGTCGTTACCCTTCATCTCGCCGTCGGGCAACCCGAAACGACCACGTTTTATGACACCATCTGTAGTGGGGACAACTATAATCGGTACAATTTCATGATTCCCTCCTCGATGACCGCTGGGTTGGAAGTCTTTGAGTCCGAACAGTCGGCCACGTCCATGTATGGTTGCGACAGTGTCGCCCGCCTGCAACTGGTCATCTATGACACCTCGCTGGCCATCATTTCGCAGGTTGGCGACTTCTGCGAGAACTCGTATGATGTCCTGCTGGTGGAATCCCAATTCCCGGATTATCTTTGGAGCACGGGGTCGACGGCGTCTTCCATCACCGTGACAGAGCCGGGCTATTACAGTGTCACGGCTCACTCTTCGTACTGTGATGTCAGTGCTTCCTATACGATAATGCCATGCGAGATCATTTTGTTCGTTCCGAATGTCATCAGCTACAGCAAGAGCGATGGGTTGAACGACTATTTTTCCATCGTCACTAACGACATGGACAAAATCAACGACTTTGAGGTGCGTGTTTTCAACCGGTGGGGTGAGCAGGTCTATTACTCCAATGACAAGTATTTTCAATGGCATGGAGACTACAGAGGCCAAGTCAATGTGGAGGAGGTTTACAATTACACCATCCGTTACCAGAATGAAGTCGGTAAGTGGTTTTTGGTCAAGGGGTCTCTTGTAGTCCTCTAAATCGCAATGTAGAGACGCACGGCCGTGCGTCTCTGACCAGAGTTACACCGGAGTTACACCGGTGTTAGACTGGTGTGTGTAGAGACGCAAAATTTTGCGTCTCTACAGCGTCTATTGCTCCACCCATTTCAGGTTGAACCGGTAGTGGACGCGGCTGGAGAGGAGGTGGATGATGCCGTCGGGGGTCTGGGTGCAGGCTAAGTAGCCGGCGGGTTCGGCATGGTCGGCGTCGAGGGTGAACGTGCCGGTCCAGGCGCCGCCGTCGAGGGTGCGCGTCTTGCCGTCGGTGAGCAGCTTGCGCACAGGCCAAGTCTCGCCCTCGTCGTAGGAGAGCGCCACGAAGAGTCCCTGCTCGCCGAAGGAGCAGAGCATTAGCGGGCCCTCCTGCAGACGGCGAAATACTAACCGCTGTCCGCTGCCGATGGGCGGGAACGGCGAGGCACTGTAGGTCCATTCTTTCCCCATACCGAGACCTCGGCTGCAGGGCATCCGGCCGTCGATGGCGTTACCGCGCCCGAGGGCCATCAGCGAGCCGTCGCGCAGCTCCACGATGCCGGCGTGTATGCCCGCGATAGTACCGTGCAAATCCTCGAAGTAGGTGTCTGAGAAACCGACGTGCAATGCGGTGCCGTCCTCGCCGCCGGGACCTGCGTCACAGCATAGCAGGATGTCGCCTTTGCTGGTCACAATAGGCCCGGCGATAACCTGATGATGCACGTCGTGAGAGGGCTTTGCCAGATAGGGGTGGCTCCACGAGAGCCCTCCGTCGAGGCTTTTGCGCACGCAGAGCGCAAGGTCACGCCACTCGCCTGCGTCGCCCACACCGTTGAAGTGCAGCATCGAGCCATCGGGCATTGTCAGCAAGGCGCTGCCGGTCATATTGCGCTCGGGAACTTTGAAGAAGAGGCTCGCCGGCGACCACGCGCCGTCATGGTAGAGCGACTGTAGCACCACCATCTCGCGCCCCGCCTCGGATTCGGTGGAGAACCAGATGGCCAGCAGGTCGCCGTTGGTCGTATAGGTGACGGCCGGCTGGTGGTTGTGGGAATAGAATGGGGTCTGCGTGTCGACGGGCGGGATGATGTAGGGCTGTGGTTCGGCGAAGAAGGGCTCTTGCGTCATATCCGGTACAACCTCCTCTACCACGCGGAATCCCCGCAGTACGGAACGATCCGTAGGAATGGCCGCGCTGCGGACGTCGCTGCGCAGGTATCGCACCTCCGTGTTGTGGCTGCCCCCGCGCGTGACGCGGAAGTCGGCCGACGCATCCCAGGGGTCGAGGCACCACTCCTCCACGTTGCCGTGCATGTCGTAGAGACCCCAAGCGTTGGGCGCGAACTGCGCCACCTGCAGCGAGACGGTATCCTTAACGCGGTTGTTGCGCTGCGCCTTCCACTGACTTTCGGGGAAGGTGTCGCCGGTGTTGTAGGCGGTGGTCGTGCCGGCGCGGCAGGCCAACTCCCACTCTTCCTCCAAGGGAAGTCGGAAACGACGGCCTGTGACCTGTGACAGCCAGTAGCAGTATTCCATCGCATCGTACCACGATATCATGGTCACCGCATCGTTGTCGCCGGTGGAGAATGTGCGTTTGCTAAAGGGGTCGAAAGCCTCGTACTGCGCATTGGTGATTTCCGTGGCGCTCATGCGGATGCGGGTGCCCGGAATGTCCACCATCGTCGGGATGGTGTCGGCCGGCGTTAGCGCCAGCAGCAGGGAGATGATGGTAAGTGACAGCATAAGAACGGTTTAAAAGGGCTGCAAATGTACATAAATTTTGAATGTACACAAACGTCATGTAATTACCGTATGTAGAGACGGGGCGCGCCCCGTCTCTACGAATGACAATATTTTCCCCGACAGTCAATGTCAACGTTCCACGTAAAAATTGTATCTTTGCCGTTTCAACAAAAAAACAACGAGACTATGCAAGAATATCAAATCCGATTGATGACGATAGACGATTACGACCAGGTGTATGCGCTTTGGTCGATTACCGAGGGTATGGCGCTGCGCGGGTACGACGACTCCGCGGAGGGCATTGCCAAGTTCCTGAAGAAGAACCCGAACTCCAATTTCGTGGCGGTGATGGATGGCGAGATTGTGGGTGTGATTATGTGTGGTATGGACGGCCGCCGCGCCTATATCTACCATACCGTCGTGCGCAAGGACTTGCGGCAGCGCGGCATCGGCAAGGCGCTGCTCGGAATGGTCTACCACGCCATCGAGGCCGAGGGCATCAAGAAGAACGGGCTGTTGGTGATGCGCGACAACGAGGTCGGCAACATCTTCTGGCGCATGCAGGGCTGGACCGAGCGCACCGATCTCAATTATTACAGCAAGAACAATGTCGAACAGTAGGGGCGAATAATCATTCGCTCCTGGGGCGAATAATTATTCGCCCCTACGGGCACCTTGGTGTCTGAAAAATGAGCAAGTGTGTCTTCGCATGCTCAATCACTTGTTGACCAACATAACCCAATTAATCAATACATAAATCCAACAAAAATGAAAAAACTGTTACTTTTGACGGCCTTGGTCGCGGCGTCGATCGAGGTCGGGGCGCAGAATCAGGTCCCTGTGCTCTCCGAAGGCTTTGACGGCGGTTCCATCCCGGCAGGATGGACGGTGATTGACGCGGATAACGACAACGACACCTGGACGCATTCGTCGGCGTTTCCGAGCTCCTTTTTCGCTGTTCCGACACACAACGGCAGCAGCGGAAGCGTCTATTCCGGTTCCATAAACGTGCAGACGTACAACCCGTTGACACCCGACAACTGGTTGGTGACGCCGGAGGTGACGCTCACCGGCAACAGCACGCTGACCTATTGGATGTGCATATCCGAAGGATACTATCCCGGCGACTACTACGGCGTGTTCATCACGACCGTCAGCAACCCGACAACAGCGGATTTCACGCAGCTGTTTGCGGAAACAATGACATCGGCCGACGATGTATGGGGAATGCGCACGGTGAACCTGGACAGTTACGCCGGACAAACGGTCCGGATTGCTTTCCGGCATTTCAACTGCACAGATGACGACATTCTCATTCTGGATGATGTCACGGTGCTGACATCCGCTTCTGCCCCTGTCCTAACGGTGTCGCCGCCGGAATTGAGTTTCAGTAATATCTCGGTAGGTTCCGTCTCCTCCTCCCAGACGGTGGAAGTGGGGGGCTTCAACGTGACGGGCACGGTGGATGTCGCGGTGATTTCTCCCTTCGAGATTTCGGATGACAACCTGAACTTCAGCACTACGGTGTCGCTGCCGGACACGGGTGGGACGTTGTATGTCCGCTACGCCCCCACGACTGTTGCCACCGACACGGTGGTCATGACGGTTACGGCTGGAGGGGTCTCGCAAACGGTCACGCTCGTGGGCAACGGCATAGACTGCAGTTTCGTCACCCTGCCGTTTTTCGACGGGTTCGAGAGTCCGGAGTTGAACCCTTGCTGGACAGTCGTTTTCAACGGCACGACCAATCTGCCGGTGTATGGTGTGCAAAACGAGGCCGCTTCCGAAGGAACGCAGTCGTTTGCCATGGTTCCCTTCTACGCCAGTACCTACGACTTGTACCTTATCACTCCCGAACTGCCCTTGTCCGGCCCGAAGATGGTCTCCTTCGATCATCGGGGTTACTTCTACACGGAGACTTTCGTGGTGGGCTATTCCACGACTACGAATGATCCGGATGCCTTCACGTGGGGCGAGACGGTGCTTTCGCCTGCTGCGGATAATCCGTGGAACCAATACCAGAACGTCAATATTCCGGGCAATGCGAAGTACATCGCCATCCACCATACCACTTCCAACGGCATGATGCTCTTTATAGACAACTTCACAGTTTCGGAGGTTACATCCTGCATGGCCCCCATGAATCTCGCTGCTGGCAATATCACCACCACCTCGGCGGACCTTTCGTGGTACCAGACTTCCGGAAACTTAGACATCACGCTCTACTATGTGTCGTCTGCCGACACAAACGTGGCCGAAATCCCGTCTGTCTCCCTGACCGATGGCGTCTATACGTTCGGGAACCTAATCCCGGGTGTCACTTACTATTGGATGTTAGGTGTCATTTGCGACGGCGACACGCTCTTCTCCGAAGCCAGCTCGTTCACCACGCCGTGCGAGGCGATTGCTTTGTTGCCCTACACGGAGAACTTTGACGGCACCGCTGTCGGCCAGGTTCCCGCCTGTTGGATGCAACTCAATCCGTACGACGGCTATCCCAGCGTGGTCAGCTCTCATGCACACAGTGGCAACGCGTTGGAGTTCGATGGCGACACCTATACCGGAGCTCCCGTCCTTGCCGTGCTGCCGGCATTCACCCAAGACCTTGCCAATCTTCAGGTCTCGTTCTGGACCCGTCGCGAAGGAACCTCTTCCGGTACGTTCAGCGTGGGCTATGTTACCGATTTCACCGACGCATCCACCTTTGTGGAGATGGCTTCTTATACCGCCGCACAGATGGGCGACAACAATTACCACTTCTTCAACGTCCTTTTCAATGACGTGACCACCCTTCCAGGCACAAACTATTACATCGCTTTCAAGTATGAGACCACCAACTACTGGTTCTGGTACTTGGATGATGTCACCGTGGACGTGATTCCCGCCTGCATGGCGCCGCAGGACCTTGCCGTGACGGCGGTGACGAATACGACAGCCACGCTGAATTGGACTGGCAACTCGAACAGCTACACCATATATTATAGAGTGTCCGGGGAAACTTCCTGGGATAGCGTGAGTCACGTGACGCCCGGTGCGAACGGCTACACGGTAGGGGGACTTTCCGCCAGTACCCTGTATCAATGGTACGTGGCCGCGGAATGCGGCGACAGTTTGGTCGCGAGTCTCGCCACCGGCACGTTCGCGACGGACTGCGGTGTCTTTGCGGCACCGTTTACCGAGACTTTTGCCGCCGCTTCGCTGCCCATCTGCTGGTCCCTTTATACGGGTTTGGCTGACAGCGTGTTTGCCGGAGCTCCATTGACAGGTACCACCGACGGATGGGAGTTCAACAACGTCAATACCTTCGGCAGCTATCATGCCGCGCTGAACATCAACGGCACCTCGTGCAGCCACTGGATTGTGTCGCCGGCCATCGACTTGAACGGACTTTCCGCCCCGATGCTGACCTTCGACCTCGCCCTGACGGACAACGACAATGCGAATCCCGTTGAGAACCCCAACGACCAGACGGACGACCGTTTCATGGTGCTGATCTCCATTGACGACGGTGCGACGTGGAGTGCGAGTAACGCCATTGTGTGGAGCAACAATGGTCTTGGCAACCACGCCTTCAACCAGATTGCTGCTACTGGGCAGACGGTGAACCTCCCGTTGGCCAACTACGCGGGCGAAACCGTGCGTATCGCTTTCTACGGCGAATCGACGGTGTCGAACGGCGACAACGACCTGCACATCGACAATGTGAGGGTAGGGGAGACCCCGCAGTGCATGCCCCCGTCCTTGCTGACCGTGACGGCTATAACCACGAATACGGCAGTCCTCACTTGGTCGGAGAACGGCACGGCCACCACCTGGCGTGTGGAGTACGGCTCGGCCGGTTTCACCCCTGGCTCGGGGAACATTCTGACGGTCAACGATACCGTGCCGACGGTCACGATTACCGGTTTGCAGGACAACACCGCATACGACGTGTATGTGAGCGCCTTATGCGACAATAGCTCCAGTTCGGATGCGGTGATGGTTTCCTTCACTACGAAGCTGGCACCCGTGGCCATCCCTTACAGCACCGACTTCAGCCTGACCGGCGATCGAAACTGGCAGCTGAACAACGGAGATTGCTCCAACTACTGGACAATGGGCGCTGTGGGGACAAATCCGGGTGCGCTTTTCGTCACGAACAACGGAACCATGCCGGGCTATACCGTTTCCAATGCCTCTTCCGTGGTCTCCGCTGTGAAGAAGTTGACCGTAGGTACTGCCGAGGAGATACTTGTCAGTTTCGACATCGTATGCGGCGGCGAGGGACAGTACGACTTCATCAAGCTCTTCCTCTCGCCTGATTCGGTGGAGTACCCCGCCGCGAACACCACATTCGAGTACGTCGCTGCCAGTGCCAGCTATTCCACCAATGCCTTCGATTTCAGTGAGTACCTTCCGCTCTCCACCTACCAGCAGCTCCCCTTCAAGTTCAACCTGACCGACGGCAACACGGTGCATGTCAACGCGGTGATGTCCAACCCGTATTTCTCGCCCGATGCCGCCAGTGTTGTGAACTTAGTCTTCCTGTGGCGCAACGATTTCATGGGCGGTGTGCAGCCTGGCGCGGTCATCACCAACGTGTCGGTGACGACGGTGAGCTGCCCGGCGCCTGAGGATCTGTCAATCGGGACGGTTACGGATACCACCGCCCTCGTCAGCTGGCAACCCGGCGGCGATGAGGCGGCCTGGAATTTGGAGTACAAGTCCGCAAGTGCCGACAGCTGGACGGTGCTGCCGGTGACCACGACGACCTATACGCTCACGGGGCTGACCCCCGAGACGGACTATACCGTGCGAGTGCAGGCCAACTGCGGTGCCGGCGATTTTTCAACGTATGTCTACGAAACCTTCACGACCGACATTGCCGATACCACAGACCATCCCGGCGACACCACTGGTATCGCGGACCGTCTCGCCGCCAGCGTGACGCTGTACCCGAACCCGGCGAAGGAGGTTGTCAATGTACAATGTACAATGAACAATGTACAAATCGATGCTGTTGAAGTGTTCGATATTTATGGCAAAATTGTCCACACCGTTGTAGAGACGCGGTGCACCACGTCTCTACAGACCACCCGCATCCACGTTTCCGGTCTGGCCGACGGCATCTATTTCGTGCGCGTGGTTACAGAAGAGGGGATGGTGACGAAGGCTTTTGTGAAAAAATGATGAATGTTGAATGCTGAATAAGGGGGGCTCGAAAGGGTCTCCCTTTTTTGTTTCACTTTTTTTGTTGTTACAACAACAGAGGAAAATATATATATTTGCCTGTCGGAGTTTACGAACTGTAATGTGTTTATAAAGTGTTATAATCTATTGATTAATAATTATTTGTTGTTGTTAGATATATAGGTGTCCTGTCTGGTTCTTGCGGCTGTGGTGGCGTTTTTTGACCATTGACTTTGACCGTTGACTTTGACCGTTGACTTTGACCATTGACTTTCGAAGAAAATCGATTCACAAAATAAAACCAGTATGAAAAAGATTTACCTATTCATCACGATGCTGGTGCTCTGCGTGGCGAGCGTTTTCGCCCAGGCACCAGAGAAGTTCAGCTACCAGGCGGTGGTTCGCAACGCGAGCAACCAGCTGGTGACGAACGCGAGCGTGGGTGTGCGCGTGAGCGTGCTGCAAGGCTCGACTTACGGCGCCGCCGTGTATGTGGAGACACATACCGTGACCACCAACGCCAACGGCCTGCTGACCCTCGAGATCGGTGACGGCACCGTGCAGAACGGCAGTGTCGCCAACATTGACTGGGGTAACGGCCCCTATTTCCTCAAAACGGAGATCGACCCCAACGGTGGCACGAACTACTCCGTGACCTCCACGCAGCAGATGCTGAGCGTGCCCTACGCCCTCTACGCTGCCGAGGCCGGCAATGTGCCCGCCTTCGCGGTGGTTCCCACGGACACCGGCTATGTGCTGGTGCTGACCTCCGCCGACGGCACGACGGCCTCCTACGTGATCCGCAACGGCGTTGACGGACAAGACGGTGCCCAAGGCCCTGCCGGTCCCGCCGGTCCTGCCGGTCCTCAGGGTGCCCAAGGTATCCAAGGTGAACAAGGTCCTGCCGGCCAACAAGGCCTGCAAGGTGAACAAGGCCCTGCCGGCCAACAAGGCCCGCAAGGTGAACAAGGTCCTGCCGGTGCTGCCGGCCAGGATGGCTTCTCCCCGATTGTGAACACTGTCCACGCTGGCGACAGCACGGTTGTGACGATTACGGATGCTACCGGCCCCCACACGTTTGTGATTCATGACGGTGCCCAAGGCCCCCAAGGTATTCAGGGTATCCAAGGTATTCAAGGTATCCAAGGTGAGACAGGTCCTGTTGGTCCTGTTGGTCCCGCCGGTCCTGCCGGTAACGACGGTAAGGGCATTTCCTCGATTGTCGGCCCCACTGTGAACGGTCTTGAAAAGACCTATACCATCATTTATACGGATGCTTCTACTTCCACCTTCACCGTGACCGACGGTGCCCCCGGCGCGGACGGCGCTGACGGTGCGGACGGTGCCCCCGGCGCTCCTGGCGCTCCCGGTCAGGACGGCCGCGGTATCGTTTCCATCACCGGTCCCGTGCAGAGCACGACCAACCCCCTCCAGCAAATCTACACCATCAACTATACGACCGGCGAGCCCACCACCTTCACGGTGACAAACGGTGCTAACGGTCAAGACGGTGCCAACGGCACGAACGGTACGGACGGCCAGAATGGTCAAGACGGTTTCTCCCCGGTTGTCACGACGGTCTCTGCCGGCGACAGCACGGTGGTGACCATCACGGACGCCAACGGCCCGCACGCTTTCGTTATCCGCAACGGTGCTGACGGTGCTCCCGGCCTGAACGGTCAGGATGGCACGAACGGCACAAACGGTACGAACGGCCAGGATGGTCAGGACGGTTTCTCCCCGATCGTGACCACGGTCTCTGCCGGCGACAGCACGGTGGTAACCATCACGGACGCCAACGGCCCGCACGCTTTTGTTATCTATAACGGTGCCAACGGTCAGGACGGTGCTCAAGGCCCGCAAGGTGAGCCTGGTGCTGCCGGTGCCCCCGGTGCTGCTGGCCAGGACGGTCGCGGCATTGTGGAGATTACCGGTCCGTTGAGCAGCAACAATGTTGATACCTACACCATCCACTACAGCGACAACACCACTTCCACCTTCACGGTGACCAACGGCCTTGACGGCACGGCCGCCGCTGCTGGTACGGGCATCGACTCCATTGTCAAGACCGGCACGGCTGACAATGTCGATACCTACACTATATATTATAGTAACAACACCACCTCCACCTACACGGTAACCAACGGTGTGAACGGTACAAATGGTACGAACGGTACCAACGGTACGGACGGCACGAACGGTGCTGACGGCCGCGGCATTGTGAACATCACCGGTCCGCTGAGCAACAACAATGTCGACACCTACACCATCCACTACAGCGACAACACCACCTCCACCTTCACGGTGACCAACGGTGTCGATGGCACCAACGGTACCGACGGCACCAACGGTCGCGGCATTGCCAGCATCGAGCTGGTCAACACCGTGGACAACGTGAAGACCTACAAGATCAACTTCGACGACGGCTACGCTTACACCTACGACGTGGCTGACGGCGCACAAGGTGAGCAGGGTCCCGAAGGCCCCACTGGTCCGCAAGGCAAGAGCATCTCTTCCGTTGTGTTGGACAGCCAGGATGCGACGAGCAGCACCTACAAGGTGATGCTTGAGGACAACACCTCCGCCGGCACCTTCACGGTGTTGAACGGCCAGGACGGTGTCTCCCCGACGATGACCGTGACCCAGTCCGGCACGAACATCATTATCGCATGGACGGATGCCACGGGTTCGCACAGCCAGACCATCCAGACGGTCACTGGCGGCGAGGCCACGCAACAGCAGGCCAACTGGACGGAGACCGACCCGACGGCTGTCACCTTTATTCAAAATAAACCGACTCTTGCCCCCGTGGCCACGAGCGGCAACTACAGTGACCTGACCGGCACGCCGACCATCCCGACGCAAACAAGCCAGTTGGAGAACAACAGCGGCTTCATCACCGCTGCGGAAGTTCCCGCGCAGGTGAACGCCGACTGGAATGCTACCTCCGGTGCGGCCGAGATTCTCAACAAGCCGAACCTCGCCCCGGTTGCCACCAGTGGTGATTATAGCGACTTGACCGGCACGCCGACCATCCCGACAGTTCCCACCAACGTGAGCGAACTCACCAACGATGCGAACTACATCACCGCTGCGGACGTTCCCGCACAGGTGAACGCCGACTGGGAAGCCACTACAGGCGCCGCAGAAATCCTCAACAAGCCGGCCCTCGCCCCGGTTGCCACCAGCGGTGATTACAGCGACTTGACCGGCACGCCGACCATCCCCTCCACTGTGGCCGAGTTGACCGACGCTGCTGAATATGCGAAGGTGACTGATATCCCGACCCAGACGAGCCAGTTGACGAACAACAGCGGCTTCATCACTGCAGCGGACATCCCCGCCCAGGTGAACGCTGACTGGGACGCCACGAGCGGTGCGGCTGAGATCCTCAACAAGCCCGACATTTCCGAAATACAGATTCAAAGCATCAGCAATGACACGATGTATTTCACCAACGGCACTTTCGCGGTGATGACGGCCAACTGGGACAATGTGACCAACAAACCAACTTTCGGTATTGTGGCCTTCACCAACGACTACAACGATCTCGCCAACACGCCCTCCGATCTGGGCGACTTCTCCAATGCCGCAGGTTACATCACTGCTGCTGACATCCCTGCTCAAACGCAGGCTGACTGGCTCGAAACCGACGCAACCGCGGCTTCCTACATCCATAACAAACCCAATATGGACGACTACCTCACCGATGCCGACTTGAGCAATTTCGTAACCAAGACCGACGATGAGACTGTGGGTGGTCAAAAGACCTTCACTGACTTTACCACTTTTGAGGGAGATGTAGAATTCAATGAGACTGCTTATTTTGACAGCTACGCTTATTTCAATGAATTCGTGGATTTCTATGAAGATGTGGATTTCGACGGTAATGTGGATTTCTACGGCGATGTTTGGGTAAGCAACAGCTACAGCGCCATGGTTCCCTCCGTGTTGGACAACATCGAAGCTGACGGCACCATCAATGTGGAGTCCGCCAATGGCAACACCAGCTGCAGACAAGCGGTGAACTATTGCGATTTGCAGGAAATCTATGACGACCTGCAGGCAAAGATGCAGAACAAGCTGAACGAGCTCACCGACGCTTTCGACGCCCAAGTGGATGACCTGTTGGACAGCATTGCCAAACTGAACAACAAGCTCAACACCCCGAAGGACGGCGAAGCCTGCCCGAATACTCCGACAGTAACCGATGTTGATGGCAACACCTATTCTACGGTGCGCATCGGCAACCAATGCTGGATGCGCGAGAACCTTCGTGTCACGAAATTCCCCAATGGAACAAGTTTGACACAAAATAGCGGTAGTTCCACAACAGTCGGCTATTATAAAAACCCCTATGGCGGCAGTACTTATGTTAATATTAAGGGTTATGAGTATAACTTCTTTGCAGCCACCAACGGGTTGACTGCTGCTGCATCTGGCACAGTACAAGGTATATGCCCGGATGGATGGCATTTGCCCTCTGATGCTGATTGGAGCACTTTGAGCTCATACGTTATTGCCCAAAGTCAATATAAGGTGGGAGGTTATATCAACAAAGCGTTGAGTTCGCCCTTATATTGGACTTCAAGCAATAATTCCGGTAGTGCTGGTAATGATCCTGCTTCTAACAATGCTCTCGGCTTTTCTATGGTTCCAGCTCATAGTGATACTTGGGCAGACTTATGGTCCTCCAGTTTAAAAGAGTGGGGATGGTCAAGTTCTTCACAACAAAACTCTATAGGCAACTGGAATGCTAGCAACACCGGTTTTTACGGCGTCCGTTGTATCCGCAGCAATTCCAACGGCGAGACCAACACCATCCCGACACCCACTGTGGAGACCTACGCTCCTGCGCAAGCTGTTACCAACCTTACTATGAATTCCGTCACTCTCAAGGCTGGTAGAATCGTGTCTGACGGTGATATGGCTCCGCTCACAGGGGTTCAGAAAGCTGGTTATGTTCGCAGTACTGCTGCAGGCACGTTTACGGATGCCACGTTGCGTATCGGCAAGTCGAACACGATAACAGGTGCTACCGTGACTTCCATTTCTTCGTATCCTTACGTGCTGACTTCTGTAAGCCTGTCAGGTCTTACCTCCAACACCAAATACTACTACCGTGTCTATGCTATCAGCCTGCAGAACGACACTGTTTACGGTGCGGTGAAGTACTTCACTACCGAGAGCAATGAAAAGGCTTGTACCTCCATTGGACCGAATGCGGAGAACATCACGGATGCTGCCAGCAACTCTTACCCGACGGTGGCCGTCGGTTCACAATGCTGGTTGGGCAGCAACATGCGTATCACCAAGTACGCTGACGGCACCACCCTCGCTTCCTCGGCCTACAAGTCCACTTCCGGCGGTCTGACCAGCTATGGTTACCTCTATTCTTACGAGGCAGCTATGCGCGGCACCTACGCCTCCACCGGCAACGTGCAGGGTATCTGTCCCGCCAACTGGCACATGCCTTCCGCTTCCGAATTTTCAACGATGAAGAGCTCCATGCAAGGCAACACTGCTTACCAGTGTAACAGCACTTCCACGAACATTGCCAAGGCCATGGCTTCCAAGAGCGGCTGGACTGCCTCTTCCTCAACCTGTGCAGTAGGTAATGATCTGACCAGCAACAATGCCTCTGGATTCAACACCTACCCGGCCGGCTACTACAACAACAGCACAGCCTCTAACTATGGTACCGGATCATACACTTGGAATGTCGGCGGATACTACGTCCTCAAAAACGACAATGCTGCTATTACGTCTTATACGACAACCAACACTTCATGGTACTTCTCCGTGCGTTGCGTGTATGGCAGTAACTACGCCCCTGCCGTGGCCACTGGCACTTCATCCAGTGTTTCAGTAACGTCTGCCACCCTCGGCGGCACCCTGAACCACGCTGGAACGGGCTCGGTCACCGCACGCGGTATATGCTACTCTTCCACAAACGAGAACCCCACCACCTCCAACTCCACCAAGGTAGCCTCCGGCACGGGTACGGGCAGCTACACGGTGGATTTGACGGGCCTCTCTCCCAACACCACCTACTACTACCGTGCATACGCCACTAACGGCAACGGCACTTCATACGGTGCAGTGAAGAGCTTCACGACTCAATCGGGCAAAACCATTACGAACGCTACCAGCACCTCTTATTCTTATGTCGTATCTAAAACGAGATTGAGAGTGGCAGGTACCATCACAAACGGTGCGGCCACGGAAAATATCCAACAATGGGGATTCTATTTGTACAAAAAGCAATCTGACGGAACATACTCACAGGTATTAGATGCATTTAATAATGCTTCGGGCACTTTTCCATCCGGATCCTATTCCTGCACGCTGAATTCAACACCAGCAAGCGGAACCTATAGCATGTACATTGATAATTTGGAGCCGGGCGCCACCTACAAGTTCAAGGCTGAGATCAAAACCGATGTACAAGGTTGGATTAGCGCTCCTTCAATGTCCGGTGAATACACGATGTATTCCGCTCCTTCCGTGAGCACAACTTCCGCCACCTATTCCGGATCAGGACAATCCCATACATTCACAGGTTCTCTCAATAGTCTTGGCAATCCTTCTTGTACGGAATGGGGTTTGTTGATTGGTTCCAACAGTACGCCTACATTCTCTAACTCCACCAAATACTATTGGAGCAATCCTTCTTCCACGGGATCAAATTCCAAATCAATCAACTTGTTATGGTCTGGTAACACCTATTACTACCGTTTCTATGCCATCAATTCCGTTGACACGGTTTATGGTACTATTAAGAGCATCACCAGTCCGTCTGCCCCGACAAGTGTCGGTTTCGTCAACGGTTATGATTCTCCTTATTACTACAGCACGAACATCACCCAGAACTCCATCAAATTGATGACCAGTGGATCGACAGGTACCGCCCCGCTTACGGGTCGTGGCTTAGTGTACACCACCAGTTCATCCGTGGCCGGCACTACACCTACCTCTTCCAACGTTTCTACCAGTTCTTCGGATGTCTCCAGCAAATGGGTAAAAGTGGAAGGCACTACTTCTTCCGTCATCGTCATCATTTCAGGGCTCAGCTCCAACACCACTTACTATGTCAAATCTTACAACACGAACGCTTATGGCACTACCTACAGCTCTACCACCAAGACCATCAAGACCGCCCTTAACTGTGGACAGACCCTGACCGACCAGAATGGCAACACTTACGCTACCGTGAAGATCGGTTCACAATGCTGGATGAAGAGCAACCTCAAAGCCACCAACTATGACAATGTCCTTGCTTGGTCAACCAGTGGTACTGGCACATCTATCACCCACGTGTCCACCGGCAGTTCCAGCAACATGTCCACAACAGCTCCCAGACGCTACTATCCTAATGGCGTCAGTGGCAATGTGAGCACCTACGGTTACATGTACAACTGGCCGGGCGCCACAGGTTATGGCGTGAACAACAGCAACACGGGCAGCAACATGAACACCAACCAAGGCAAGAACCAAGGTATATGTCCGCGTGGCTGGCACATCCCCACTCAAGCTGAGATGAGCACGTTGAACTCTGCATTGAACACCACCAGCAACTGGAGTGCATTCAGCCCTGAGTATGCCGGATATGTCTCATCCTCAAGCGGTAATACAAGCGGTTTTTCCAGCCGTATGGAAATCTGGAGTACAACATTGAATTCAGGTTCCAATTATTATTATATGTACATGACTTCAAGCTTAACGCATAATGTAACTTCCGAATCCGCAGCCACCGGCAAGTCGGTACGTTGTGTCCAAGACATCGCCTACTAATAGGATTCTACAATCATACGCAAATAAACGAAACGGCTTCCTCGGGAACGGGGAGGCCGTTTTTTTCAATTCGGGTTCAGAAAAAATTTCGTATCTTTGCCCCGAGAAAAAAATTGCCTTAAAATGTACAATAACGACCCCCGCACCGTCATCACATTGGACGCCGGCGGCACGCATTTCCGCTTCTCGGCGATGCGCGGCTGCGAAGCTATCACCGACACTTTCGAGCTCCCCACCCACCCCAACGACCTCCCGCAACTGCTGGACGATCTGCGGACGGGCTTCCAGCACATCATCGACCAACTGCCGGAAAAGCCCGTGGCCATCAGCTTCGCCTTCCCCGGGCCTGCGGACTACCCCAACGGGGTCTTCCCCGACAGGTTGTCGAACTTTCCCTGCTTTGAAGGCGGGGTCGCGCTGAGCGCCTACCTGGAGGAGCAGTTCGGGCTTCCGGTTTTCATCAACAACGACGCCGACCTGTTCACCTACGGCGAGGCGTTGGCGGGCGCACTCCCTGCGCTCAACGAGAAAATCCGCAACGCGGGCGGCGTGAAAGAATACCACAACCTCATCGGCTTCATCCTCGGCACCGGATTCGGCATCGGCATCACCTCCCACAACCAGATGTTTATGGGCGACAACTGCTGTTCCGAAATCTACTGCTCGCCCAGCAAATGGGGTCAGGATCTCATCGCGGAAGAGGGCATCTCCCTCCGCGCCGTGCTGCGCTACTACCGCGAACTGGCAAAAGACGATAAAGCAGCGCAATATACTGATTCCTACGACATCTACCGCATCGCAGACGGCACCCTCGACGGCGACCGCGAGGCCGCGCTCAAGGCTTTCGAACGCTTCGGCGAGGCAGCCGGCTACAGCATCGCCTACGCCGCGTGCATGTTGGACGGCATCCTCGTGCTCGGCGGCGGGGTCAGCAAGGCCGCGAAATTCTACCTGCCCGCCCTGCTCCGCGAACTCCGCACCGAAATGCACACGCTCGGTGGACTCGCCATTCCCCGCGTGCCTTCCTACATCTACAACCTCGAAGACCCGAAAGAGTTCGAACAGTTCGTCCAAGGCCAGACCAAGGAGATCGAGGTCTATGGCACCGGCCGCCGCGTCCGCATCGACACCCAGCGCCGCCTCGGCATCACCCTCTCCCACCTCGGCACCTCCCGCGCCACCAACATCGGCGCCTACTGCTTCGCCCTGCACGCACTGGACACCCGATGTTAGTAGTTAGTAGTTAGCAGTTAGTAGTTAGTAGTTGCACTGGCGAGAACCTATTGACTTGGAACTTGGAACCTTGAACTTGGAACTTATAACCTGAAACTTGAAACAATAAAAATCACCCAATATGGCAAAAGACCTCACCCAAATGAACATTGATTCCTGGTTGACCGGGAAATTTGATCAAAACACGAAAAAAGAGATCCTGCGCATGCAGGAGGAGGATCCCGCGGCTCTGTCAGACGCCTTCTACCGCACCCTGGAGTTCGGCACCGGCGGCATGCGCGGCATCCTCGGCGTCGGCACCAACCGCATGAACAAATACACTGTCGGTTTCGCAACACAAGGACTGGCCAACTACCTCATCCGGTGTTTCAAGGAAAACATCAAGGTGGCCATCTCTTTTGACTCCCGCAACTGCAGCTCCGAATTTGCAAGTATCGCCGCCAACATCCTGGCCGCCAACGAAATACAGGTCTATCTATTCGACTCATTACGCCCCACGCCGGAACTTTCCTTCGCGGTGCGTCACCTACAGTGCAATGCCGGTATCATGATTACCGCGTCGCATAACCCCAAAGAGTACAACGGTTACAAAGTCTATTGGAACGACGGCGGACAACTCGTGCCCCCGCACGACAAGAATGTCATCACCGAAGTCAACAAAATCAAGGAGGTTGACCAAGTGAAGTGGGAAGGCCGTCCCGACCTCATCCGCAGCATCGGCAAGGACGTTGACAACGTGTATCTCACGCTCGTCAAACGGCTTTCGCTGCATCCCGAAGTCGTGGCCGAGGCCCAGGATCTCAGCATCGTCTACACCCCGCTGCACGGCACCGGTATCTCCGTGGTGCCGCAGGCACTGTCGGACTTCGGTTTCAAGAACGTCCACATCGTGGAGGAGCAGGCCGTGACCGACGGCAACTTCCCGACGGTGAAGTCGCCGAACCCGGAGGAGTCCGCCGCGCTGGAGCTGGCCGTCAAGCTGGCCAAGAATGTGAAGGCTGACATCGTGCTGGCCACCGACCCCGACGCCGACCGCGTGGGCATCGCCGTGCGCGGCAAGGGCGGCAAATACCAGCTCTTCAACGGCAACCAGACCGCCACGCTGCTGTTCCACTACGTGCTTTCGCAGACCAACATCAACCCGACAGACAACAACAACTTCGTGGTGAAAACCATCGTCACCACCGATTTGATTGAAGAAATCGCCACCGACTACAACGTCGAGTGCCACAACGTGCTGACGGGCTTCAAATACATTGCCGAAAAGATCCGCGAATTCGAGGGAGAGAAAAACTTCCTCGTGGGCGGCGAGGAGAGCTACGGCTACTTGGTAGGCGACTTCGTGCGCGACAAGGACGCCGTGTCGGCCTGCTGCCTCATCGCCGAGATGGCGGCTTACTACAAGAACGTCCACAAACGCACGCTCATCCAGCAGTTGGAAATGCTCTACCGTCAGTACAGCTACTACAAGGAGGCGATGGTCTCCCTGACGGAACCCGGCGAGGCCGGCATGCAGGCCATCCAGCAGCGCATGAGCGACCTGCGCGAGAACATGCCCACGACCCTCGGCGGCCAGCGCGTGCTGAAAGTCCACGACTACAAGTCCCGTTGCACTTGTAACATGGTCACCAACACTAACGACCGCATCGAGCTGCCCGTCTCCAACGTGTTGCAGTTCATCACCGCCGACGGCAGCAAAATCACTGTGCGTCCTTCCGGCACCGAACCCAAAATCAAGTTCTATTTCAGCGTCTGCGTGAGTCTCAAGCCCGAGCAGACCCTCGAAGAGGCAGATGCGATGCTGGCAGAACGAATTGACGCGCTGAAGAAGGACCTGGGACTTTGATAGTTAGCAGTTAGTAGTTAGCAGTTCACTGGCGAGAAACCCCAGACCTTGAACCTTGAACTTTGAACCTTGAACCTTGAACCTTGAATCAGTAAACAGTAAACAGTAAACCAATATGATCAACCCAAAATTATTAGATCCCAAAAGCATCGTCGTGTGCGGTGCATCAAGCGACATTCATAAACCCGGCGGCAAGGCCCTGAAGAACCTCTTGGAGAGTGCCTTCAAAGGCGACGTGTACGCCGTCAACCCCAAGGAGACCGAAGTGCAGGGCGTGAAATGCTACGCCAAGGTCGACGACCTGCCGCAGGTCGATTGCGCCATCCTCTGTATCGCGGCCAAGTTCTGCGCCCAGACCGTTGATGTACTGGCAAAGGAGAAAGGCTGCCGTGGCTTCATCATCGTCAGCGCCGGTTTCTCGGAAGAGAGCCACGAAGGCGCCGAAATCGAGAAGCACATCGTGGACACCATCAACAGTGTCGGCGGTTCGCTCATCGGTCCCAACTGCACGGGCTTCCTCAACACCAACTACAGCGGCTGCTTCGACACGCCGATCCCGAAACTCGACCCCAAGGGTGTCGACTTCATCACCGGTTCCGGTGCCACGGCCGTGTTCATCAAAGAATACGGCATGAGCAACGGTCTGAAATTCAACAGTGTATGGGCAGTCGGTAACAGTGCGCAACTCGGCATCGAAGACGTGCTCGAACATTTGGACGAGACCTTCGATCCTGAAAAATCTTCACGCGTCATCATGCTCTACATGGAGAAGATCGGCGACCCGATGCGTTTGCTGAAACATAGCCGCAACCTCATCAACAAGGGTTGCCACATCGCCGCCATCAAGAGCGGTGGTAGTGCTGCTGGTTCCCGTGCCGCTTCTTCACACACCGGCGCATTGGCCACCAACGACGCCGCTGTGGATGCCCTGTTCCGCAAGGCAGGTATCGTGCGCTGTCAGAACCGTCAGGAGCTGACCACCGTCTGCGGTGTCTTCATGCATCCCGAAATCAAAGGCAATCGCTGCGCCGTCATCACGCACGCAGGCGGTCCCGCCGTGATGCTCACCGACGTGCTGTCGAACGGCGGCATGGAGGTTCCCCCGTTGAAGGATCACCCCGCCAGCCCCGCCCTCTTGGCGAAACTGTTCGGCGGTTCCTCCGTGGGCAACCCCATCGACTTCCTCGCCACCGGCACTGCCGAGCAACTTGGCTACATCATCGACACAGTCGAAAACGAATACGACGAGATTGACTTCTCCGTGGTCATCTTCGGTTCTCCCGGATTGTTCAGCAACAAAGAGGTTTACGACCTCTTGGACGAGAAGATGAAGACCTGCAAGAAGCCCATCTTCCCCGTGCTGCCGAGTATCATCAACGTCAAAGACGAAATCAACGACTTCATCGCCAAAGGCCGCATCAACTTCCCCGAGGAGTGCGTCCTGGGCAATGCCCTTGTGAAAGTCTATAACACCCCGAAACCGCAACCCGAGCATGTGGAGCTGCCGCAGGTCGATGTGGCCCGCATCCGCGCAACCGTCGATCGCTGCAAAGACGGCTACATGGAAATTGCCGACTACAACGAGCTTTTGGACGCTGCCGGCATCAGCCGCAAGAAATCCGTGGAGGTCTCCAAGAAGGAGGACGCCCTGGCATTCGCCAAGGAGGTCGGTTGCAGCAAGGACGTGCCGTTGGTGATGAAGGTTGTCGGCCCGTTGCACAAGAGCGACGTGGGCGGCGTGACCCTCGGAGTGAAAGACTTGGACACTGTCGCCAAGGAGTTCGACCGTTTGATTGTCATCCCCGAGACCTACGCCGTGGAGATGTACCCGATGTTGGACGGCACGGACGTCTATATCGGTGCCATCCGTGACGACAAGTTCGGCCATCAGATCTTCTTCGGTTTGGGCGGCATCTTCATCGAGGTGCTGAAGGACGTGCAGAGCGCGTTGGCACCCATCACCGCTGCCGAGGCCAAGGATATGCTCACGAAGCTTCGCGGCTACAAGATCCTGCAAGGCGTGCGCGGTCAGGAACCCGTCAACCTCGACCTTTACGCCGACCAGATCGCCCGCGTGAGTGCGCTGGTGCAGGCCGCTCCCGAAATCGCGGAGATGGACCTCAACCCGCTGTTGGGCAACCCGCGCTACGTCACCGCCGTGGATGCGAGAATCCGGCTGGAGAAATAAACGCGGAAATATTTACGAAAAACCATTGTGGGGTTGTCGTATTGCGGCAACCCCACATTTTGTATGGCGGCATCCCTACGTTTTTCGGCGGTTCCTCCGAACATCGCAAATTTTGTGTATCTTTGCCACCCTGTTTAATATGGATAAAAATATCTAAAAATGAAGAACATACGCACCCTTTTGGCGACCTGCCTGATGGCTTGTCTGACATTTTTCGCTTTCGCGCAGCCTTCCACGCCCGTGAAATGGGCATATAAGACGGTGAAAGTCAATGATTCTGTGGCTGAACTGCAGTTCACCGCCACCATCGAGCCCAACTGGCACCTCTACGCCCAGAAACCCGGTCAAAACCAGATCGAGCAGCCCCTGATATTCAACTTCAACAAGTCGCCCAAATACGAGCGCATGGGCAAGGTCTCCGAACCTGCCCCGCAGAGCGACTACGACGACCTGTTGGACGCACACTCGAACTTCTACACCAAGCAGGTGACGTTCAAGCAGCGCGTGAAGGTGAAGGACGACCAGCCTTTCACCGTGCAGGGTAAGTTGGAGGGACAGGCCTGCATCGAAGGGCGCTGCACTCCCGTGGAAGAGAAATTCTCCTTCGACCTCAAGGACTTCCACCCCGTTATGACCACCGTCGTGGCGGAGGAGCCAGCGGAAGCCGACACTCCTGACAATGAGGAGGTTACGGAGACGCCATCCGAGCAAGTGGCACCCGTCGCCGAGACCGCCACCACCGACAAGGGCGAGGAGTCGCTGCTGAAGTACTTCCTCATGGCCGTCTTGGGCGGTCTGGCCGGTCTGCTGATGCCGTGCGTTTTCCCGATGATTCCCATGACAGTCTCCTACTTCTCCAAGGACGGTCACGCTGGCAAGCGCAACGCCATGCTCTACGGATTCTTCATCATCTTGATTTTCGTGATTTTCGGCCTGGTGCTGTCGCTGATTTTCGGTGCGGACCTCGGCAATGTCCTCAGTACCCACTGGATTCCGAACATCCTCTTCGCGGTCATCTTTTTCATCTTCGCCCTCTCTTTGCTGGGCTATTTCGAGATTACCCTGCCGAGTTCGTGGGTAAACGGTTCCGCAAAACGTCAGAACGCGGGCAGTGTGGCCGGCATCTTCTTCATGGCTTTGACCCTCGTGCTGGTCTCGTTCTCCTGCACGCTGCCCATCGCGGGCGCAGTGGCCCTGAACGCCGCCGGCGGCTCCTTCCTGAAACCCATTGTCGGCATGTTGGGATTCTCCTTAGGTATCGCCGTGCCGTTCACGCTTTTCGCGCTCTTCCCCAACATGCTGCAGAAACTGCCGAAGTCTGGCGGCTGGATGAACACCCTCAAAGTCATCCTCGCCTTCGTTGAATTGGCCTTCGCCCTGAAGTTCATCAACGTACCCGACCAGACCTACCACTGGCGCATCCTCGACCGTGAGGTCTACCTCTCCTTGTGGATTGTATTGTTCTCACTGTTAGGACTTTACCTACTCGGCAAAATCAGATTCCCGCACGACGACGACTATCCCGTGCAGAAGAGTTGGTTCCGTTTCCTGCTCTCCGTGGCGGTCTTCTCTTTCGTGGTTTATATGATTCCCGGTATGTTCGGTGCCCCGTTAAAAGCCATTTCCGGCTGGCTGCCGCCGATGACCACCCAAGACTTCGACATTTCCAACATCGTGCGCACTGAGAGCGGTGCCGGTGGTGGACAAGCGGCCACCTACCAATGGACGGAGGAACCGATGTATGCCGACAAGCTGGAGATCCCGTTCGGCATCAAGGGTTACTTCGACTACGACCAAGCGTTGCGCGTGGCCAAGAAGGAGGGCAAACCTGTCTTCCTCGATTTCACCGGCCACGGCTGCACAAACTGCCGTAACGTGGAGAACGCCGTCTGGATTGATCCCGAGGTGCGCCGCATCTTCGCTGAGGAGGTCATCGTCTGCACCATGTACGCCGACGACAAGGTGATTCCGCTTCCCGACGAGGAAAAGGGCAAGCTCACCGACGCCAACGGTGACCCCATCACCATGCTGGGCGCCAAGAACCGCTACATCGAACAGAATATCTACAACGAAAATTCCCAACCTTGCTATTTCGTAGTGGATCCCACCGGCAATGTCCTCTCCGGTCCGACCTATTACGAACGCGACAAGGACAAATACATCCAATTCCTGCGGAAGGGAATTGATGCGTTTAAAGGCAATAGGCAACAGGCAATAGGCAACAGGCAATAGGCAACAGGCAAATGAAATGGTACATTAAATTAGCCCTCGGTGTTTTAACAGGGTTGATATTGTCCCTCGCGTGGTATGTGCGCGGGGCGGCGATTATCATCATGCTGGCGTTTGTGCCGTTGTTTTGGCTGAGCGACATCTCCCTGAAGGAGGGCAAACGCAACGCCTTCGGGCGCGGTATCCTT
>Ga0265299_10001609_pt1 | contig 25223 bp, 13 predicted proteins | sample AusTroGonzalo_MG_4_FD_193485 | JGI IMG/M metagenome (GOLD analysis project Ga0265299, IMG submission 193485) | Bovine rumen microbial communities from tropical cattle in Woodstock, Queensland, Australia - Gonzalo_02 | ecosystem: Host-associated > Mammals > Digestive system > Stomach > Rumen ... | reverse complement strand
ATCTCCAACGCCTGTTCACCATTATCGGGCTGCGAGATGTAGAGGTTGTCCACATCGACGCCCAACTTCTGTGCATAGAAGCGGTCGAAGGCGTGCTCCGCATCAATGAACGCGGCGATACCGCCAGCCTTCTGAGCCTCGGCAATGGCGTGGATGGCCAGCGTAGTCTTTCCCGACGACTCTGGGCCGTAGATTTCTATGATGCGTCCTTTGGGATAGCCTCCCACGCCGAGCGCAGCGTTCAGTCCGATGGAGCCAGTGGGAATGACGTCCACATGCTCCACCTGTTCATCGCCCATACGCATGATGCTTCCCTTGCCAAAGTCCTTTTCAATCTTTGACATAGCAGCCTGAAGAGCCTTCAGCTTCTCCTGCTGAGGGTTCAAGGCCTCTGTGTTTTCTTCTTTCTTTGCCATAATAATCTGTATTTAAAGTTTGAGTTATTTCAGCAGTTTGTAGTATTCCGTCGCACCCAGCAGGAAGCAGCCCGTACCGTAGTCCTCGAAGTCGGGGATGCGGGTGTAGCTCAGCGGCTGTCCGGCAGAGGGGTCCTTGCCCGTGCCCTGCATCCATCCGAGGAAACCGTCGGGGTGAACGCATGTTTTGACCATTGCCTGCCAAGCACGGTCGGCAGCAGGACGGTAGGTCTCCGTCTTGAGATAGCCTTTCTGCATGCCCCAGGCGAAGCCATAAAGGAAGAGCGATGTGCCGCTGGTCTCAGGCATGGCATAGTTCGACGAGACGAGACTGGGCTGCCAGAAACCGTCCTCGCGCTGACATTTCAAGAGGCCCTCGCTCATGAGCATGAAGTCGCGCTTCAGCTCCTTGTACTCCTTCGATTTCTCAGGCAGCAGTTCCATGCAACGCACCAATGCGGCATACACCCATCCGTTGCCACGGCTCCAGTAGCATTGCTGGCCGTCAGGCTCCTTGTAGGGCGGCACGTAGTCGGCATCGCGCCACCACAGACCTTCCTTCACATTGAAGAGTCCGCCGCCACACTCATTGCGGCTCCAGCGGTACATCTTCATGGCGTGGTCAAGATATTTCTTATCGCCCGTCACCTTATACATCTGCACGTAGAGCGGCATAGCCATCTGTATGGCATCAATCCAAGTCCACCAACCGTAGAGCGAGCCGTTCTTCGGATTGGGCGTCTTCATCTGGTAGTCCAGGTTCTCACGTACATTATCTATATATTTACCATCGACCATTGACCACTCGCCCTTCTGCATCTGACCAAGTTCCAGATAAGTCTGGCCGCAGCACTGGTCATCGGCATCGCAGGTCTGATTGCCGTTGCGCGGCGTCCACTTGTGGAACTCGGCCCAGGTAAGAGCATAGTCCAGATAGCGTTTCTGCGGGTCAACGCGCTGCAGGGCCATCAGTCCTTCGTAATAGACGGCGCGAGTCCAAAGGCTGCTAGGACGGATTTTCTTTACGTTAGTCGGCACGGTCGGGTCTTTATACTTCGCCATGAAATAGTCGTTCACCAAACGGGCGGTGGCCAGCACGTCGTCAGCCGTCGCCTGGGCGATGGCAAAGAGAGAACAAAGGGAAAAGAGTGCCAAGGATAGTAGTCTCTGAATGGTCGTCATACTCATAATTGTCTTTTAACGGCGCAAAGTTACGAAAAGTCGAGAGCAGAACAAAAGATTTTAATCTTTTTTATGCCGAGACGGAGGAGTTTCCTTGAGCAAAGCGAAAAACTTCGCACTTGTAAAGTGGAAAGATAGTTTTTTTCTTTATCCTCCAAACTTTTTGAAGACATCCTCAGTAACTAAATCAGTCATGCAAGTCTGACTTCTTAGGCGGCCACAAGTATGCCTCCTGAGAAGTCAGGCTTGCATGACTGATTACCTGATCCTGGGGAAAACCGAAAGGAATGTTAATTTATTCCTTTCGAATTAAACATTTCTGAAAATAGGCGTCTAATAGCTAACACACAAAAACAAAAAGAGACCCTTTTCAATGGAACACCGATATGCCGCCTTACTGACAGCACTTCTTCTAGGTGTGCTACAAACAGCAGCCCAGATTACGGGTCGCATCGTTGACCAGGAAAGCCAACAGGCACTGGTCAGCGCTACCCTTCAGCTCTACAAGATAAATAAGGCCGACACCACGTTTACCGCTGGGGTTATCTCCGATGCGCAAGGACGTTTCACCTTTAGCAATACCAGAGAGGGCAATTATCTATTGAAAATCAGCTACCTGGGCTATAAGGAGGTGCTTCGGAGCCTGACCAAAGTGCGAGGGCGCAATCTCACCTTGGGCAATATCGTCATGGAGCCTAATGCCGTGGTGCTCGACGAGGCGGTGGTCACGGGTAACGTGCCGAAGATGGTTATCAAGGACGACACCGTTGTCTATAATGCCGATGCCTTCCGCGTGCCAGAGGGAAGCGTCATCGAGGCCCTGGTGGAGGTGCTGCCCGGCGCAAAGATTGACGACGACGGAAAAATCAGCATCAACGGCAAGAATGTGAGGAGGTTCAAGTTGGACGGCCGCGACTTTATGACTGGCAACAACGACGCAGTAATGAAGAACCTGCCCAGCTACGTGATTGACAAGGTGAAGGCCTATGACGAGAAGAGCGACCTGAGCCGCCTGACGGGCGTTGACGACGGCAACGATGACTTCGTCTTGGAGTTCGTCACAAAGCGCAGCGCCCGCAACGGCCTGCAAGCCAACCCCGACGTGGGCTACGGTACTGACGGACGCTACGGTATACGACTGACGGCCATGAAGCCCTTCGGAGCCATGCGCTACACCTTCATGGGCAACGCCAACAACGTGAACGACAGAGGTTTCTCGGGCCGTGGCGGACGTGGACGAGGCAATAATCAGGGACAGCGCGAGACAAAGACTGCGGCACTCGACATCAGCTATGAGAATGATAAAGACCTGAAGTTGAGCGGGCGTGTGACGTGGAACCGTGGCGATGCCGACAACTGGAACCGAACGGGCAGCGAGAACTATGTGAACACGCGTAGCGGTTCGTTCTCCAACAGCGTGAGCCAGAGCTACTCGCGCAACAACAACTGGACGGGAAACATGAACCTACAGTGGACCATCGACTCGATGACCACGCTGTCCTTCCGCCCCGACATCAACTTCTCCACCAGCGACAACCGCTCCTACTCCACCTCCGCTTCGTTCAACGCCAACCCCTTCGACTATGATCCTGAGTTTAGGGTTGAGAGTTTAGATTTTGGCAACATGACTAGAGGAGATTCTCTCAACTCACAATCCACAAGTCTCCAGGATATAATTGTGAACGGTAGGCAGAACAAGTCGCTCGGTGAGGGCGACAACAAGAGCCTCAGTTCGCAGCTACAGCTCTACCGTCGCTTCGGCCGCAACGGGCGTAATGTGGCCATTAGCTCGAACATCAGCTACCGCGACGGCAACAACCAGAACGGTAGCCTCTCTTTTGTACACCTCTACCAGACAAAAGACCGCTTCGGCAACGACTCCACCTACCAGACCAACCGATACACCAATTCCAAGAACGATAACTTCAGCCTATCACTGGGAGTAACATATACCGAACCACTGTATATCTTCCCAAAGAAGGTCACGCCCGAGGATACCCTGCAGCAGCAGGGACGCGGCCCCTTTGGCCGAGGGCGCAACGGCGGCGGGCGCCGCATGGTGGGCCAGGAAGGAATCTTCCTGCAGGTGATGTATCGCTACAGCTACAGTCACCAGAAGAATGACCCCGCGACCTACGACTTCCCTGACTACAGCTACGAGGCTTTCAGCAACGCGCTCAACGAATACCACGAGTGGGGCTCGCTGTTCGGCTATCTGGACAACCCCCTGGAGATGTATCTCAGCGACCGTCTGAGCCGTTACTCCGAACGCACCGAACACGGACATAACATCGACGTACAGCTGCGCCTGAACCGCGAGAAATACAACATGAACGTGGGTGTCTCCATCCAGCCGCAACGCTCGCACTACATCCAGCAGTATCTGGGCGTTCCCATTGATACCGTGCGCGTCGTCTCGAACTTCTCGCCCACGCTGAACCTCCGCTACCGCTTCACCCAGTACTCCAACCTTCAGGTGCAGATGCGTGGACAGACGCAGCAACCCAGCATCACCCAGCTGCTCGACATCTACGACGACACCAACCCGCTTAACATATCAATGGGTAATCCAGGACTGAAGCCCTCGTTCACCTACAACCTGAGCACTAACTACCAGCAGCAGCGCAAGCCTACCTTCGTGGAGGACAGCCTTGGTTTTCAGGTGCCTAAGAACCAGCGCCACTGGAGCTATAGCGCCAACATCAACTGGTCGCTGACGACCAACTCAATCGGCAACATCGTGACCTACAACGAGGAGACGGGCGGACGTATCTCAAGGCCGGAGAACATCAACGGCAACTGGAACACCCGTGCTGGTGTATCGTTTAACATCGGACTCGACACGCTGAACCGCTGGGATTTCAGCGGAGGCATCGACGGTAGCTACAGCCACCACATTGGCTACGTGAACCTGAACCGTACAGCCATCCCCGACCGCAACGTGACCCATTCCTACAACGTAGCACCCAATGTCTCGCTCAGCTTCCGCAACAAATGGCTCAACGTCTCGCTCAACTGTCGCGCCACCTACGCCCGTACTGAGAACGAGCTGCAGTCCAGCCGCAACCAGACAACGTGGAACTACAACTACGGCGGCAACACACGCATCACCTTCCCTTGGGGCTCAAACCTCTCAACCGACTTCCACTGCTACAGCAAACGCGGATATACCGATGCCACGCTTAACACCAATGAGCTGATATGGAACGCGCAGCTCTCCCACAGTTTCCTGCGCGGCAAGAAGATGACCGTCATGCTCCAGTGGTACGACATCCTGCACGAACAGACCAACTTCAACCGCACCGTCAACGCCAACGGATGGCGCGACCAAGAGGTGAATGCCATCACCAGTTATGCTATGGTCCATGTGAGCTATCGCATGAACTTCTTCGGCGGACGCGGTGGTGAAGCCAACCGTGGTGAAGGCCGACGCGAAGGCTTCGGTCGTGAAGGACGCGGTGGTGGCCGTAGAGGCGGCGGAGGTGGAGGCTTTGGAGGCGGTGGCTTTGGTGGTGGAGGCTTTGGAGGTGGAAGGTTCGGAGGACCAATGTAACAGGTTCTTCGCAGACCTAAGTCTTGTCTGCGTTGTCGAGCACCACCTTGATGCGGGAGATACGGTGGCCATCGATACCAACAATCTCAAACTTAAAGCCCTTGAAATCAATCCTTTCGTGCAGACGAGGGAAGTCTTCCTTCAATTCTAGCATCAGTCCGGCAAGGGTGTCGGCATCGCCCTCGGCATCCTCAAAGACTTCATCGTCGAGGTGGAGAATCTTGTAGAAGTCGGCCAGAAGGGTCTTTCCCTCGAAGATGTAGGTGTTGGCATTAACACGCACGTATGTTTTCTGCTCCTCGTCATATTCATCATTAATCTCTCCTACAATCTCTTCGAGGATGTCCTCCAGAGTGATGAGTCCACTGGTACCGCCAAACTCGTCGACGACGATGGCGATGTGCACCTTGTTCTCCTGGAACTCACGCAGCAGGTCGTCAATCTTTTTTGTCTCGGGCACGAAGTAGGGAGGACGGATAAGTGACTGCCACCGGAAGGAGGCGGGCTTACCCAAGTGTGGCAGGAGGTCCTTGATGTAGAGGATGCCCCGGATGTTGTCAATGGAGTCCTGATAGACGGGTATGCGCGAGTAGTTGTTCTCCACAATGCAACGCATGACCTCTGGGAAAGGTGTGTGGAAGTCGAGGGCGACGATGTCCTGACGACTGGTCATCACTTCCTTTGCCGTCTCATCGCCGAAGCGCACGATGCCTTCCAACATGTTCTGCTCGTCCTTCAGCTCCTCCTTGTCAGTCAGCTCCAGAGCCTGTTCCAAATCATCGACACTAAGCACGCGGTTCTCCTTCTGCACCACTCGTTCAGCCAGTGCACCCGTGCTGATGAGGATGGCAGACAAGGGACGGAACAATTTGCTCAGGGCCATGATGGGTGAGGCAAAACGGCGGCATACCTTCAAGGCATGCTGTCCGCAGTACACCTTGGGGATAATCTCACCAAAGAGCAGGAGAAGGAAAGTCAGGAGAATGGTGACCACGACGAACTCCAGCCATTGTGCATGACCGAAGTTTATCCAACTGGCAAAGAAATAGTTGGCCAGCATGATAATGGTGACGTTCACCAGGTTGTTGGTGATAAGTATAGTGGCCAGTGTGCGCTCGCTGTCTTTACGCAGTTTCACGATCTTCTCGTCGGCAGGGTTCTTGTCCTCGTCAAGCTCGTTGAGGTCGGTGGGCGATAGTGAGAAGAACGCTATCTCAGACCCAGAGGCAAAGCCAGAGGCGAAGAGAAGCAGGCACGCCAAAAGAGCAGCAAAGATTTCGCCGAACCCCAAGGGATTCAGTTGTACTTCGCTGAACAGTTGTTGAAGATAGTCCACTAGGGAGTTGAGAGTTGAGGGTTGAGAGTTTAGGGTTAAGAGTTGGTGGTCGTCTGCTTTGGTGTCAGCATCTCCATGTTGTCGGCCCAGATTTCTGTGACATACTGCCGCTGTCCCTTCTTGTCATCGTAGGCAGTATAGCGTAGCCGTCCCTCTATGTAGAGCTTGTCGCCCTTATGTACATATCGTTCCACGATTTCTGCCAGCCGTCGCCACATAATAATATTGTGCCAGTCGGTATGGTCGGGCACCTGAGTACCATTCTGCAAAGTGTACCCCTTCTCGGTGGTGGCAAAGCGGAAACGGGCCACGGCGACACCTTGGTCTACGTAGCGCACTTCGGGGTCGGTACCCACATTTCCGATAAGCATTACCTTGTTCATAATGTGTTAAGGCCTTACTTTGCCAATCCCAAGAAGCGGAACTTGAAGTTCTTTCCCTTTGCTGAAGGGAACTGGCTGCGCGAGTCTACACGTTCCTGCAGGTGGCTGACAATGCGGTTGTAGCAATCCATGCCCGAATTGGCCTTCACGTGAGCCACGAACGTAGTGTCCAGATAGCGATACTTCCCCTTGGCAGGGTCATAGTTCACACGTTTGAAGAGCATGTCGCCCTCATACCATCCGGGTCTCTCTTCGTTGAGTTTCAGTATCTCAGCCGATGCCGGACGCACCTTTACCTCTTCGCCGTCTTTGCCTTCCTTCTTCTGATTGCGGTGTTCCTTGAACTCCTGCATGTTATTGGCCACTGTCTTTATGATAATAAAGTACACACGTGAGCGAATCTTATAACGCTTGGGATAGAGCACATTGCTCGCGGCATATTCACGTATGTCAGCCTCCAGTGCCGGGTCAACGTCAATCTCTTCAAGACTCTTCAAAAAGTCAATGGCGGCATCGACACTCGTTACAAGTGTCTCGTCGTCAAAATACCTAAGATATAAATTCATCTAGTAAAATGGAGTTGTGTATGTTTTCCTAAAAAGCACAAAAAAAAGAGCGGAAAACGGGACTCGGACCCGCGACCCCGACCTTGGCAAGGTCGTGCTCTACCAACTGAGCTATTTCCGCAACTTTCAATCTTCGAGAGGTTCTCGCTTTTTGTGAAGAGGAGGAGACTCGAACTCCCACGTCGCACTTGACACTACCCCCTCAAAGTAGCGCGTCTACCAATTCCGCCACCTCTCCAACAATATTTCTTACACGCAAGAAAAAAGAGTGCCCAGAACAGGACTCGAACCTGCACACCTTTCGGCACACGCACCTGAAACGTGCGCGTCTACCAATTCCGCCACCTGGGCATTTTCCGGCGGAGGCCACCCTCTCGTCGCTCTTTTGTTCAATGTGTGGAGCGGAAAACGGGACTCGGACCCGCGACCCCGACCTTGGCAAGGTCGTGCTCTACCAACTGAGCTATTTCCGCCTGCAAAACCTCTTACGAGGACCATCTCTCTCGATTGCGGGTGCAAAGGTAATGCTTTTCAAAGAACCGACAAAATTTTTAAACACTTTTTTGCAAAAAACTTAACGTGCAAAGAGTTTGCGGACTTTCTTCATGTCGTGATCCACCATAATTTTCACCAGTTGGTCGAAACTGGTCTTGCGGGGGTTCCAACCAAGCTGTGCCTTAGCCTTGGCAGGGTTGCCCAGCAATTGCTCCACCTCAGCGGGACGGAAATACTTGGGGTCTACCTCTACGATGACACGACCTGTATTCTTGTCGATACCCTTCTCGTCAACTCCCTCGCCCTGCCACTCCAGGTCGATGCCGACCTCGGAGAAAGCCTTGGTAGCAAAATCGCGCACGGTGTGATACTCGCCTGTGGCAATAACGAAATCGTCGGGCGTGGGTTGCTGCAGGATGAGCCACATGCACTCCACATAGTCCTTGGCATAGCCCCAGTCACGAAGGGCATTGAGGTTACCCAGATAGAGTTTGTCCTGATGTCCCTGGGCTATGCGAGCTGCCGCAAGTGTAATCTTTCGTGTGACGAAGGTCTCGCCGCGGCGCTCCGATTCGTGGTTGAAGAGGATGCCGTTGCAGCAGTACATGCCGTATGACTCACGGTAGTTCTTCATAATCCAGAAACCATAGAGCTTGGCCACGCCGTAGGGTGAGCGTGGGTAGAAGGGTGTCGTCTCGCTTTGCGGCACCTCCTGCACGAGTCCGAAGAGCTCGGATGTCGAAGCCTGATAGATGCGGCAGCTCTTCTCCAGTCCGCAGATGCGCACGGCCTCCAGCAGTCTCAACACACCTACGGCATCGGTCTCGGCGGTGTATTCAGGCACGTCGAAAGACACCTTCACATGGCTCTGTGCCGCCAGGTTGTAGATTTCCGTGGGGCGCACCTCGGCGATGATTCGTATGAGCGACGAAGAGTCTGTCATGTCGCTCCAGTGCAGCTCAACGAGGCGCTTCTTTTTCATGTCGCGCACCCACTCATCGAGGTAGAGGTGCTCTATGCGGCCAGTATTGAACGATGAGGAACGGCGCATCAAGCCGTGAACCTCGTAACCTTTTTCTATCAGAAACTCTGCCAGAAACGAACCGTCCTGACCGGTGATACCAGTGATAAGTGCTATCTTATTCATTCTTGAAACTGTTTTATGCGCTGTTCCTCCGACAGCTTACATATTAATAATGTATTATTGTTCTCCGCAACGATATATCCATCGAGGCCCTGCACGACGACCTTGCGCTCCTGCGTGGTGTGGATGATACAGTCGTGGCTCTCAAAGACGCTGATGTTCTCGCCGATACAGGCATTACCATAGAGGTCGCGGTGCACGTGTGTCTGCAGCGAGCCCCAGGTGCCCAGGTCGCTCCATCCGAAGTCGGCGGGATAGACAAAGATTTCCTCAGCCTTCTCCATGATGGCATAGTCCACGGAGATATTCTCGCATAAGGGGAACTTCTCGTCGATAGCTTCACGCTCCTGTGGCGTGCCATAGACGGGCAGCATCGACTCGAAGATTTTGCTCATCTTAGGCTGGTAGATGCGGAAGGCGTTGACGATGGTATTCACGTTCCACACGAAGATACCGGCGTTCCAGAAATAGTAGTTCTTCTTGATGTACTGCTGGGCGGTCTGCAGGTCGGGCTTCTCGCGGAAGCTGTCCACACGGTATATGTTCTTATTACGGAGCGACGACACCGAGAGGTCGGCCTGGATATACCCATAACCCGTCTCTGGTCGTGTGGGCTTCATGCCAAGGGTGACTATGGAGTCGCTGTCGGCCGTGAAGTCGAGTGCATCGGCAATGACACGCTGGAACATCTGTTCGTTCATCACCACGTGGTCGCTGGGTGTCACCACGATGTTTGCCTTCGGGTCTTGTGCCTTGATACGCCATGACACGTAGGCGATGCAGGGTGCTGTGTTGCGACGACATGGCTCGCACAGGATGTTTCCTATGGGCATGTCGGGCAGCTGTTCGTGCACGATGTCGAAGTATGCACGGTTTGTAACTACCCAGACTTTGCTGGGGTCTATCAGTTTGCCGAAACGCTCCACGGTGAGTTGCAGCAAAGACTTGCCAGTGCCCAGCACATCAATAAACTGCTTGGGCCGCTCGGCGGTGCTCATGGGCCAGAAACGGCTTCCTACACCGCCGGCCATGATAACGAGATGATTACTCCTTCTGCCCATAATCTTGGTGTTTTTTGAAAATAATCGGCAAAATTATACAAAGTTTATGACATGACAAAACTTTTTTGTCGTTTTTTCAATCCATACCCGTAAAATTCTATAAAAACGCATAAACAAAAACCCCCGGAACCCTTCATCTATCGGGTTTCCGGGAGTTTCTTTTGAGGTGCGTGGCGGATTCGAACCGCCGTAGACGGTTTTGCAGACCGTTGACTAAGCCACTCATCCAACGCACCAGTATCACGCTTGAGTGTTTTGCGGCTGCAAAGGTAGCACTTTTTTTTCAACCCACCAAATTTTTCGTCTCTTTTTTTGCTTTCATCCTCCATTTTGCGTTATTTTCGGATTAGCTGTAGGCAATGTGCCTTTCCTGTCGCACATTTTGACGGTATCTTACGTTGCATACGCGTACATTAATTATTATAATAATATGGCTTATAAATAAATAAAACAATGCAGTTCGCATGACCTCAAATCAAAAACTAAAGATAATTGGCAAAAATTATTACTACCATTTCTTGCGGTATATCAATAATTTCAGTACCTTTGCACCCAAAATCACTAAACTTTCTTATTCACTAAACAAAATTACTATGAAGAAAAGATTACTTTTTGCAGCACTTGCAATGTTTTGCACAGTAGGTTCTTTCGCCATCAATGTGGGCGATTATGTGTACTCTCACACTGCAAAGTACAAGGTGACTGGGAACAACGTCGTCATGAATGGCGACTTTAATGTTGGTGACGGTTCCGAAGGATGGAGAGACGGTGAAGGAAACGGCATGTCACAGTCTTGGCGTATCGTTTCCACCGACGTAGGTCTTGGCGAGGGTATCAATGCCGTTGAGTGTCAGGAGGCTTCGACAAGCGTTGCGGGCACGCTGACCAACAGCTGGCAGCTAGCTTCCGGCCTTTATGTCATCTCCTACAAAGTGTTTACTTCAGAGGATGTTACCTGCTCGGTTACAGATGGCAATACCAACTATGTGAGTTTCATTGCCAAAAGCGCCGACGACCAGAACCCGTATGAGCGTGTCATCTCAGGTGCAGAGAGCTGGAAGGGCGGTGAGTGGACACAGGTGGTGGACACCATCTTCGTGAACGCCGACAGCGAACTCCTTGATTTCAGAGCCAACAACATCACCAGCGGCGTAAGGTTCTCCCAGTTCGAGATTGCCAAAGCTGTTGAGGTTTACGACAGCCGTGTCATCGACCGTCTCATTGAGTATGCCGAGAAGCTGCTTCAGGAGCCCGACCTGGCCAATGGCCGCGAGGATTTTGAAATTATCGTAGGTATGCTGAAGGAGGCCATTCAGAATCCTGAGAACATCGAAGACAAGGATGCTGCCGAGGCTCTTGTTGCCAGCTTCAATGAGGCTTTCGATGCCTTCCTGAATGAGAATGGCGGTAACACCGTGGAGACCACGGGTGACTGGACGAATATCTCTTCCACTGGTTTCAAGAACCTTACCAGCTATGGTGCCTGGAAGTTTGACGGTGGCCGCTGGGGCTTCTCCGCCAACGACGGTAACTTGGGTCTACCCGAGAACGATGGCTATGTCGCCGGTGCCGGTATCCAGACACAGTGGGAACAGTTCTGGAATGCTTACATTGAGAGCCCAGGCTTGCCAAAGGGCGAGAAGTATTTCTTCTCCATTGAGGCCAAGGTGATCCCTGGCAGCAGCACCCAGATTGGCGACAATCCTCCCTACGGTGAGGACTACAACTATCCCACCGTCGGCGGCGAGAACTTCAAGATGTTCATCGGTACCGACACGCTGCAGATGGAAGGCGAGACGCTGAGCGGCTACTACTGGAAGCGCTACTACATGATTGCTGATATTCCCGCCGATGCCGACGCTGTGCGTGCCGGTTGGGCCTACCACTTCCCCGTTGGTTTCGCCAAGGCTGCCCGTGCCTATCTGCGCAATCCGGAGTTCCGTCTCATTGGCAAGACCGTGGAGCAAATCAACTACGAGGCTGCCCTGGGCAACATTATCGTGCAGCAGAACGAGCTGGGCAACCGTCTGCAGAACTATCCTAACGACGTTGCCAACTGCAAGTGGGAGCTCGACTCGCTGCAGCGTGCCATCGACTTTGCACAGCCCATCTACGACGGGTCGTTCCAAGTTGTTGATGCCGGCGGCAACTGTTCGCTGCCTATCAATAATGAAAGCATTGAACAGATGCGCGAACTCTACCAGAACCTGCTCGACGCTGTGAACTCCCTTGGCCGTGCCAAGAACTATGTGCTCAACCAGAATGCCATCTTCGACCGTGTGCTGAACACTATCGACAATGCCAAAGCTGTGCTGGCCGACGAGCTTTATCAGGACGGCGACAAGGCTGCATTCCAGACCGCTATCAGCAGCACACAGGAACTGTTCAACTCAATCTATGTTGCCACCACTGACGGAACCCGCGAGGCCGACGAGGCAGCCCTTGAGACAGCCATCGAAGAGCTGAACATCGCTATTGAGGTATTCATCGCTTCCGCCAACCTGGAGCCCATCGTAGATATCGACTTCACTAACCCCGCTGAAGAGGTAGGCAACGGTCTGTATCAGATTGTCGGTGCTGAGGGCGAGATGAACTTTGCCACAGACGCTTTCGATCCCGACAACGGCAGTGGTGCTGTGAAGTACATGCAGGGCTGGAAGGCCGAAGAAGCCGATCCCGTGCTGGAGGATGTGCTCCGCGTGGGCACTGCTGAGGCCACTGTCGAGATTCCCGAAGTGGAAGACGACGAGGTGTTGCGCACTTGCTTCAACATCTGGTTTGGCAAGCTTACCAAGAAGTCACTGACCATTGAACTGCGCAACGTCAATGATGAGCGTGTGGCTGGTTTCAACTACAACTGTTATGAGAACACCAGCGACTTCAATGACTTCAACAACGAGGCTGGCACTGGTATGGATGCCACAAAGTATGCTTCTGGTGTTGGTGACAGCAGCCACTCCAATGATGCCATCTACATTGACAACAACAAGTCTTCCTTCGAGCTGATCGTAGACTACAAGAACCAGGAGCTGAAGGGTATTCTCAGCAACCCGCAGAAGGGTATCTGCCGTGGTGAGGCTATTCCATTCCCCGAAATTAGCGACCCGAAGGTGACGAGTCTGGTAATCTACACCAACTACAACAACGCCGACCGTCGCTGCTGGTTCGACGACCTGAAGGTCTACAAGTATCGTCATACCGAGGGCAGCGAACCCATCAAAGGTGACGTGAACGCTGACGGAACTGTTGACGTGGCAGACATTTCAGCTATCATCAGCGTCATGGCAGGTACTGCCCAGTATCCCGCAGCCGATGTCAATGGCGACGGTACCATTGACGTAGCCGACATCTCGAATGTCATCAGCATCATGGCTGGCACTGACAAATAATTGTCAGCAGTCACACAAAAGTTCCCCGGTGGCAACAGCCTCCGGGGATTTTTTGTGCTGTTAATTCAACAAAAGGTTCTGCAAGATTTTGTGTTGGTGGAAGAAAAAAGTTAATTCACCGACGGTGAATTAACTTTCACCGTCGGCGATTCAGCGTTCACCGTCGGCGAATCAACGTTCATCGACGGCGAATTAGCTCTTGCTCCGGGCTATCCCACAGCAAAGCAAAAAATGAGTTGGTACAAAATGTATGCAATCAACCCCCAATAACTGCCCCATTGACTGCTTTTTTTGACATAGCCCAAGAAAAGTGACCTTTTTTTTTGGCTGTTTCATTTATTTTTGTTTATTTTGCACATTCAAAAGAAAACAACAATAAATATTTACTAATAACAACATGAAGAAATTCTTTTTCTGTGTCTCTCTCGCACTTGCGGGACTGATGACTGGCTGCGTTGACAAAAACGAGCTGGTCGATGCTGAAGAAAAGCCCTCGTGGCTTGGCGGAAGCATCTATCAGGAACTGAAGAACCCTTCGTACCTAGAGGGCACTTTCTCCACCTATCTACGATTGGTCGATGACCTTGGCTATGCCGAGACACTCAACCGTACCGGTTCGAAGACTGTGTTCCCTGCCAACGACGAGGCGTTCCAACGGTTCTTCCAATCAAACAAATGGGGCGTGACGCGCTATGAGCAACTATCCACCGCCCAGAAGAAGATGCTACTCTACAACTCGATGCTCGACAATGCCTTGCTCGTAGGGATGCTGAGTAACACAAGTGGTTCCACGGGTGTGATGAAGGGCATCGCCATGAAACACCAGACGAGTCTAAGCGTCTCCGACACCATCCAATACATTGTCAGCGCTGACGAGATGCCCCGTAACAATCATTACTGGGACAAGCTGCGCGAGGTGGGACAGGCCTACGTGGTGAGCGATGCCACTAACCAGATGCTGGTGCACTTCACCCGCGAGCACATGCTGAACAATAACATCACCACGCTGGGTGACCAGAGCGACTTCGCCATCCTTACCGGCACACCCTACGAAGACGGCATGGCCTATATCTTCGACGACCAGATTGTGAAGGGCGACGTGACCTGTCAGAACGGCTACATCCATCAGGTGAAGAACGTCATCGTGCCACCGGGCAACATGACCCAAGTGCTACGCAGCGAGAGCGACCTGAACTACTTCAGCCGTTTACTGGACTATTTTTCAGCCCCATACGCCAATCAGACTGCCACCAACTCGTATAATGCTGCAGCCTTGGAGACAGGCAAGCCCACCATCGACATGATATACGAGATACGCTACCTGAACGACCAAACGGAGCACAAGCAAACCACTGACCCCGATGGTAACATTGTGGATGCCGCCTTGCTGAGCTTCGACCCCGGATGGAACGAATACAGCCCGCGTGCCAAGAGCGATGGTGTGGACTATACCATCAGCGACGTGGGCGCTATGTTCGTACCCACCGACAAGGCCATGAAGGAATTTTTCCTCGAAGGTGGCGACGGTGCCTACTTGATTGACCTCTATGGCGACCTGCCCAACACCGAGGAGAACCTGAACGAGAACCTGGATTCGCTACACTCTAAACGCCCGGAAATCCTGACCAGTTTCCTGAAGAACCTGATGCGTCCGTCGTTCGTAGGAACGGTGCCCAGCAAGTTCACGGAGATACTGTCGGATGCCAGCGAATACATGGGTATCACGCTCGATAAGCTTCAGCGCAACAACGACAATCGCTACGACATCAAGTTTGCCAACAATGGCGTCATTTACAAGATGACCGAACTGATAGCCCCCGACAAGTATCAGAGCGTCATGGCTCCGTCGTCGGTCTATCCCGACATGCAGGTCATGGGCTGGGCGGTAGACGATGACAATACGCTCGGCGTTTCGCACCACTATTACCTGATGGCTATGAAGTCGAACTTCGCCTTCTTCATCCCCGATGATCCTGCCTTCGAGCGTTACTACGTCGACCCCATTTTCCTCGGTCACAAGCAGCCACGTGCCCTGAAGTTCTCTTTTGTAAAGAAGGGAAACTCTTCGTCGGTACAGGCTGTGGCCTACGACTATGACCCTGAGACCAACACTGTGGGTGAAGCCCAAAGCAATGGTGCCGTGGTACCAGTGGCACAATGGAAGTCGCTGATGGTCGACATCCTGAACTTCCACACCGTGGTACTCGACTCTGCCGAAGTGTTTGGTGCTAACAACTATTACAAGACCAAACATGGCGGTGAGATTCACATCACCGGCAGTGGCGAGGGTGCCAAAGTGATGAGTGGGCAGCAGATAGACAACGGCGTTGAACCAGCCACCATTACGAAAGTCTACAACGAGAAGAATGGTGTCGCCTTCCGTATCGACCACGTCATCGAGGCCCCACGTAACAGTGTCAGCAAAACCCTGCTCTCAGATGAGCGCTTCTCAGAGTTCTATGAGGTCTGCGGCGGCTTCTCCAACGACGAGCTGCTCACCTGGGCCGGCATCAGCAACGAACCCAACACCTTCAACATCTCCGAGCAGGATGCCTACGTCATCTTCACCAGCAACCGCCGCGTGTCGAAAGATGAGACCATCTACCGCTGTTGTCTCGACGAGAATGTGAAATTCTTCAACACCTATAATTACACGCTCTATGCACCCAACAACGCTGCCATGCAGAAAGCATACGCAGCAGGACTGCCAAGCTGGTCAGCCATTCATAAACTATATGAAGACCACCTCGACGAGGGAGGCGAAACAGAAAAGAATGCCAAGAAACAGGCCAAGGAGATGATTATAAAGCTGCGCGATTTTGCCCGCTATCACTTCCAGAGCACGTCGGTCTATGCCGATAATAATGTTGACACCCGTATTTATAATAGTATGTGCACCGATGACCTGGGTATTGCCATCGAGATACGCGTCAGCGGTGGCGACGGTAAGCTGAAGGTTACCGACGGTGCTGGTGTCGAACATGTGATTGACGCAAACAACACATCGACGCTCACAAATCTGATGGCACGTGACTACTGGTTCGACAAGGAGCGCTCCGAAGCCTCCTCTATCTACACCTCGTCGTTCTGCGTCATACATGAGCTCACTGAACCACTTAACATCAAATAGGATATGATACTCAAGAAAATATTGCTTACTACCCTACTCGCTGTCGTCTGTCAGGCGATGGTGGCCCAGGGGATACGTATATCTGGAACACTATCCGACAACGAAGGTCCCATTATGATGGGTAACGTCACGGAACGCGATGCCAACAACCGTATCGTGTCGGCCACACAGACCGACTTCAACGGAAACTTCACCATGCAGGTGAAGAGCACGAAGAACAAGCTCGTCTTTTCCTACGTGGGCGACAAGGAGAAAATCATCACTATTGGCAATCAGACAACCTTCAAGGTGAAGCTCGAACCCGCCAACACCCAGCTGAAAGAGGTGAAGGTTGTGGGACGGCGTACCAACTCTGGCGGTCTCACCATCCAGAAGAAGGAGATGACCGTCTCAACGCAGACCATGAGTATGGAGCAGGTGGAAGGTCTTGCCTTCACCTCGGCTGACGAGGCCCTGCAGGGTGAGATTGCCGGTCTCGACATTGTGTCGAACTCGGGTAACCTCGGCTCTGGTACACAGATGCGTCTGCGTGGTGTCACTACCATTACGGGTGATGCTAACCCGCTGATTGTCGTCGATGACAAGATTTTCGACAATCCCGACGAGAACTTCGATTTCCAGAACGCCACCGAGGAACAGTATGCCTCGCTGCTTTCAGTCAACGTCGATGATATTGCGTCGATTACGGTACTGAAGGATGCTGCCGCCACTGCTGTCTGGGGTTCCCGAGGTTCCAATGGTGTGCTGCTCATCACCACTAAGCATGGTGTACGCGGCAAACCACGTGTGAACTTCTCCTATAAGTTCACCGGCACTTGGCAGCCTGACGGCTACAAGCTGCTCGACGGTGACAGCTACTCCATGCTGCTCAAGGAAGAGTTCTACAACCCACAGCAGCAGCCTGATGCCACCACCAACATCTGGGAGCTGAACTACCTAGGCAGCGACCGTTGGGCAGAGGCACAGAACTGGGACAACAACACCGATTGGGTGGATGCCGTGAAGCAGTTCGGAGCCATGCATGACTGGAACGTAAACCTTACTGGTGGCGGCCAGAAAGCCACCTTCCGCATCTCCGCCGGATACAAGCATCAGACCGGTTCTATCATCAAGCAGAAGTTCCAGCAGTTCACAACACGACTTGTGCTCGACTACAACGTGTCGGACCGCATACGTTTCTCCACAAACTTCGCACTGACATATACAGGCAACGACAAGAACTACGCAGGACTTCTTGGTATAGCCCAGAAGATAGCTCCCAACATGAGTATCTACCGCCAAGACCCTGATGGCAACGATACCAACGACTTTTATATCATGAATGAGAACCAGAACGGTCTCTATCCCAGCGATGGCAACTATTCGAGCTATGAACTGCGTGACATCAAGAGCCTTGGTAACCCTGTGGCTATTGCAAACATGGCTTGGTCACGTGAGAACACCTACCGTTTGACCCCCGACTTCAGCATCAAGTATGAGCTGTTAGGAACAGAGGCCGAGAAAAGCCGTCTGACGTTCAATGGCCGCGTTGACTTCGATATCTATGCCAGCAGCAGTCCCACTTACTATCCTGCCTCTCTTTCGAGTGCACGTTGGAGTGAGTCGGGTTATAATCAGAGTACGAACAAGGAGACCAATAACTTCAAGGTTGGTGGACGTATGGAACTGGTATTCACACCTTATTTCCGCAACCACGACTGGAGTGCCACGATGCTTGCCCGCTATGAGATGAGCACATCGAAGTACAACCAGCAGAGCCTCACCATGAGCGAGCTGCCCACCGGCATCACTTCACCTACCGTATATGGTTCGCTACAGTCCATGGGAAGCAGCAACTCACGTTCTGCATCACAGAACCTGCTCTACAACGGTCACGTCAGCTATAAGGACGGACGCTACAGCCTAGGTTTCTCGTTGCGTGCCGACGGTGACTCAAAGTTCGGCCCAGAACACAAGTGGGCACTCTTCCCTGGTGTATCTGCCCGTTACAACATCAGCGACGAGCCCTTCTTCAAGTCTATCAAGGGTGGCTGGCTCTCCATGCTGGGTCTCCGTGCTTCGTGGGGTGTCAACGGTAAGGCTCCTAGTGCCAACTACCTGTTCTATAACACTTATAACACCTCATCAGGATTCTATGGCAACGGTGGTCTCTACTCATCAGGAAGTTCAAAGCCTACAGGCTCGCTTAGCGGACTAAAGCTTGACGACCTGCGTTGGGAGAAGACAACCAGTTACAACCTGGGCTTCAACCTCGGACTACTGGACGATAAGATAGAGATAGACTTCGACTACTATCACAAGGAGACGAAGGACCTGCTCATGTCATCGGTGGCCATCCCGTCAATGGTGGGCTATAGCACGCTGGCATACATGAACGTAGGCCGCATGGACAACGACGGATGGGAATTGAACTTTACAGCTAAGAAGGTGGTGAAAGTTGGTAAGTTCTCCATGGATGTTGGCTTCAACATTGCCCAGAACTCGAACCTGCTGAAAGCGATGGACGAGAGTGTGCTCGACGCCCTGAACACCTACTACACAAATTATTCCTCAGGTAAGACCGGAAATCCCTGGGCCATTACCCAGCGTGGTAACTGGCCACTGCGCGTGCAACTGAACAACTCGCTTGGTTCCATCTACGGTTACCACTATCTTGGCGTATACCAGTACACCTACGGTTATCTGGAGAACCTTCAGAAGGAGAACGGATGGGATACCGAGACCTTCGAATCTGAGATTAACAAGATGCTCGCACAGGGCAAGACCTTCCCCGTCGCATTAAAGGATAACGGTCAAGTGCTGATGAACAGTCTGGGACAGCCTACACCGCTGGCATTCAACTACGTGAACAATAACGGTCAGGGAAGCACAACCTACGTCTTTGACGGTGGCGATGCCATCTATGAGGACATCAATCACGACGGTCAGATTAACGAGCTTGATATAGTTTACTTAGGTAACTCACTTCCGAAGGTCAACGGTGGCTTCAACCTCACTTTCCGCTATGGTCCCTGGAGCATCAAGACCCGTTTCATGTACCGCTTCGGCAACAAGATTGTGAACGTGGCCCGTCAGAACTTGGAGAACATGTTCACCACGTACAACCAGTGTGCAACGGTGAACTACCGTTGGCGCAAGGACGGCGACGTGACGCCCATACCTCGTGCCATGTACAATACGTCGTACAACTTCCAGCCCTCCGACCGCTATGTTGAGGACGGTGGTTTCGTGCGATTCCAGAACCTGCAGATAGCCTACAACTTCGACAAGAAGCTTATCAAGAAGCTCGGTCTGAACCAGCTGCAGATATACGGTTCTATGAACAACCTGTATGTGTGGACAAAATACAGTGGCGTAGATCCCGAGGTGTCACCATCAGGCTATGGCGTAGCTGGCGACGTGTCGCAGACACCACGCTCCAAACAGTTTACCGTAACATTGAACGTGGGATTCTAAAACAATAAACAATAAACGTTAAACAATAAACATTGAAAAGAATGAAAATGCTATCAATAATAAGGAGAATGACCAATGTAATAACGGTTATTGGTTATTGTTTATTGGTTATTGGAATGTCCTCCTGCGTCGACACCATCATCCTTCCTGAGGACAAGACGGTGGACGAGGATTTCTGGAAGTCGAAGTCCGACGTGCAACTCATGGTCAACGGAGCATATCTCTCGATGATGAACAACGCGGTCATCATGCGCCTCGTCGTGTGGGGTGACCTGCGTTCCGACGAGCTGATGCCCGCCTCGAACATCACAGGAACAACGATGGAAGACATGATTGAGATAAACTTGGCCAACACTCAGCCCGACAATGAGTTCGCTACCTGGGGAAGCATCTACAGCGTGATAAATAATTGCAACATCGTGCTCGCCAAGGCTGAGCAGGTGATGGCTGAAGACCCGTCATACACACGCGGCGACTATCTGGCCGACTGCTCGCAGATGCTTGCCCTGCGTTCCCTTTGCTATTTCTATCTGGTGCGCAATTTCCGCGACGTACCCTATATCACTGAGGCTTTCATGAGCAGCGACCAGAATCGAAACGTGCCGCAGTCGGCACCGAGCGTTGTGCTGCAGGGCTGTATCAATGATTTGGAAGAGGCAGAAGGCAATGCTGTCTCGGCTAGTGCCTTTACCGACTGGCGACGCTTGGGCTACCTGACCCGTGACGGCATTGACGCACTTCTTGCCGACATCTATCTCTGGCGGGGTAGTGTCACTCATAATGCCTCCGACTATCGTAAAGCCATTGACTATTGCAATAAGGTCATCGAATCGAAGAAAGCCCAGCATGTGAAGGGTCGTTATGAGGTCGAGGAAAAGGAATATCCTCTGGCTTTCGGGCAGACATCGTTCTATGAGTTGTTCGTGGAGCAGAATGCCGAGGAGAGTATCTTTGAGTTACAGGCCAGTGGTGTGGAAAACGACAACCGTGGCGACCAAGGTCTCTGTCTAGGCTATTGCCACTATGCCAACAACAACACATCGATACCCTATTTCTATGCCTCACCGCTCTTCACTACCGCAGTCAATACCATCTGGGACGAGAACGGAACAGTTACCAACGACTACCGACGCTACAACATCACCTATTCGCAGGATGTGCCTGTGGGTGAGTCCAACTGTGTTCGAATCCGCAAGTTCGTCACCGAGCAGGCAAATATCCTCAACGCCCAGGTTGCCACTGATGCTTCCATTAACCGCAATTACTTGCAGTACAAGCAGAACTATGTGTTCTACCGCCTTACTGACATTATGTTGATGAAAGCAGAGGCTCTTGCAGCCCTTGCCACAGACGATAACGACGAGACAACTCTGCGTGAGGCTTTCACCATTGCCCAGACCGTCAATACACGTTCTAAAGTGACCGAGGGCGACAGTCTGAAGTGGGATGACTATAAGTCAGCTGGCATCGCTGGCATCGAACAGTTTGTGCTGGCCGAGCGTCTGCGTGAACTGGCCTTCGAGGGCAAGCGCTGGTACGACCTGCTGCGCTATGGCTACCGCCACTCCGAGGGCGTTGACTACAACACCATGCTGGCTGACCAGAAGAACTATGTGCCCACCAACGCTACCATGCTCGACCTGATGAAGCGCAAGTTTGTCAACGGCAATGCCGTGGCTGCCAAACTGGGCAACGAGCCGCGCCTCTACATGCCCGTGCCACTGGCCGACCTAAAGATTTGTCCTGTGCTGAAGCAGAATCCTGGCTACAGTTCAAGCGATATTTATTCGAAGAACTACTAATACAATAAACAATAAACGTTAAACAATAAACATTGGAAAGAATGAAAAAGTTATCAACAATATGGAAGAAAACCAATGCAATAACGGTTATTGGTTATTGTTTATTGGTTATTGGAACAGCTTCCTGCAACCCCGAGCCCGACGAGTCGGACCTCTACACCTTCACGGGAGAGACCATCGAGTCGTTCATTGAAAAGGACAGCACGCTGACATCGTTCAACTACATCCTATCACGTGTGGGTTATGACAAAATGCTTGCCGCATACGGCAGTTACACTTGCTTTGCACCCACCAACGATGGCGTAGCCGCCTATATCGACAGCCTTTACAATGATGGCCAGGCCTCCATACCACATAATGGATTAACATCGAACTCACTGGAAGGACTCACTGATAGTCTGTGTCTCAACATTGTACGCTACCACATCACCAACCAGTATCGTGATATTGTTTCGATGACCGAGGACAATGAGATTCTGACACTTCTGGGCTATGAGTTCTCTTTTACCTCGGCCACAGGAAAGACTGTGCTTGCTGGAAAAGCAACCATCCTTAGTTCTGACAATGCTACTGTGAACGGACTGGTGCATATCATCGACAACGTCATTCCTCGTGTCGACAAGCCTGTTTCCGATATTCTCGAACAGAATTCAGAGTTGTACTCCATCTTCAGCAAGGCCCTCCAGCTGACAGGACTGGCCGACTCCCTACAGGGATTCAAGAAGGGTGAGTTTGAGTTCAAACAGCTTGCCCGCGATAACTTCTCAGGCAAGCTCTATCCTTCGTCGGGCGTGGGTACCACAGGTACTGATGAGTGCAAGCTAGGCTATACCGTCTTTGCCGAGACCGACAGCGTGATGCATCTCAATGGTATCAACAATATTGACGACCTGATAGCATACGCCAACAAAGTCTATGGCAATGCACCCGATTGGTACGATTACATGACTGAGAACAATCTTACCGTCAGCACGGGCAACGACTATACCGAACGCTTCAATGCCCTGAATATGTTCGTCGCCTACCACCTGCTGAATGCATCGATGTCTATCAATCAGCTCGTCTTCGAGAAAGGTTCTAGCAAATACTGGAACTATGCGCCCGACGCCGACCAGTACGACTACTACGAGACCATGCTTCCCCACACCATGCTGAAGGTATGGGAACCCTATTCCGAAGGAAAGCGCCTCTTCATTAACCGCTACCAGACCTACAACACGTTGACCAACGAGGTGGGTTCGATGGGTACTAACCACGAGGTGGTCATCCGTGGCGTCACCATCGACCGCAACGCTTCTATCTCGACGGGCAACGGCTATATCCATTCTATTGGCTCTATGCTGGTCTATAATGCCGACGTGCCCAAGAAGGTGTTCAACGAGCGTATGCGCGTGAACTGCACCTCGCTCTTCGTCGAGCTGATTAACAACAAGTTCCGTTATTTCTCAACAGGCGACGGCAATATTCCCAGCACCCACGACACGTCACGCCGCGGCATTCCCAAGCATTACTTCGACAACATGGTGCTCTATAATGAGGATGTCTGCCTGTGCTACTGTTTGCGTGGTGCCTGGCGCTGCTACCAGGCCGACCAGATGCAGTTCTGGGGCAAGTACGACCTGGCTTTCCGTCTGCCATCGGTACCCACTGGCCTCTATGAAATCCGCGTGGTCTATGCTCCCATGAACTACGGTTCGTTCATGCAATACTACATTGGAACTTCATCAAGTCTCTCTTCGATGCTCCCCATCGGCCTGCCCTTCGATGCTACGGTGCCTGTGGAAGACCCACGAGTAGGTCTTACCGATGCCACGCAGGAGGATGACATGGGTATAGCCACCGACATTGCCATGCACAACCGTAACTACATGCGTGGTCCCTACAGCTACTGCGGACATGGTGAGAACGGATGGAGCGAGGAGAACAACGCCCGCTTCGAGTGGGGTGCCAGCATGACAGTTCGCTACGTCCTCGGGCGTGTGGAACTGCAGCAGGGCAACGAGAACTGGCTCCGCATCAAGTCACTCAACTTCGACCGCAACACCAATCCTGTGGGTCTCGACTTCGTAGAGCTGGCGCCCGTCAGCGTGGTCGACAACCAGCAGTACAGCGAAGACTGGTACTAATGCGGCCTTCGGCCTAAATGATAAATGAAAAATGAAAAAAGATAAATCATAGGGCCGATTATAAATATAGACAATAATTGTAAACTGATGAAATATATGAAGAACGTAATAAAAACAAAAGGAAAGATACATGCACAGATGATAGGTTTATCATTTATCATTTGTCATTTATCATTTAGCGTAGCGCTGTTTTCCTGTTCCGACTTCGACGATTACAACAAGGAGGTGGCCGATGTCACGCCCTCGGCCAACCAGACGTTGTGGGAGAATATTCAGCTGAATGGACAGCTCAGCGACTTTGCCGCCTTGCTCAAGAAAGCCGGCTTTGACGACGAGCTGAGCCAGAGCCATTACTACACGGTATGGGCACCGCTGAACGGCACCTTCGATGCCTCCCAATACCAGGGACTCAACAACAATGCCCTACTGCGGCAGTTCGTGAAGAATCACATTGCCGACTATGGTCACTCGGCCTTAGGAGCCATCGATGAACATGTAAAGATGCTCAACGAAAAGACGTATGACTTCACCGGAACATCGTCATACACCTTTGGCGACAGGACGGTTGCCCAGCCCAACATACCCAGTAACAATGGTTTGATGCACACCCTCAACGGTTCTTTGGTCTTCTATCCTAACATCTATGAGTATGTGACCGACTCCTTGCTCGCCATTGGTAAAGACATCGACTCCCTTCGCCACTACGTGCTGGCCTACGAGCAGACCTATCTCGACGAGACTGCCTCCGTACCTGGTTCTATCGTTGATGGTATGCAGACCTACGTCGATTCTGTCATCGTTACATCCAACTCGCTTTGGAGAGACATGAACATCCAAATGAACAACGAGGACAGCACCTATACCGTGCTTCTTCCCAACAACAAGGCCTGGCTTGACGGCTACAACCGCATCAAGGAGTGTTACAAGTATGCCGCTACGACCAAGGCACAGATTTTCGAGAACGGTTCTATCGCCAGCAACCCGGCATCGATTAACGTCGACCCAGCCTTCTGGCAGGACTCACTGACGTGTCGGCAGTTGATGCGCAACCTCTTCTTCAGCAACAACGACGCTTACAACACCTGGATGGAAGGGACTCCCTCACCTTACGGGTCAGATACGCTACGCACCACTTTGCGCAACAAGCTCTCTAACCCGAAGGAGATCATGCAGGAGGCTCGCCA